>Ga0207687_10000175_pt1 | contig 42286 bp, 54 predicted proteins | sample KBSM54metaG_FD_184399 | JGI IMG/M metagenome (GOLD analysis project Ga0207687, IMG submission 184399) | Miscanthus rhizosphere microbial communities from Kellogg Biological Station, Michigan, USA - KBS M5-4 metaG (SPAdes) (version 2) | ecosystem: Host-associated > Plants > Roots > Rhizosphere >...
GGCGGCGGCGGCGGCGGCGGCGGCGGCGGCGGCGGCGGCGGCGGCGCCGGCGGCGGCGGCGGCGCCGGCGGCGGCGAGGGTGCAGGCGGCGGCGAGGGTGCAGGCGGCGGCGAGGGTGCAGGCGGCGGCGAGGGTGACGGCGGCGGCGGCGAGGGTGGCGGCGGCGACGATGACGACGGCGGCGACGACGAGTAAGCCATGACCCTCATCAGCAGCGTCGATAACGAGCAATTCTCGCTGTTCCCGGCGGCGGCGGCGTCGCGGCCGGCTGCTGCGCCGGCGCCGGCGGTTGTCGTGGTCGACAACGTGCTGCGCGAGCCCAAGCGCGCGGCGCTGCTAACGTTCCTGCAAGACCCCGGCTGGAAATTCGGGTGGAAGAGTTCGCGCAAGCGCGATTTATTCAGCTTCTGGCACAAGCATTTCGCCGGCCATCGCAACGCCAGCAACGAGGAACCCTACGCCTGCGCCGATGAGCTACTCAAGAACGCGCCGCTGGTGTTCGAGCTTTGGTTGAATCTTTCGCAGAGCGTATTCCGCGGCCACACCCTGATGCGCGCCTACGCCAACGCCCACGCCTACGGCGGTGAGGGCGCCATCCATACCGACTCCAAGAAGCCTAACGCCCGCACCGCGGTATACTACCCGCACGCGGCTTGGCTACCGGATTGGGGCGGCGAGACGGTGCTCTTCAACTACGACCAGACCGACATTATTAGTTCGATCTATCCGAAACCAAATCGTCTGGTGTCGTTTCCGAGCGGTCTGCCGCATGTCGCTCGCGGCGTGTCGCGCTCGTGTCCCGAGCTTCGCATCGTCCTCGCCTTCAAGACGCTCAAGGAGGCGAGCGAATGATCCGGCCGGAGCACCAGGATTTTCTGCTCAACCGCCTCGGCGCGCTCCGGGTCAAGCACAGCGGCCGCTCGCTGTACGATCACCTGCGCGGTACCCACACCCTGCTCAAGCTCTGGGGCAACAGCGACACGATCTGCAATGCCGGGCTGTTCCATAGCATCTACGGCACCAACAAGTTCCGCCGGAAATGCTGGCCGCTGGACGACCGCGGCACGATCGCCGGGCTGATCGGCATCCTGTCGGAAGAGCTTGTCTACCGCTTCTGCACGTCCGACCGGCCGCGGGTATTTGTCCCCGCGGACCCGGGGAAAGACAACGCCATCTGGAGGTCACTTCGCGAAATCGAAATGGCGAACCTGATCGAGCAGAACTCGCGCTCGCGCTGGCTGCCGATCATGGCGGCGGTCGGCGTCAGCAAAGGGGCGCGCGAGAGCCTGGAGCAGACGCCATGCGCTACCTGATCGGGCATAACGATGTGGTCGCGAGGTTCGTGGCGGCGCATATTCCGGGATGTTCCCGCGGCTTCGGCGCCAAGATTATGACGCTGGGTGTGATCGACGGAGAGCGCCTGATCGGCGGGCTGGTGTATCACAACTATGACCCCGAGGCGGCGACCATCGAGATTTCCGGCGCCGCCATCGATCCGCGCTGGCTGACGCGCACGACGCTGCGGCTGATGCACGTTTACCCGTTCGTTGATGCGCGATGCCAGATGGTCGTGATGCGCGTGTCGGCAGACAACACGCGGCTGTTACGTCAGCTAAAGGCGCTTGGGTACAAGCGCGTCACCGTGGAACGATTATTTGGCCGCGACCGTGACGGCGTCGTGGCGACGCTCACCGATGACGTCTGGAAATCCCGGCGCATCCATCAGCGCGTGGGCCTGATGCAACACCAAGAGGCAGCCTGATGGCGTACGGCAACACTCCCGGCAATGGGCGCGACGCGATCACACAGGCACTGATGCGGATTGCCTCCCCGCCACCGCAGGCGCCGCCGCTAGCGGCAATGCCACAGCCGGCTATGCCGGCGCTCGGCGCGCCGCCGGCCGCAGCAACGCCGCCGCCCGGCATGCCGGGCATGGCCGGCGCGCCAGCCATGGCCGGCGCGCCAGCTATGGGCGGCATGACGCCACAGGCCGGGCCGATGAGCGGCGGCGGCTTCCCGGCGCCGATGGGACCGCCGCGGCTGCCAAATCCGCCGATGCCTGGGCAACCGCAGTACTGATAGGAGATTTCCATGGGTAAACCGACCGCACCCGACCCGCCGAACCCATACGCGACGGCCGCCGCCGCCACCGGGACCAATGTCTCGACCGCGATCGCCAACGCCAATCTGAGCAACGTCAATCAAGTAACGCCGCAGGGAAACATAACCTACGACCAGACCGGGAACTACAACTTCACCGACCCGACGACGCAGCAGACCTTCGACATCCCGAAGTTCACCGTCACCCAGTCGCTGTCGCCGATCGGGCAGCAGACGCTGGACCAGAGCAATCAGGCGAAACTAAACCTCGCGAGCCTCGGCAACATGTCGAGCGCGCAGTTGCAGCAACTGCTCGGCAGCGGCATCAATCTGTCCAACCTGCCGGCGGCGGGCGACCCGAGCCAACTCGCCGCGAACGGGCCGACTTCATATCTCCTCAACTGGGATCCTAACTACCAGCAGCAACGCACCTTCGACGACGCCGGCGCCCTCACCCGCGACTATGACACTTCGCAGGGCACGCAGCAGCGCGCCAGCGTCGAGAACGCGCTGTTCCAGCGCGTCCAGCCGCAGAACGATCGCGACCGCGCCAATCTGGAATCCAGGCTGGCTGATCAGGGCATCAAGTACGGCTCACCGGCGTTCCAGGCCGCGATGGACAACTACAACCGCGGCATCAATGATCAGCGGCTCGCAATTACGGCGCAAGGCGGCCAGGAGCAGAAACTACAGGATGATCTCGCGGCGCAGCGCGCCGGCTTTCAGAACTCGGCCCAGCAGCAGGCCTATCAGCAGGCGCTCGGCCGCGGCAACTTCGCTAACACCGCGCAAACCAACGCCTTCCAGCAGGCGGCATCGAGGGCCCAACTCTGGAATGCCGCCGACGTGCAGCGGCAGTCCGAAGCCGCAACGCTGTTCAATGCACAACAAACCGCCCGCGCGCAGGCGTTGTCCGAGCAGTATTCCCTGCGCAATCAACCGATCAATGAGATTACTGCGCTGCTGAGCCAGTCGCAGGTGTCGAACCCGACTGCGACCAATGTTGCGCAGAATAAAATTCCGACGACTGACGTAGCCGGACTGATAAACAATAACTTCAGTCAGTCACTCGACGCCTACAAACAGCAGAGCACCAACTATAACCAAATTGTCGGCGGGCTGTTCTCGGCGATCGGCAGCATCGGCGGCGCCGCCTACGGCGCCACCAAGTCGGACGTGCGCTCGAAGGAGAACATCCACAAGGTCGGCTCGGTGTTCGCGGCCGAGCCGCAGAAGCTCGCCGAGCCCGAGAGCAAGGCCGAGGACCGCGGCGAGACTTCAGAACTGCCGATCTACACGTACAGCTATAAGGACGATCCGGCCTCGATCAGACACCTCGGCCCGATGGCGCAGGATGTCGAGAAGATCGACCCCCGCGCCGTCCTGCACGACCGGCAGGGCACCAAATACATCGATAACCGCCGCATGGGCGGCCTACTGAAGGCAGCATGACATGGGCCTCTATGACTTCCTTGCCGATGCGCCCGCTGGCTCGCCGTTGAGTTACGAGGGATTGCAATCCCGCCGTAAAATTGCCGAGGCGCTGGCGGCCCAACAGGGCCGCCGCGGATATCCGCAAACCGTTGGCGAGGGCATTGCCTCGATCGGCACCTCGGTCGCCGACGCCATGCGGATGGCCAAGCTCGACGCGCAGGACAAGGAATTTCAGGACGCGGCGCAGAAACGCACGGAGGACGCCTACCAGAACAACCGGCCCCCCGGCGCGGCCGGCATGCTCACGAGCGACGCCGACACGGGCGCCGGGCCACCCGCAGCGCCATCCTCACGCCCGCCGGTTGATTACCCCGCGCTGGCGATGAACTCCGCGATGACGCCTCATTCGGTCGTGGATGGGCCCTACCCATCCTCGATGGATGTCGGCGCCAATGGCGCGCCGTTGCCGGCGCCGCCTGTCGTCGCGCAAGGCGGCGACGAGGCGGTAACCCCGCCGGCGCCGACCCCGGCGCAACTCCAGAATGGGCGCGACCGGCTGGCACAGGCGCTGCTGGCGGGCAAGACCCAGGCCGCCCCGATGCCCGGCTTCCTTCCTGCCCCGCCTGCCCCGGCACCCGCAGGAGGCGGGGCGCCGCTCCCTTTCGCGGGCGCGGGCCGGCCGCCGATCCCCGCTTCCGCTACTGACGCCGGCACGCCGCCGGTCACCGTGCCGGACAGCATGCGGGCGCCGGCCAGAACCTACCGCGCCGACCCCTACGACCAGCACCAGCCGCTGCCAAAACCGCCCCAGCTAGAGCCGCCGGGACGGCAGGAATGGAACGCCCTGAAGATGATCGCGTCCAATCCGAACGACCCCTACAACGTGAGGCGCTGGCAACCGATCGCCGAGGCCTGGGCGGCGCAGCGGCAGAAGAACTTTGAAATAGCAACCGATCTCTACAAGAAGCAGGTCGACGACGTCATCGGCAGCCGCAAGGAAGAGCGCGCCGCCTTCCGCGGCCAGCGCGAAGCAGACCTCAAGTATGACATCGAAAAAGGAAAACTGCCGCAAGACCGTCTGCCGGCGCCCGCGGGCCCCGACCCGCTCGCCAACACGCCGCAAAGCCGGCAACGCAGCGGCGTGCCGAGCCTGCCGCCGACCCCCATCGGCGTCAGTCCTGACGCGTGGCGAGCGGCGCAAGTGCCGCAGCTCAAGGCCGACATGGAGACAGCGGACAAGGCCGAGGCTGACGTTCCGCAGGCGCTCGACGTGCTGCAGCAAATCCGCAGTCATCCCGGCCGCGACGCCGCGATCGGGTTTTTCGGTTCCGCCATGCAGGGCGTGCGCGGCACCGACGCCAAAGGGTTCGCCGAGCTGGTCAATCAGGCCAATGGCGGCGCCTTCCTGCGCGCCTACCAGTCACTGCGCGGCACCGGCGCTATCAGCAACCCCGAGGGCCAGAAAGCCGAGGCCGCCATCGCGCGCCTGTCCACCGCGCAGAACAGGCGCGACTTCGACAAGGCGCTGGATGATTTCGACAACGTTATGCGCCGCGGGCTCGAGACGGCGCAGCGCAAGGTCAACCGTCCGGTCACGGCCTACCGTCCTCCGGGCGACAACACGCAAACCGCGCCCGATGTCGGATCGATCGGCATATGGCGCGGCAAGCCGCAGGAATACATCGGCGGCAACCCCCGCATGGACAGCAGCTACCGGCCGGTGCAGCAGTGACCGAACTCACCTCATTCGATGCGCTCTACGGCGACGGCGACGCCCGCAAGCCCGACCCGGCACAAGCCACCGGCGGCACCAGCGCCTTGCCGTCATTTGACGCGCAGTATGGCGAACCCGCCGCAAGCGAACCGCCGCCGGCTCCCGAGGGCCTTGATTGGGCGGATATCGGCAAAGGCGCCGCCGGCGGCCTCGGCCGCGGCGTCGCCGGCGCCGTGGGGCTGCCGGGCACCATAGGAGACGTAACACGAGCCGGGCTGCGCTATGCCGGCGTGCCGGATAACGCCCTCGATGTGGCCGCCGGCGCCCTGCGGCACACGCCCCTGCTGCGGGCCTTTACCGGACCTAACGCCGGGCAGGTACAGCAGGCGCTCGAAACCTACACCGGCAAATTATACGAACCGAAAACCATACCCGGACAGTACGCCTCGACCATCGGCGAGTTTGCGCCGGCGGCGCTGATCCCTGGCGGCGGCGGACTGGCGGCCCGCGCCATCAACACGGTCGTCCCCGCGATCGCCTCGGAGACGGCCGGGCAGCTTACCAAAGGAGAACCGGCAGAGCCCTACGCCCGCGCGGCTGGAGGCTTACTGGGCGGGTTTGCCGGCGCCAAGGCTATTACCCCTACGGTCCCGCCGGGCGCCGCCCACGCCGCCGCGGTAACGGAATTAACCAATGCCGGCGTGCCGCTGACGGCGGGCGTCCGCACCGGATCGCGCCCCCTGCAATGGATGGAGAGCGCCGCGGCCGACATGCCGTTCTCGGCGCCGGCCGCGCAGCGGCTCGCTGACCGCACCGCAGCCGGCTACGGTCAGGCCATTACCAACCGAATCTTTGACCGGGGCGAACTGACACGGCGCGGCATCCCGGAAGAGGCGAGCCTGCCCAACATTGATGTCGCCGCCGCCGGGCAGCAGTCATTGCGGGACGCATATGACCGCATCACGCAAAACAACGTCATGCGGGCCGACCCGCAATTGATGCGCGACCAGCAGGCGACGCTGACCGCTTACGAGCGCGGCGCATTGCCGTCGCAACGCGCGGGCGGCGCCCGCGACCTCGCCGCCATCCACGATGACATCCTCGACCACTTGATTGCCAACAACGGCGGCATGGCGGGGGACATCTATCAATTGACCCGCTCACGCCTCGGCACCCTCGGCGACACCGTCCGCGCCAGTGACCCGCACCTTGCGGCAGGGTTCAGAGATACCCAGGCGGCGCTCGACCGCGCCATGGCGCGCAGCCTCTCGCCGCAGGACGCCGCGGCGCTGGCGAACACCAATCTCCGCTATGCCCTGATGAAGCAGACTGAAAACGCAGTGGCGCGAGCGGGCGATCGATTGTCGCCGGCCGGCGTGGCCCAGGCGGTGCGGGCCGGCCGCGCCGGGCAGTACAACGCCGGCGCTGGCGCGCTCGACCCGCTGGTGAGGGCCGGCGCCACCGCGCTCAAGACGCTGCCTAACTCCGGCACCGCGGCGCGCATGGCAGCGCAGCAGCTTTTCAACCTCCCGCAACTCGTCCACGCGGCCGGCACCAGCGCCGCGGGCGGCGCCATGGGATCGTTATTCGGCCCGGCGGGCATCGCTCTCGGCATCGCAATGCCGCACATCGCCGCCCGCGCCGTGGTTTCGCAACCCGTGCAGCGGTACTTCGCCAATCAGGCCGTGCCGCAGAATATGCGGGACATCCTGGCGCAGACGATCGCGCAACAAGCGACAGCGGCGCCGGGAAGCTTCACCAACAACCGTAACGATCGCGCCGCCTACGATCGCCGCCGCGCCAGCGCGCTGCGGCAAAGCGGCCTGCAATAGGAGGCTAAAATTCCAAGAGATGGCAGCGGCGTGTACAGCACGCCCCCCGGCACCCACGGCACGCCGAACGCAACGATTCTAAGCGCCGCCTACAACGGCAACGTCGACGACGTCGCGACGGACTTGAATACGCCGCGGCCGATCGTGGCCGGCGGCACGGGAGCGACCACTCCCGCGGGCGCAGTAACGGCGCTCGGCGCCGTCGCCAAGGCCGGCGACACCATGACCGGGCACCTGACGCTGCCGGTCACCCCGGCGGCGGCGAATGCGGTGCGCAAGGACTACGTCGACGCGGCCGACGCGCTGAAAGTTGCTAAGGCTGGCGACACCATGAGCGGCTCGCTGACCATCAACAATCAGCTTGTCGTGACCGGCAGCGCCACCAGTGGTGCGGACATAACCGGCAAGGTGTGGCATCGCGGCAATAACGCGCCCGACTGGGGATCGGTATTCACCGCCCCCGGCTATGGTCTACAAATTCAAGCTGGTACCGGAAGCGGCAATATTTCTTTTTGTGTCAATAACGCGGCAAGCAACCTCACCTATTTCAGCGTCAGGGGCGACGGCGATGCGCAATTTCATAACAACGTCACCGTTGGGGTCAACGGCAATATCTACCTTGGAAATAACTACTACGGACCGTGGGCCGGACGCATCAACCTCAATCTCTCTCCGCAGAACAGCATTTACGGCATTACGTTTCGGCCGGATGTCGACACCAACTCCAACCCGTGCCTGTTCGCCAATGCCGCCGGAGGCGGCGTCGGCTCGATCACCACCACTGGGGGAGGGACGGCCTTCAACACATCGAGCGACGAGCGGCTGAAGGAAGGCTTCGAAACCTTCGATGCCGGCCGCATCGTCGATGACACCCAAGTCTGGTCTTTCCGGTGGAAAAGCAGCGGTGAACGTTCCTATGGCGTCAGCGCGCAGCAGGCGCAGCAGGTCTACCCCGAGGCGGTGACATATCTCGATGAGCAGGACTGGTACGGCATCGATTATTCCAAATACGTGCCGGTGCTGCTGCAGGAGCTAAAGACGCTACGAGCGCGGGTTGCGGCGCTGGAGGGCGGTACCGCTGCCAAGCCGTCGCGGCAATGACCGTCGCCGGGGTGAAGGAAGCGATCGAGGCGCTGCGGGGGACGCCGTTCCTGCTGGCGATCGTCATCCTCAATGCGCTCGTCATCGTCTCGATGGCGCTGACCTTGTATTACGTAGCCAACGCGATCGAGCGCCGCGACGCGCTGATCCGAACCTGCCTGGAGCGCACCACATGATCCAATTGCTTATCTATCTGGCGATCTTCGTCATCGTCGCGGCGCTGATCTATTGGATTCTGCAGCAATTCCCGCTGCCGCCGCCGATCGACAAGCTGGTGATCGTCATCTTCGTGGTAGTCTGCGTCATTGTCCTGATCAGCATCCTGCTGCAGGTCGGCGGCGGCGGGCCGCTGCAAATGCCGAGGTTGCGATGACGGTAATTTGCCTGTCGGCCGGCCACTCGGCCAAGTGCCCCGGCGCCGCCGACATCCTCGATGAATTTGCCGAAAATCGGCGGATGGTGGCTACGGTCGCCGCCAAGCTCAATGTGAGGGCGGGCGGCAAGTGCTACTCGTTCGTCGACATGACGTCACGCGACCAGAATACGAACCTGAATACCATCGTCGACTGGCACAACAGCATAGCCCGCGACCTGGATGTCTCCATCCATTTCAATTGCAGCGACCAGCATACGGCTAATCCCCTCGGCACCGAGGTGCTCTACATCACGCAAAACGACTTGGCCGGCAGATTGTCCGCAGCCATTGCCGGCGGCAGCGGTCTGATCGATCGCGGCCCGAAGCCGCGAAATGATCTGTTTTTCCTGAACAACACGGAAATGCCGGCGGTCCTGATTGAGGTCTGCTTCGTCGACAGCGAGGCCGACTGCGATCTCTACGCCGAGCATTTCGACTCCATCTGCGAAGCCATCGCCGGGATACTCTCAAACGGCCAAGGCAATGCGACAGCAGCTTTGCTGGACATCACCGGCAAAGTATCGAGCTTCGGCGGCCCGCTCGACACCGGCGTGGCGCCGGACGAGGGGCTGGCCTTCATCGATGAAATAAGCGACCAGCCGGCCCTGTTCCTGCCGGCGCAGCCAGCCGGCACCACCGGCCTCGCGCGCCGGCTCGACCCGGCGGTCGACTACGTCGCCTGCCGCTGGGACTACGAGCGCACGCCGCGGGACATGCTGCTGCGGGAAATGGCCTGGGTCGGATACCCGGGCGGACGCGGCTACCGGGCCTACCCGGCGGACTGGGGGCCGCATGTCGACACCAACCGTGTCGCCGACATTTCCCCGGGACTGATGGAACGGCTCGGGATGGTGACCGACGACACCGTGCGGGTGATCTTCCCCTGCCCCGATGAACTCACCGAGCCGCCGCCGATCGAGCGGCCAGACCGACCCGGGCGGCCGCCGCCGCCGCGCGTCTACGTCAACATCGAGACCACGGCCGGCGTCGAGGTCGGGATCAGCATCAACGGCGAGCCGGTGCTGGTCGATGATGAGGAGGATTGACATAGATGCGCAAATCACGGCTTGCTCCCGGTGCCGTGAGCAACGGTGTGTTCGTTAGTAGTGTCTGTAGTGTCTGTTGTGTTCAGCGTGCGCCCCGGCCCTGGTACCCCCCTGGCCGGGGCGTTTCGCTATTCGAGGCGAGAACAGAACAGCATCAATCCAACGACGGCCGCGCCCTGGGCGGCGGCAGCGGCGCCACCGGCATAACCACAAGCCGCGACAGCGCCCGCGCCCAGGACGAGAAGCACCGAAAACCGCAGCATTGGTATGCTTCCATGCTAAGCTGCAGGACGCGACGACGCGCCCGAGAAAGGGGTCCATCTCGGGCGCGCCTATGGCCGGCGGCATAGCGTGGGCAGCACGCGCCGCCGGTCAACTCACAGTTCTAAACCCGCGAACGGCGACGCCGTTGCAGCGCCCAAACCCCTATACAAGCCGATAAAACACCGGGCAAGCCAGCACCCAGGGCGGGGGCTGGAACCGCCGCAGCCGCAACGTCGACCCGGTAATGCTCAAAGTCGGTGATGGTGCCGCCGACGTCGACCAGCGCAAACTTGTTGATGGTTTCGCCGTTGATGGCACTCAGAGTGAAGCCGCTCTGGGCATTGAGATCGAGCAGCCCGAGGTCGAACGTGAACAGCTTGGTGCCGCCACCCGGCTCGTTCGCGGTCACGAACGCCGTCACGTCGCCAGACCCCTTCAAAGAGAACACATCGGTCAGGGTCGGGATCACCACGCCCGCGAGGCTGAACACCTGAACCTGCAGATTATTGGTACCGGCAATCTTGATGTCATTGCCATTGGCCGACGCCGTGAACAGCGGACTGCCGGACAGGTCGGTAAAGTCGACCACACCCTGGTGCGTGCCGTTGAACGAGCCGAGGGCGAGCGAGCCGATCAGGCTGTTAAAGATCACATTATCGCCGGTGCCGGAAAGATGGGTATCGAGAACGACATCGGCATAGGCCGGAGCCGAGAACAGAAGTAACGCAGATGCTAACAGTAATTTCCGCATAGCTTGTCGCCTCTCTCTTCTTGTTGTGCAGTGCCTAGTGAACCGATCCGGTTTCGGAAGTGTCGCGCACGGTATCGCCGTGGCGCGCGAGTTCCTTCAGCATCATTCCAAGCACCCTGATAACGTGTTCGTCGTCGAGGTCGCCGCTCACGACCGGGCGAACGACACTATCCAGGATGAAGTGTGCGCCCGCGAAGAATGCCCCGCGGGCCAGATCGGCTACGACCGCGTCCGTTTCCGTAGGCTTGTTACGTAACATGCTGACAACGAAGCCTGCCTCAAGCAAACGGTTTTCCGCCGTCAGTTCACGCAGGCGCGCCACCACCTCTTGCTCGGTCATCATGGCCGGACCCCTTCTCGCCGTCTCAGCGGGTGAGCAGAAAGCTCAAGAGCAACTGCACCCGCGTCTCAATCATCGACAACTCCGACATATGCCGCAGCAGCACGCCCCGGAGAAGCGGATCTAGCGCCATTTCATTGAGCCGGCGGAATATTTCATTGGATACGCGCAAGCTAGTAGCGATGGCCTCGGCGTCGGTTATTTCGTCCAGCGGCGCCGCCGCAACGTCGTCCATAGCGTCTCCTCCAGGCAGGCGTAGATCAGCACGGCGAGGGCAACCGTCTCGATTGCCGCCACCACTTCGACCAGCGAAAGCATCATGACACGGACCTTATTTCACAATTGCTGTAATAGCCAGCGATAGGGCAAATTCAGCCGCAGCAAAACCAGTTCCACATAACGCGGTAAACCAATTATGAAAGCCTACGCCATGAGTTCCGTAGCCGACATAGTGGACGCCCTCGGCGGCACCTCGATGACCGCGGGACTCCTGCATGTCAGCCCGCAGGCGGTGAGCAACTGGCGGGCCCGCAACGCATTTCCCGCCCATACCTACGTGCAACTGCACGCCCGCCTCGCGCTCCTCAACCTGACGGCGCCGGACAGGCTGTGGAAGATGCACCCGCAGCAGTGGCGGCGGCGGAAGCCGCCGGGGCAGGGTCAGTAACCTGCCGCGAGCGCAGATAGGCCTCGAAGGCCTCCTGCGACTTCATTTTAAAATGGACGCGGTTGATTTTGACGGTGTCGATCGTATCGAGCGCCCGGCACACCCGCACCACCACCGGCTCAGTTTGCCCCGATCGATGCAGCCGCGCGATCGTCTGTTCCCAGTATTCGGGCGACCATGTCGGCCCGATCCACGCCATGTCACTGCCACCGGGCTGGAGATTGAGGCCGTGGCCGCCGCTTGCCGGGTGCAGGGCCAGGAACGGCAGCCGCCGCGCGTTCCAATCCTCGATTGCCTGCCGCGAGGCCTTATCAGTGACGCCGTCACCCAGATAGGGAATATCCTCACCGAGCAGCTCGCGAATCATCTTCAGGTCTTGGATAAATTCATAGATCAGGATCGTCGGCCGGCCGCCGGCATCGGTGATGATATCCGACAGCCAGTCGCGCTTGGCGTCGTGCAACCGCAGCGCGTCGGGGGCGGCGTCGTAGACGAAGCCGTTCGCCATCTGCGCCAGCTTGCCGACCGCGACCGCGGCATTCGCCGCCGTAATGATCCGGTCGGCGCCGAGTTGGATGCCGAGCCGGGTTTCCATCTCGTTGTAGAGCTCGCGGGCGCGGGGAGGCAGCGTCACGTTGTCGAAGATGATATTCAGCGCCGGGAAGTACGGCATCTCGCCCTCGGCAAGCGTCACCGTCAGCGGCGCGATGTCGGCATTGAGCTTATCCAGCGAATGCTCAAACGGCGCCCAGGAGCGGCCGTTGTAATCGGTCGGATAGAAGTACTGCTTCTGCCACGCATAGAAGGACTTGCCCCAAAGCTTCGAGCGCGTGATCACCTTCGCCGGCATGAACATGTCCTCGGCGGAGGACGGCCGCAGCGTCCCCGTCAGCCCCCAGATCACCTTCCAGCGTTGCGCTTGCCGGCACAGCGCCTGGACGCGCTTGCCGGTCGGATTGCGCAGCCGGGATATCTCGTCAAATACCAAGAGGTCGAACAACGCATGATCGTCTGGCATGCCGGCAAGCTGCTCCAGCAGCCATTGTATTAGATCAATACCGATGATTGTGAGGTCGCGCTCGGGCGCAGCCTTAAGCAACTTAAGCCGCTTGGCGACGCTGCCGTCGAGGACGGCGTAGCGCAAACCGGAAAGATGCGCCCATTCCGCTATCTCTTCCGGCCACACATGCGTCGCCACGCGCTTGGGCGCAACCACCAACGCATGCCGCACGACGCCGTCGCGCAGCAGCTCGAAGATGGCCGTCAGCGCCGCCGCGGTCTTGCCGCTGCCGGGACGCGCGACGCAGAGCGCCTCATCCCGGCAGTACAGATGCGTCGCAATGCGCTGCTGATAGGGCCTCAAGTCCTTGGACTGTCTCATAGGCAGATTTGTCCTTCGTGTAATATGCGGCGACTGTTTCTTCGCTGGCTAATGGCAAACCATGCGACCAGGGAAAGCCGCCGCACATGAACTTGCGTAATTCATTACGTATCCAGAGCGCGTCGCGCTCGGACGCCTCGATAAGTATCTCGTCATGAGTATGCAAACGCACGTCGTAGCCGGCCTTGACCAGCCGCACCAGCGTGCCGCGCAGGAAGTCCGCGGCGGTAGCCTGCACAATGTTTTCGACGAACATCCCGCGCCATAATTTGATACGGCCGTAACCGCGCGCGCAGCGCAGATGCGTGGAATAGCCGACGACGCGATCCTCGTCATCGAGGTCGGGAACGTTCTCATATTTAATCTGACGATAGGTCAGCGCCCGCCCGGACGGCAGCGTGCAGATCAGCGAACCGCCGAAGTAACGCGGCAGGTAACAATAGGTCACGCGACCGGCCGGGCGCTCCATGCCGGGATTGCGCATCGCCGCAATCACCGCACCATAGACCTCGTCCCAGAACGCGACGCACCATTGATTGTTCTCGCGCCAGCGCGCCACGATCGGGGCCGCCTCCTCGATCGACAGATGCATGTTGTAGGCCGTCGCCATGCTGCGCAGCGCATTAGCACCACCACCAAAACCAAGCGCCAGCTCGGCGACCTTGCCGCGCTGCCGGATCGGCGGCGTTACTTCGGAAATATCGATACCGGACAGGGCCGCGGCGGCGCGGGTGTAGAGGTCGGGCTTGCTTGGATCGGCATCGACCTCGCGGAAGACATTCAGCCGCGTCTCGTCTCCGGCCAGCCAAGGCAATATGCGCGCCTCGATCTGCGACCAATCCGACCAGACGAAAAGATTGCCCAGCGCGGGGACGAATGCGGGACGAATCAACAAAGAAAGCTTGCGCGACACCGGGGCGCCGTCGCCGAGGGCGGCCATCGTCGAATAGTCCGCCCCCGCCAGCAGCGCCTCGATAGCCTGATGCTCATACGGCAGCGTGTCGCGGGCCAGATTATGCACCTGCGCGCCACGACTAGAGGCGCGGCCAGTCTGACCGGCGCCGCCGAACACGTACTGGCCGAACAACACATCGTCGATCACCTGCTGCTCGATGCGAAGAAACTTCTGCGGTGTTTTCGAGCCGCCGTATAGCCGGATTTCAAGCAGCCGCAGCGCATCCCTGAGCGCCGGCGCGGACCCGCCCTCGCCGCCGGCGAGGGCGGCCGTCACATCCACGATCAACTGCCGGACCTGCTTACGGGTCAGGTGATGCTTGGCCGGGCGTGTGACGTTGCCGTCGTCGTCGACCTCTTCCGGCCGCTTGATCAGCGTATCGCTGACGATATCCGCCGGCAGCACGCGCAGCAGCCACTGCACCATGTTGGCGACCTCGTCGACCGAGGCGACGGCGCCGAGCGTGATCTTGTAGAGCTCTTCCGCGCTGCGGGCCCGGTCCTCGCGCGCTAACGCCGCCGCCTGCCGCACCATCGCAAGATCGACCCTGGCGCCGCGCTCGTTGATGTGATCCATCGCGAAATACTCTTCCCATTCCCGCGCCGGCAATTGCAGCGTGCGGCGGAACAGGTCGCGCAGCGCCGCAACATCGGCGCAGGCGTAATTAAGAAAGTTTTGCCACTCCTGCTGATGCCGCCAGGGATCGCCACCGCAACCAGGGAGGCAGAACAGCTTTATCAGGTCGCGGCCGCTGGTCAGCTTAACTGCACCGTGCGCGAGGCGAGAGGCCTGGGCAAGGTCAGGAGGCAGCCCCGCCGCGGTCGCCTGCGCCATCACATCGATGATGTGCGCGGGCCGCATCTCGGGAAAATCTAGCGTGCTGTAGTTCCAGACCGCGCGATCGAAGCCGGCGTTCCAGGCCGCCCATATCGCCTCGCCGGCCATCACGCGATCATGGTGCCGTTTCACCGCATCCGGCGCCCTGGCCCAGGTCAGCGGCCCGCTCTTGAAATCGTAGACCGCGGGCTCAGCATCCGGGCCGATGGCGTAGGAGAGCACGATAGCCTCGGCCTCGGTAGCGTAGCGATAGGCGCCCACTTGACGCAGGTCCAGCGTGGGTGAGCGCGTCTCGAAGTCTAGATAGCCTACCTGGGCGGGCTCGAACGCCGGCTGATAAGCCATCTGGACCGCCCCATCTTTTTCTATTCGGTCTTACCGCGTCACCGGCCGGCGGCGCTGGCCGGTGTGCAGCGGCACGGCGGCGGCCGCCGCAACCGCCGCCTTGGCGGCAATTTCCTGCATCGCCTTCGCGGCAATCTCCTCCACCGGCTTAGCCGCGGCCGGCGCAGCCGGCTGTGCGATCTCGGCCCGGCGGCGCCGCACGACGGCAGCAACCTCGGCGGCTGGGTCTGGCGCGGCCGGCGGCGCGGCGATCTCGGGGGCGCCCTCCAGCCGGCCATGCATGTCGGCCCAGGCCACAACAACCAATAGCGGCTCGACCACCTGTCCCCACTTGGAGTGGGGGTAACTGTCACTACGCAATTCCAACACCGGACAGGGGTGGTGTGGGTCGCGCGCAAGCTGCTTGTAAATCTCGTCCATCAGCTTCAGAGAAGCTTTGATGCCGCCGTAGCTCGATGCCTTGTACATCACTTCGGTGCCGGCATCCTCGCCGTCGAGGCACTTCAACTCCATGTTCCTTTGCTCTTTAAATTCGGTGCCGTCGATCGGCGCCGGCTTGGGCGGGCGCGGCACGTTCACCGGCGCCATGACCTCGCCGGCGAGTTTGTTCTTGTTGCCGTCGTCAACCCAGCAGGTCCAGCCGTGCTCCAAAGACATCACGTTGACAATCCAACGCGACCCCTCCTGCACCTCGATGTTTTCCTGGCCGAACACCCATTCCTTACTCTTCATTAACCTCAGCAGCGGCTTGCCGCTGTAGCCGGTGGTCGAGCCGGCGCGCGAGTCGGCAATGCCGTTCATCAGCGACTTGACGAAATCGCTCGGCAGTACGTCGGGTAAGTTGGTGGTCATGTCAGTGTCTCCGGTTTGTGAGTTGTGATCAGCCTGTTCAGCGCCGCGCTGAACTGCTCGGCCGACACCTGCGGCGTAACCGCCGGCGCCGGGTCGTCCTCGCGCGCGATCGTCGTCTCGGTCGACGGCGGCACCACGCGCAAATTGTCTGGAATTTTCGTGCCGAGCCTACGGGCGATCGCCTCGGCGCTGGCGAAGGTGAGCAGTTTCGCCTGCCATATTTCATCCGGCTTAAAGCCGAGGGTATAGAGCGCCTTCGAGACGACAAGGTCGTCGACCCACTGCCGTTGCTTTACTTTCGGCTTTAACTTCCATCCGGGCACGATGCCGCCGGCCGTGAGATAAGCATGCAGCTGCGCGTCAATCTCCGCTTTGTATAGATAGGCTTGGTCCGCAAGTGTCTTGGCGGCCGATAAGAACACGCCATAATCAGTGGGCTCATCGGCTCCGGGCGTGCCCGGGGCCGGCTGCGCGGGAATACGAGGGCCGAGCGCCGTAAAATCGAGCAGCGGCCCGGTCCATAGCGGGCAGGTTACTTTGCAAGGTGCGAAGCGGCAGTGCTCGCCGCGCGAGCGCGGCGCATCCGGCCGCAGCGCCAACTTAACCGCTGCCTCAACGTCCTCCTGGAATTGCGTTAGCTCGTCACGGTCGACCGTAACATCTGTCAGCGGCTCGGCGCCGGCCGGCTGGACGATCGCCAGCACCAAATCACGATGCTTGCCGTAGTATTTCGGAAAACTCGCAAACGCCGCGGCGGCGTAGAACAGCAATTGCGGATTGACCAGTTCACCGGCTTCGTCCTTCGTTACCGCCCGCACGCCGATGCCGGCACCGAATTTCCAGTCGACGTGCAAAACCTTATTTGAATTTTGTAAGATTACATCGACGGTGCCGTAGCCGCCAGCGACACCAGGGAATGTTACTTTCTGCTCGACGCCAACGACACGATAATCTTCGACCGGGAATGGGGCGCTATGCTTTTGCTCCAGCCGCTCCAGCGCGGTCAGCGCCGGAATAATCCTCGTGTCGCAATCCTCCTGCGATAAGTCACGGTCATGGAAATGCTTGCCGACCAGCGTGTGGGCGAACCGCCGCAGATCGCCGTGGGTCATATGCGGCGCGGACTTGGCGCGCCGCATGACCAGCGCCATGACTTCATGCAGGGCGGTGCCCTGCTCGGCATATTCGGAGGTGATTTCGGCGGCGGGCGGCAGCGCCGCAATGGCGCGATGCGAGCCGGGGCAATTAAGCATACGGCCGGCCGTTGAGCCGCCAATAATTACACTGTGGACAGACACTTTCCTGCTCCTCTTCCCTAGCCATCTTCAACTTCACTTATCTGACGACAGGCTACACGGGGCGTTTCATGCCAGTCAAGCGCAATCCACGCGAATGCACGATTGAGGAAGAACTCGTGCGCCGCGTGGCGGCGGCCGGCGGCATCGCGCTGAAAGTCGTCACGCCGGGGCGGCGTGGATTTGTCGATCGTCTGGTGCTGATGCCGGGCGGCAAAGCGATCATGGCCGAGTGCAAGCGCCCGCGCGGCGGCCGGCTGTCGCTGCACCAGATCGTGTATCACCGGCGGATCGAGGCGCTAGGGGTGGTACTGGCGCTGATAAAAAATTCAGAAGATATTGACGCCCTGCTCGGCCGGAGAACTGGCGAGTAGTGGGGGTCGCAGCGGGGCTGAAACCGCCACGACCCCGATCTGAACCCCTTCAAGCACAAGGAGATCAGACCATGTCTGATTACGATATAGGAACTGTGGGCACGCACGATTGCGTGGAAAAAAGATTTTGCATTGCCTGCCCGAACTGCGAAAGCTGCGAACTGTGGTACGACGGAATATTGGTAAGTGGCTCAGGTTTCGTTTGTCTAAAGTTCACCTGTGATGACTGTAATAAGAAAATAACCTTAGAGATAAACAGGATCGAAGACCATTCTATATATTACTTGGAACCTAAGCACCCCGACGATATACAAGAGGAGGGGTGATCATGACCTTACCACCCAAACCAATTCACAGCCGCCGGCAAGTATGGCTGGCCATCAAGAATAACGGCTACGACGTCATTCCGCTCAAGAGCGGCAAGGACAGTCCGTTCCGACACTGGCCGAGCATCCCGAACGAACCGGCGGACATCGCGACATGGAACGGCCGGGCCGCGGCCATCCGCACCTACGGCACCGAACTATTCATCATTGATAACGACACCACGGCGCCGGCCGCGCGCGCGGCAGTGATGGCAGTGATCGGGGAGAAGTATCCGGCCTTCCTCGACCAGTGCCTTCACCGTCATTCCGGCGCGGTCAAGATCGCATTGATCGGCCGCACCACCCGCACGTCACACCGTCTGCTGCGCACCCGCAGTTGGTATCCGTCACAAGCCGACTTGCCGGCCGAGGGCGACGACGAGGAAACACTCGCGCGCAAGAAGGCGGTCAAGAACATGACCGAGTTCTTCACCGGCAATCTGCGCAAGTACCTCGGCGTCTGGGGCATGCACAGCCCGGGCCGGGAGTACGGCTACGACGGCGATCGCACCATCCTCAATACCCGGCTCGACGCCCTGCCGATCTTCCCCGCCGAGGACATCGAGGCGCTGCGCGACGCCCTGGACGAGGCCTACGAGCACCTCGGCTTCTTCCCGGCCTCGCTGGTGCGCCCCGACAGTATCAAAGAGCGCGTGCTCTACGATCTGGAGCCGGAGCAGGTGTTCGAGCTATCGGACGGCGTCACCAAACTGACGCTGGCGCAACTGGACGAGGAACTGCGCAAGGGTCGCAATATCCGGGAAGAAGGCTACGCCCGGATATGGGATAAGACCTCGGGCTCGCCCGATCGCGTTAAAGTCAACCTAAGTCGAGAGGGGCTGTCGCTCTGGGACACCCGCACCGAGGTCCGGCATCGGTTTCGGGACGAGGTGCTGCGCCGGGGCGGCTTTGATGAAGCCAAGATAGCGGCGCGGCTGACCGAACTCGGAGTGATGCCGCCGCCGGAAACAGGACAACAAGTCCCGCCGGCTTCCTGTCCTCCGGATCAAAACGAGGACAAAAACGCCCATAATGGGCGGGACGACCAAAGCAGGAACGAGGAACCCGAACCGGACGGAGCGACCGGGGCGCCGCCTCGACCGACGCGCGACGACCCGATCAGGAAGTTCGTGCAGTGGCTGATTGCGACGCACGCCTACTGCGCACCGACCGGGACGGTGGTCGAGCTATACGAGCCAAGTGACGCCTGTCACATCACCATGGAGGCCTTCACGCAGGCGTACATGGACTGGAGCGTGCTCAATCACCCGCTCAAGGGCATCCCCAAGCTGCAATACGCGACCAAGATGTGGAGCCACCAGCCCGAGCGGCACCGGATCAGGGGCGTACGGATGCACCCGGGCGCCGCATTTCCGCTGTTCTGCGAGGAAGGGCACACCTACAAAAACACCTACCGGCCGCCGCGGCATAGCGGTGACGGCGACTTGGCGGTGTGGTGGGCGTTCATCACGCATCTGCTCCCGGACCCGATCGAGCGGGAGTGGTTCCTTGATTGGCTGGCGCACAAATTCCAGCACCCGGAAATCCCGAGCGTCGCCGTGATCATGGTCGCGGTCGACGAGGAAGGCCGGCCGGTCTACGGCGCCGGCCGCGGCATGCTGAAAGATATTCTCTCGAGGTTGTTCGGCTGGTCCTATGTCAGGCCGATTGACTTCGATGTGTTTAACGGACGATCGGCGCAGGGCGTCTACACCGACTGGGCCGCCTACGCATTGATCGTGTTCGTCTCGGAGAGCCGCGACAATGCCGAGGCCGGGCGCTGGACCGAGCGGCGGGCGGTCTACGAGCGCATCAAGGAAGTGGTCGACCCGAGGCCGGTGCTGCGCACTTTCACCAGTAAGGGCCGGCCGGCATTCCAGGGCGTGGCCTACGCCTCCTACCTGATTGCCTCCAACAACGGCGACGCGCTCCAGATACCGGCCGGCGATCGCCGGATATCCGCGCTGCGCAACGGCCCCTCCATGACCGAGAGCATGGCGCAGGCGCTGGATGCCTGGATGAACGCGCCGGGGAATATCGCCGCCCTGGCGCGCATGCTGGCCGGGCGCGACCTCTCGAAATTCGATGCTTACTCGCCGCTGCACACCGCCACCAAGGCGACCATGCAGGAGCTTGCGCTCAGCGAGATGGACGAGTGGTTCATCGAAGTCCGCAAGCGGCTCGGACCCGACGCGCTGTTTACCAGCGAGCATCTGTTGGCGGCCGCCAAGCGCGACATCGGCCCGGAAACCGGTGTCATCGGCTTTCAAATCACCATCAAGCGCCGGCTGCGCGCCGAGGCCATGCAGGCGCCCTCGCACTTCGCAAACCTGCGCACCGCCCGCAGCACGGTCGAGCGCGAGCACAAAATCCTGTGCTGGCGCGGATACCAGGGGCCGGTGGTCGGCAACAGCGTCGCGGCGCGGGAACTCGTGAACCTGAGCCGTGCAATTTTGCTGGAGGATAAGGAGGCCGGCGACACCGCCGCGCTGATGGCGCGGCTGGGTATTCACAGCGTGGATCAGTGAAATGCGTACGGAAGCCAAGGCGCGGCAGAGTCGATACGCGGCGGCGGTACGGCTGAAAACCCCTTGCGGGTCAAGGGGTTAGCTTTTTCGGCGTATAGCGTACTGACTTTTTATATAGAGAGGGTATTCTCTTATATTGGTATGAGAACACCTATGGCGCGCCATGGCCGCCGCCGCCGCCGGCGCCGCTGCCGCGGCCGGCGAACTGAAAACACCGGTACGCCGGACAACGTACGGCGCCAGCCGCGCGCTGGCGGCATAGCTCAACCGAGGAGGGACGACATGCCTGAGAAAACGATGACGCGGCCGAACATGGGCGAGCTTGAGCAACTCGCCGAGCGGATACTCGTGGGGCTGGCCGCCGCCGGCGATGCCGGCGGCGACAACGCCACGCCCGACAGCTTGGCCGCCACCGCATTCCTGGATGCGCTGGCTTTTCTGCGGGTGCGAGCCTTGGTGCGCGGGTGCGGCTACGAGGATTGGGAAGAGATGCTTTATCGTTTTCGCAACGATGCACTGCTGCAGACGGCATGAAACATCACCTCGTCACGCTCGCCTGCACGGCAGCCGCTGTGGCGGCTGCCCTCGCCGCCGGGTTGCTGCTCGGGCCGTCGCCCGCGGAGCAGCCGGCTGCGCCGCCGCCTACGGCGGCAACCGAGGCCAAGGCCGATCGGCTGCCGCTCGTGCGACGCTATCCCGAGGCGCCGCGGTCCGTTCTGCCGCCGACGTTGCCCGTGGACGCGGTTTCGTTGCCGACGGCTCCCCGGGCAGCCGAACTGCCCGGGGCGCGCCCTGGGGCAATTCTGGAGGCAGCGGCGGCGGCGCCGGCTCGACACGAGCACACAGTCTGTGACAGGTATGGCATGCATAAGGTCTGGTATGGCCGGCGCTGGCGTTGCCGGCGCTGAAACGACAAATGCCGACAAGTGGCGACATCGGGAGGGTATTATATGGCAGGTAATGGAAACGGCAGCGGCGAGCTACCCGACGCGCGGCGGGCCGCGGTGATGCACGGCCTGGAGCAGTATCACGCCATGGCGGCCGATCGTGACGCGCTGGTCGACGAGATCGGCAAGCTCAAGGTCGAGCTGGCCGCGATGCGGGTTGTGGCCGACGCCCACGACAGCCTGCAAACCCAGGCGGACAGCCGCGTCGCCTCGGCCTATGCCGAGCGTGATCAGGCGGTGCGGGAGCGGGCTCGCTACGAGGCCCTGCACATGGCGATCCTGGCCATGTGCCGAGAGTTCGGTGTGCCTGAGCCTGCGGCTACGCCGCAGGCTTCGCCTTCTGCCGAGGCCGTACCTTGAGGCGCCAGAGCAGTTCGTCGGCGCCGTAGACGCCGGGAGCGCAGCAGGCCTCGCAGAGGCCACGCTGCATATCTGGCTCGCAGCCGTTCTGCTCGTGGCCGCAGGCGATGCAGAAGCCCGGATCGTCGAGCGAGTACATTCGTCGCGTAACTGCGTCGACGATGCGCTCGGCGGTGACGCTGTGGTGCCGGCGCAGCGGCAGGGCTTGGACTTTTCTCATGGTCATGCCTCCCCGTGCCACTGGTCGGCATCCCATTGGTGTCCGCAGGCGAGGCAGAGGAAGTTGTCGTTGTCGGCGTCTATGTCCTCCTTCCCCCCGCACTCCGGGCAGAGCCTGCCGATCGAGTAGCGCGAGAGCTTGTCCAGTCGGTCAAGCTCTTCCTGGTCATTGTCGATCAAGGCCCGCAGCGCGAGGGCGTCCCAGTTCGGGCGGTAGGTCACGTGTTTTCTCCCTGAATTTTCCGGGCGCCATGCCCCTTGATGTAGCGATGCGTCGGCGGGTCTTGCGTCGGCACCACGCGGGTTTCCGTCACGGCGGTCCAACGCATCATCAGGTTATTCGCGTAGGATGCGGCTTCCTCGGCGGTGGCAAAGCGCAGGCCGTTGCCGCAGAACTTGCCACCGCGGTCGGCGATTACTTCGGTGGCGAATGATGTAGCGGTCATTATGTTCAGACCTCTTCTGCGTGATTGACAACGGTGCGCCAGCCTGGGTTGTTCAGCAGCGCGAGGGCTACAGCGGCCTCGGGGGTCGCTGCTTCGACAGGCTCGTTTACTGCGCGGCCGCGGCCGGATACGCGGATCAGAACAACGTTCCAGCATTTCATCGTGGTCATTTCGGTATCTCCTGTTTTATCGGGGACGCGCTGATCATTTCGGGTCGCGGTCATGGCTGATGCCAGCCGTGGACGAAACGTTCGCTGGCTTCGTCCGAGGCCAGTTCGTGGAAAGTGCGGCGGAAGTCCTTAAGCTCGGCCTGGGCCTCTTCCTCAGTTTCCATCATCGGCCAGTCCAGGCGCCGGCCGCGGTCGAGCACGACCCAACCCATGGGTTTGGTGAAGCCGGCCTCGCGGTCGTAATTTTCGGGGCTGCGGTAGTCGATCGTCAGGCGGGGCTTGCTCATCGGTTTGCCTCCGCGCGGCGCGCCAATTCCGCAAGGACCATGTCGCCACTCTTGGCAAAACGGATCTTCACTATGCCTTTGCTGGGGCCGCTTTTGATGCGGTGGCAAGCCTGCGTTCCAATCTGCTCGAAATGCGCGCGCAACTGATCATCCGACCATGTGGCGAGCTTGGCGATATCGTGTCGGGTAAGTTTGGTCATTTCGGTCGCTCCTGTTTCTGTGGCGACCCCGGGGCCGAGCCCCGGGGCCGATGCCTGGGGTCAGCCGGCCTCGACGATCCGTGCCTTCCGGCGCAGCGCCGGCCTCATGAACTTCTTGGCCTTGTCCAGCGCGGCTTGGGCGGCCGCTTCCGAGGCGAAGTGCTGCGCGCGTTCCATGGAGAATTCCCAGATGGTGCCGCGCAGAGGCAGTGTTTCGCCATTGTGCTCGACGGTGACGAGGTAGGTTTTAGCGGTCATTTCGGTTGCTCCCGTTGGCGCCGGCATCTGCCGGTGCGTTTTTTGTAAACCGGACAGCCTGTCCAGGTCAAGCGTTGTTTTTAACAAAATGTGTAGTTGACGATAGGACAGCGGGTCCAGTAGGTTAGCCGCCGCGCAATGGCGCGCGATGGAGCTATTCCGATGCCGCAGTTGATGATCGACTCCGAAATGGCGCCGCGTGAGTTCGCGGACGCCCTCGAAACGGCCGGCATGACCCAGGTCGAGATGGCGGATTTCCTCGGCGTCGCCGATCGCACGGTGCGGCGCTACCTGACCGGCGACGCCGTGATCCCGGCCTCGACCGCGATCCTGCTGCGGGTGATGCGGCAATGCGATTTGCGTATTTGCGTGTCGGCGGCGTAGGTTACGCCTCTATCCGGCGGGCAGCGCCGGGAAGGGGTACCCGTGCCAACTACCAAGCGATCAATCGATATTCGCAGCCTGTGCCGCGGCTACACGGAAAAGACCGTGCTGATCATGGCCGGCCTTGCCATTGCTGAGACAACGCCGCCGGCGGTGCGCGTGCAGGCGATCGAGGCGATCTGGAATCGAGGCTTCGGCAAAGCCGCGCAGCCAATGACCGGGGAGGGCGGCGAGGGCGATATCCAAGTGGTGATCCGCAACATCATCGAGTCGGTCGATCGGAGGACGGTGACGATCGATCACGACAGCGGCAACGGCGTCGATAAGTTGTCGATTAGTAACGACCCTCGAAGTAATAAATGATCATCGTCTGCCCGTATTGTGGCCGCGGCGATGTTGATGCGCGTGATATCTACGCGGCTTGGTATAAGCGCATGACGGACAAGCTCGAGCGCGGCGGCGAGGCGCACACCGAGGCGCTCGCGGAGATGCTGCGGGTATTGGGCGGCGTGCCGTGGCAACTGAAGTAACAGTGCCCGCGAACGGCTGGGTGCCGCGCCCGCATCAGATGAAGCTCTGGCGTTATCTATACGAGGGCGGCAAGCGCGCGGTTGCGGTGTGGCATCGCCGCGCCGGCAAAGACGAAATATGTTTGCATCATCTGTGCGTCGCCGCGATGCGGCGCGTCGGCAATTACGCCTACGCCTTGCCCGAGTACGCCCACGGCCGCAAGACCATCTGGAACGCCGTCAATCCGCACACCGGCCGCCGCCGCATTGACGAGGCGTTCCCGGTGGCGCTGCGCCGGCAGGTCAATGACCAGGAGATGTTCATCCGACTGCTCAACGGCAGCACTATTCAGATCATCGGCTCGGATCGTTATGATAGTTCGCTAGTGGGCGGCTCGGTGGCGGGGCTGGTATTTTCCGAATATGCGCTCGCCAACCCCAGCGCCTGGGCTTATGCGCGGCCGATCCTCGAGGAGAACAACGGCTGGGTGGTGTTTGTCACCACGCCGCGCGGTCGCAATCACGCCTACAACATCTTCAAGCACGCCGAGCACGCCGACGGCTGGTTCTGCGAGCTGCTGACTGCGCGCGACACCGACGCCATGAGCGAGGCGGAGCTGGACTCCGCGCTGAAAGAGTACCGGGATCTTTACGGCGAGGCCGGCGAGGCGATGTGGCGCCAGGAATTTATGTGTGATTTCACCGCGGCGCTGCTCGGCGCGATCTTCTCGCGGGAGTGCGCCGAGCTGCGCAAGGAAGGTCGGGTGCTGGCGATCGACGCGGTGCCGGGCCTGCCCGTGCACCGCGCCTGGGACTTAGGGATGCGCGACGATACTGCCGTGATTTTTTACCAGACCGCCGGCTCGCAGCTTTACATCCTTGATTGCCTCTCGACCTCGGGCGCCTCGCTGGATTGGTGGCGGGACGAGATCGTGCGGGTGCACGCCGAGCGCGGCTGGCGCCATGGTACTGATTTTGTGCCGCACGACGCCAAGGTGCGCGAGCTTTCGACCGGCCGCACTCGCGTTGAGACCATGGGCGCGCTCGGCCTGCACCCGCAACTGGCGCCCGACGCCACCCTGCAGGACGGCATCAATGCGGTGCGGCGCACGCTCGGGCTCTGCGTGTTTCACCCGAGATGCGAGGACAAGCTGCTGCCGGCGCTGGAGCAGTACCGTCGTGATTGGGACGACGAGAAGAAATGCTTCACCGTCAAGCCGCTGCATGATTGGACCAGCGACCGCGTCGACGCCATGCGTTACCTGTCGCTGGCCTGGAAGCCGCCCACGGCGCGCGTCATCCCCATGCCCCGGCGCGAGGGTTGGCACATCCCGGAGCCGGCGCCGCCGCGCTCGGGCATGCGGCTGTGAGCCGGTCGCGCAGCGCCGGATCGTGCCACCATCCCGGCAGCCAGACGCACAGCGCGCAGTACGGATGGGTTGGCGACGGCACGCAGCCGCTGACGTGCCCGCCGCATTCGCAGCAGTCATATTCGGTTTTTTCGTCGCTCTTTCGGTGCGCTACGTGCTGCGTCATGGGGACTACGCTCCGGGTGGCGCGCGCGGGCGCCGCGTGCGACTATAGGACTGATTTGGTTTTGCAAGGGGTGTGACGCATGGCCGGGCAGCGGTCATCCGACTACCCGTCGTATCCGGCCGATCGCGATCCGCGCCCCTACGCGGCGCCCGGCCCGAGCGACGCGGACATTTCGCATGACGCGCTGGATTATAACCCGGCGGTCGAGCCGCGCCGTTCCGGCGCGTGGCTGAATCTGCTCGAAGAAAGCGAAAAGGCCTTCGAGGACTGGAACCATCACTGCGACCTGATCGACGAGCGCTATGCCTCGCTGTCGCGGCTCTGCGCCGAGACGCGCACCAGAGAGTTTCAGTTGTTCTGGGCGAACTGCGAGGTGCTCAAGCCGGCGATTTACGCCACCGCGCCGGTGCCGGTTGTCGTCACCAAATTTAAGGATAGGAGGCCGGTCTACCAAGCCGCCAGCGAACTGCTCGAGCGCTGCTGCACGGTGGCGTTCGACATCGGCCGCATCCAGGACGCCATGCTGCTCGTCCGCGACGACCTCGCGATGGCGGCGCGGGGCGTCATCTGGGTGCGCTACGAGGGCGCCCGCGGCGCGACGCATTACGGCCACGAGCGGGTTTGCTATGATTTTAAAAACCGCCGCGACTTCCTGCACAGCGTCTCGCGATCGTGGCAGGAAGTGTGGTGGGTTGCTGCCGCGAGTTACCTGACCCGCGATGAGGCGCGCGTGCGCTTCAAGGCGTCGTCTGGTGATTGTTACCAGGACGCCGAGTATAAGGTCGATAAAGACTTGCAGTCGGTCGGCGGCGCCGACAACCGCGAGCGCGCCAAGTTCTGGGAAATCTGGAACAAGAACGAGCGCCGCGTGGTTTGGGTGGCGCAGGGCTGCGAGGACATCCTCGACGAGGACGACCCGCATCTTGAATTACAGAATTTCTTCCCGTGCCCGCAGCCGGCCTACGGCGCCGTGCAGCGCGGCAGCCTCGTGCCTGTTCCTGACGTGCTGCAGTACAAGGACCAGCTCGACGAGATTGACATGCTCACCAGCAAAATACACGCGCTGAGTGACGTGATCGAATGCAAGGGTTTCTATCCGGCCGGCGGCGAGATCGGCGACGCCATCAACCGCGCCGTCAGCGTCAAGACGCCGTCGACGGTGATGGTGCCAATTTCGAATTGGAGCGCCTTTGGCGGTAGCAAGGACGTGGTGATCTGGCTGCCGATCGACATGATCGCGCAAGTGGTGACGACCTTGGTGGACCTGCGCAAACAGGTCATTGAGGATGTTTATCAGATCATGGGTTTGTCGGATATTATGCGCGGCGCCACTGATCCGAAAGAAACGCTCGGCGCCCAGCAGCTCAAGACGCAGTTCGGTTCGACGCGCGTTGAAGATAAGCAGAACGAACTCAAGCGCATTGCCCGCGATCTGGTGGCAATTACCGCCGATATCATTACCGAGAAATTTGATCCAGTTACCATTATCGAGATGTCGCAGACGCAGCTGCCGACGCAGAAGATGCAGCAGGACCAGATCAGGCAAATCCAGCAGCAGATGGCGGCGCAGCAGAAGGCGATCGGGATGCTGTCGCAACTGCCGCAGGCGCAGCAGGCCTTGGCGCAGGACCCGGATAAAGCCGCGCAGATGCAGCAGCAACAGCAGCAGATGAGCCAAGCCGGCAGTAACGCTATCGCGCAGCTTAACGAAACCGCGACGCTGGAGCAGGTGCTGGAGTTTCTCAGCAGCTGCCGGGCGCGGGCGTTTACACTCGACATCGAAACCGACAGCACGATCATTGTTGACGAGAACGCCGAGAAGCAGCGCCACACTGAATTCGTTTCGATGCTCGGGCAGTTGCTGCCGCAGCTTGCGCAGATGGTGATGACGACGCCGCAGGCCTCTGGGTTCGCTGCCTCGGTGCTCAAATTCTCCTGCTCGGCGTTCCGCGGCGGCCGCGAGATGGACGGCGCGATCGACGAGTTTGCCGAACTGATGAAACAGAAGGCCGACCAGCCGCAGGGTGATGATCCGGCGACGGCGGCGACCAAGACGCAGTTGCAGATCGAGCAGATGAAGAACCAGCGACAGGCGCAGAAGGATCAGGCCGATACGCAACTGAAGGCGCAGGAACTGCAGATGCGCGATCAGCACGAGAAGATGAAGATTCAGAGTAACGAGCAGCTCAAGCTGCTGGAGTTGCGCGGCCGTAACGCCGCCGACGAAGCCAAGGCGCAGCAGACTAACCAGAAGGCGATGGCCGAGGGACAGGCGCATCAGGCGGATTTGATCGCGACGGTTGCCAAGGCGCGCGCCGATGAGCAGACCAATGCGCTCAAGCAGCGCGAGCTTGCCGCCCGCACGCAAGCGCATTTGATCAAGGCGGCACAACCGCCCGCGCCACAGGGAAGGCCGTTCTGATGGCGACGCCGGTTGTGACCATCGCTTCCGGCGGTCTCCCCGTCGTCGAAACGCCGCTCGGCAAGCCCGTTTCCGAGGCGGCGAACGGGCGCGGCGTCGCGGTCACCAAGGTCATCGGCAAGCCCGGCCTGCCGGTGGTTTACGTCGCCGCCGCGGGCCCGCTTAAAGGGTCCGGCTGATGCCCACCGCCCCCCTTACAAAGTTCGGCGCCTTAATTGACGAGCTATCGCGCGGCGGCCACAACCTGCAAACCGCGGTGCTCAAGGCGGCCCTGACCAATACGGCGCCGAGCGTTGCGGACACGGTCTGGAGCGCCGCCACCTATCCGCCCCCCGCCGCCGCCAACGGCTACACCGCCGGCGGCAATACGCTCACCACCACCAGCGCCGCGACCTCGGGCGGCGTGTTTACCCTGGTGCTGGCTGACAGCGTCTTTACCGCGACGGCGGGCGGCATCGGGCCGTTTCGCTACGTCGTCGTCTACAATTCCAGCGCCGCTAACAAGCTGGTCGGGTTCGTCGACTACGGCAGCGGCGTGACGCTGCCCGCCGCGGGCGACTTCACCGTCGATTTCGATCCGGTCACGGGGGCGCTCACCATTGCATGACCACATGGGTGCCAGAGCGATGGGACGTTGGTCACTGGGACCAAGCGCACTGGGACGGGCAGCTTGGGCTGAACGTCACGCCGGCTGCCGTATCAATTACCGCCCGGGATGTCGCGCTGCGGGCGACGGCGCGGCTTACGATCGCGCCGGCCGCGATCGCCGTCACCGGTCGATCTGTCCTCCTGGCGACTGCCGCGCGGCTTACGATCGCGCCGCCGGCCGCGGTCGCGGTCACCGGCCAGGATGTCGGGCTGCTGACGGCGTCGGCGCCGGCCGGCCTGACGCTGACCGTGACGCCGCTCGGGGTCGTGCTGACGCCTGGGGAAATCGGCCTTTTCGTTTCGCATCCGGTGCCGCCGTTCGTGCCGCCTCCTGGCGTGCTGACGTTCGGGCAGCGGGTGTTTCTGCGGCGCTGGTAGGCTCCCATGGCCGAGCCTGACCCGGAGGCCCTCGGCGAAGTAGCGGCGCAGGACCGGCTCCTGCCGCCGCCGGACGCCCGGCCTGACCCGCGTTTCTACCAGTGGGCCGGCGTTTCTCACCTGTTCGACCCGGCGACCTACCGGGATTTGCCGCCGCCGAGCATTGCTCCCAATGAGCAAGGCAAGGTGCCGCAATCCGATCCGCGCGTGCTCGGCGGCCTCGCCGACCTGACCAACGTGGCGCAGAACTTCATGCCGCTGGGCGGCTCGGCGGTCGGCGCCGCCAAGGCGGCAGTGCCGCTGCTGGGAGGCCTCGCGCGCGGGGCGGCGCGGGAGGCGCCGGCGGCCGAGAGCGCGTTGGCGCAGGGCATCCGCGCCTATCATTCCTCGCCGCACGATTTCGACAGGTTCGACCTCTCGAAGATCGGCACCGGCGAGGGCGCGCAGGTCTACGGGCACGGCCTGTACTTCGCCGAGAACCCGGCGGTGAGCGGGCAGGGCGGGCAGTATTGGCAGCAGTTTGCACAGCGATTTAAGGGGCCTGAACAGACGGCTGCGCTTCAGCTTAAAAACGCCCAGTTTGACCGAGACGCCGCGGCGCAAAAGCTGGCGGAAAATATTGCGGCGACGAAGGCGGAAATAGAAGCCGGCACGTTTTCCAACGGGCAGAAGATGTCGCCTGAATACCTGACAGATCAGGTTTATCAGATTGCCAAGCAGCGGCAGGCGCTCAAATTACTCCAAAGCGGCCAGCCGGTCGGCCCGCGCACCTACGAGGTGAACATCAAGGCGCGGCCGGAAGAGATGCTGGATTATGACAGGTCATTAAGCGAACAAAGCGGTCATGTAAAATCTACCCTTGGTGGTCTGGGCATTGAAGATACCGGAGGGCAGTCACTTGTTAATTACTTAGCCGAAAAATTTGGCGGTAGTTCAAGATCGTCAAAATCGCTCCGCGACGCCGGCATTCCCGGCATCAAGTATCTCGACCAGGGATCGCGCATATCGTCACCGGGGCAGATCGATATGATACGCCAGAACATCGCGCAGCGGGAAGCATCGCTCGCGAAGAACCCCGGCGACCCGACCGACACTAAATGGCTGGCGGAATATCAGGACATGCTCAGGCGAGCGGAAAATCCGACCCGCAACTATGTCATCTTCGACCCGGATCGCATCGATATCCTGCGCAAGTACGGCATGGTCGGCGCGGCGCCGGCCGCGGCCGGCGCGATGGGCGAATTAGCGCGGCAGGAGCAATAGGCCATGGCCGACCCCGATGCGCTGGGCGAGCTCGCGGCGGTCGATAACCTGCCGCCGGATTTGCTGGTGCCGCCGCGGGCGCGCATTACGATCGGCGGGCCCCGCCCGGACGACGCCACAACCGACTATCGACCGGATGCGTTCGAGGCCGCCGCCGAGGTCGCCCGGCGGCGCTATCCGAACGTGCCGCTTGCGGTTCTGCCTGAGAGCTCCACCGAGGGGCCGCTGCAGGCTGTGACGTCGCTCGGCCGTGGCCTCGCCGCGGCGCCGGGCAACGTCGGCCGCGTCGCCGAGACGGCAATGGGCAGGCTTGCCGATCCTAACTTCTACGCGACGCAGCCGCCGCCGGCGGTTACGTCAGGCGGCATGCAGGCGCCGCCCTATGTGGCGCCCGGCCAGGGCTCGCTGGCAGCCCGTATTGGCGGCACGATCATCGGGGCGCCGCTCAAGGCGACGATCGACCGCGTGATGCTGCCGGGCAAGGCGATCTCCGGCGAGTTCAATCCCTTCGAGCAGGACAGCGAGGCCGCGGACTGGGCGGCCGAGACCGCCATGGGCATGATTGCCCGCGGCGTGAGCGGCGGGGCGCCGGCGGGCGCGCTCGGCGCGACCGGCGGCAAGATTGTCATTCCCGGCAAGGGTATTCAGCCGACGCAGCTTGGTGAGCTTGCGGCGCTGCCGTCAGCGGTGCCGATCCCGGCCGGCGACCTGCGGGTGTCCACGCGCTTTCCGACCGCGGTGGCGAAGGCGCAAGACCCGCTCGCCGAGCATCTTTCGATCGGGCTGCCGGAAATGCAGGCGTCGCCGGGCTACGCCAAGAATATCAGCCTGCTCGACAGCTATCCCGGGTTTGCGCACCTCCAGGGCATGAGCACGGACGAAGCCGCGCGCGCCTATATCCGGCAGGCGGCCGGCAACTTGGATTACCTGTATCGCCGATCGCCGGAAATCATGCAGCAGCGTTCGCCGCTCTGGTACGAGGGCGCGCACGAAGTTGCCGATGCCTTCGCGCGGCGCTGGGGCGTGCCGCGGCAGTCGGTGTCCGCCGTGCTGGCCTCGCTCTCACCACAAATGGACTGGTTCAAGAACGCCTCGCTCGGCGAGCGGGTCGGCGACCTCATGACCAGTGCCGCCGCCGGCCGGCCCATGACGTCGGAAATGGGGGCGATGGCGAGGTCGGATAAGATGCTGCCGCTGTTGTCCGGCGAACGTACCGGGACGAAGAACCGGGAGGCGCTGGCCGCCATCACCGGTAAGAGTTTCGACCAGCTTACTGATCCGCTTGAACAGGCGTTATGGCTTCGATTGTATGATGAAGCGCACAATTCACGGGCTTATCGTACAATTACGCCGGAAGGTAATTTCGGTAATTTTGTCGTCGGCAAGAGCGGCGAGCCTAAAGATGTAGGCTGGGGCGGGCTCGATTCCATCAGGAAGGCTATTCAATCCATGCGCAGCGGCGGCGATATCAACGTTATTTCGCCGCTGCTCGGCCGCGAGCACAAGGTTCGCAGTTTCTATAACAATATCGAGGTGCCCAACTATCCGCACTACGGCGATGTTACTGCCGATACCCATCAAGTGGCGGCGGCGCAGATGCGGCCGTTGTCCACCGCGTCGCCCGCGGTCGAGCATAACCTGTCGGGTGGCGCTGGCGGCTCTGGCTCCGATATTACCGGCGTGCGGGGTACCTACGGCCTGACCGCGGATGCGACCAGGATGATGGCGGCCGGGCGCGGTCTGGTCCCCCGCGCCGGGCAGTCGGCAACCTGGGAGCCGGTGCGGGAATTATTTGGCGCGACGTGGAAAACACCTGAAAATGCTTTTAAGGTGGATGAAATCTGGAGGGCGTTCGACCGTGGCGAAATCAGCATCGACCAAGCGCGCGACGCCATCTTCCACACTGCGGGCGGCATTGGAACGCCTAGCTGGGGAGAGCGAGGTCTTGCGGTACTGCCTCCAGCGCGGGGATCGACCTACCGCTGATGATTACATTGGTCTGCAATGGTGGGGCACGCCGCCGGCAGAAGAAGAGATGGATAGTTTAGATACTGAGATAATCGCGTTGTTGCGTGCGTGGGACGCTGCTGAACATAAGGGGTCTAGACATGGCGCAAAATCCGCTGACGGTCACGCCGACTAATCCGACACCGCCGACAAATTTCAGTTTCCTCGGCACGACGCCGCCGACCTCGCCCTCGCAGGCCGCGGTCGACGACGGCACGGCGGCCTCCGGCCTTGTTTTCGCCGCCAAACTCGCCTCGGCCGATAATGCCAACTTCCCGAGCCTCGACGCCGAGGGCAAGGGCACCGAGGTCGCCGTGACGCAGAGTTACAGCGCCAGCGTCTACAATCCGGCGGGGCCGCTGGTCACGGTGAGCACTGGTCCGGTGCAGACTGCGGCGACGATCGCGGCCGGCCCGAATGCCACGCATGCCTCGAGCCTGTCGCCGGCAGCCAACGCGACGCTGACGTCGATCACGCCGACGACTGCGGCCTCGGGCGCCAGCGGCACCGTCGCGCTCACGGCGGTGACCGGAACCGGCTTTACCAAGCAAAGCGTGGTCTATGCCAACGGCGTGGCGGCGCCGACTGTGTTTGTTAGTTCAACCACGCTCACCGCGACCATTCCGAAAAAGACCTCGGCGGGGCCGTGGAATGTCACGGTCGTCACTGGTGGTGTAGTCACGACCGCACCGCAGGTCTTTACGTGGACATGACTTTAAAGGAGCGCGCGCGCGATGCCCACCAATCCGTTCAAGTCGCTGAACGAGCCGGAAGACGTTTCGCTGCCGCAGCGTAATGTCGAATCGATCAACGAGCCGACGCCGACGCCGCCGGACATCCAGCCGGCGCTAGATTTTCTGGAGCCGGGCAGCTGCATGATCGGCGATGCCGACTTCACGCTGTTCGTTCACGGCACAAACTTCTTCCCCGGCTCGATCATTCACTTCGCTGGCCATGACGAGCCGTCTACGTTCAATGTCGACGGTACGCTCTCGACCGGCGTCAAGCCGTCACTGTGGGCTTCGCCGGTCGTTGTCGAGGTCAAGGTGCGCAACGGCTCGCTGACCTCGGCGCCGCTGCCGTTCGAGTTTCTCGCGGCTTAACGCGCGTGCGTGGAACACTGCCGATGCGGTACTGGTTACCTCGCGGGCAGCGCGAAGGTAAAGGAGCCGAAGACATGTCGACCAAGCACACCGAGCACGAGCGTGAGCGTGAGCATGGTGAAAAGCCGGCCCGGCCGCAGCCGTCCTCTGCCGCCGACGCCGCACGTAAATTCCACGAGCAGCAGGACGCCCAGCACAAGGCCGAGCGCGAACGTAACGAAAAGGCGCAGGGCGCCGCCAATACCCGGATCGACCGCGGCAAAATCGATGCTATGGTACGGGCCGGCTACGAGAATATCGATCAGCCCGGCCTTGACCCCCATAACATGCCGGGCAACGTGCTGGACGTGAAGGCGGGCGAGCGGCCCGCGCATAAGTCGACGCTGGACCTTGAGGACATTACCGGCAACCCCGGGCACCGCGGCGTGACGCCTTATGCGCCGGCTACTTCGATCAACCGCGCGGTCGGCATGGACGGCGTCGTATCGCTCAATGAGCCGCCGGATGTCGAGCAGCCGCAGCCGCGGGGCTCGGTCGGGGCGGAGGCAGAAGCGCAGAGGCAGCATCAGCATGCGGCGGACGAGGCACGCGAGCGGAACAAGGCGCATGCGCAGCAAAGGTAAGGATTAAACACTAACCGATCGCCGGGCGGGCAGCGTCCGGCGATCGGCAGGCGGCAAGGGGTCGACATGGACTTGGTGGAAGTCGCGCCAAATCGCTGGCGCATGGCGAAACCGTATAGTGTGACGCCACCGGCGCGCTCGGCGCTGCCGTGCCCGCATGTTATTTCCGACGCAATGCCGGCGACTGAGCAGGTCGACGGGCATTTCTACGAGTCCAAAAGCGCGTTCCGCGCGGTCGGCCGCGCCCTCGGATTGACCGAGGTCGGCACCGAGAAACCCAGACTGAAAACCAGCCGCGTCTCTGCTTCCGCAGATACCAAGCGCGCGCGCCGTGACGCCATCGTGAAGGTCGTCGCGCAGCACCGCGCCGGGCGCCGGCCCATCATGCAAGAGGCACCGCAATGAGTGATGTCGGCATCGCGCCTGCCCCCGCGCCCTCTGCGCCTGCACCACAAGCGCCTGCGCCGCAGGCGCCGCCGCGGATCACGAACGAGGTGGTGATCGACCAGAACCCGGCAAACCCGCCGGCACCGATCGGCTCGCAGGCGCCGCCGAGCCCGCAGGCGCGCGCCGAGAGCCGGCGCGAAGCAATCCAGAAGTCCTTCGCCAAGTCACGCGAGGGCAAATCATTCCCCGAAGCGCCGGCCAAGCCCGGCCACAACCGCCCGCCCGAGCCGCTCGACGCCGCCCAGGCGGCGCCGCCACCCAAAGAAAAGACGCCGCCGCCGGCCGGCGGCATCGACCTTCGCCGGCCGCCGTCGGCCGACCTCGCGCCGCCTGCACGGGGCGAGCACGGGCACTTCGCCCCCCGCGCCGACCGCGCGCAGCAGCCGGCGCGGCAGCAGGCGCCGCAGGGGCAGCAACTCCCGGCCAGCGATCCCTACCGCCAGCCGCTCGCGCGCATGAGCCAAGCCGCCAAAGCAAACTGGCATGCGGCGCCGATTCACGTTCGCGCCGAAGTGCATCGGTTGCATAAAGAGTTTAGCAACTTTCATCAGCAGGCGCAGGCGGTCTACAACGCCTTCAAGCCGATCAGGCCGTACTACGATTTGGCGCGCTCGCAGGGTACTTCGCTCGATCGCGCGCTGAACAACTATGTCAGCATGGAAAACAAGCTGCGCGCCGATCCGATCGGCGGGCTGGATGTGCTCGTTCGCAACATGAACCTGCGCACGGCGGACGGGCAGCAGATAACGCTGGCGGACATTTCGCACTACGTGCTCTCGCGCACGCCCGAGCAGCACGCGCAGATGCAGACGCAGAACCTGACCAGCGCGCATAATTCCCACATCAATCAGCTAACGCAGCAGATATCCCAACTCGCCGGCGTTGTGCAGCACATGCAGGCCCGGCAGCAATATCGCAACCAGTACCGTCAGATGAAAAGGGGGGTCGACCGGTTCGCCGCCACCCACCCGCGGATAGACGAGCCTGGGTTCGGCGATATCGTCGTGCAGGAATTGCGCGCCGGGCATCAACTCGATCGTGCCTACGCCCGCGCCAACCTCCTGCGCCCTCCCGGTCGTACTAATCCAGCGGCTCAGACCCGCGCTCCAGCGGCTCAGACCCGCGCCCCCGACCGATCGATTTCCGGTTCGCCAGCCGGCGCCCCGGCCACGTTTGATGTCCGCACGCCGCGCCGCGCCGGGCAGCCCCCCTCACGCCGCGACATCATCGCCCACGCCGTACGGCGGGCGAGCGGGTCGCTGTAATTCTGGAGCAAGACGACGATGCCAAATATCACTACGAATGCTGCCTATCAGCAGATTCTCTCGATGACGCTCGAGGAGCGATCGAAAGACTACCAGGACTTGGTTAGTAACAATAATGCGCTGCTCGCGGTGCTGCGGCGTAAAGGCCTGTGGCAGACCTATCACGGGCCGCTGATCCGGCAGACGCTGCAAATCGGCAAGCAGAGTGCGCAGTGGTATTCTGGCTACGATCAGCTACTTAACCCGGCGATCGATCTATTCAATGACGCGTTCTTTTCACCAAAGTTCGTCGTCGTGCCGATCGTTCTCAGCATGCAGGAAATCCTGAACAACCAGGGCGAAGGCCAGTTGATCGATGTGCTGGACGCATACGTCGACGCCGCGGAGAGAGCCCTCGAAGATACCATGGACGCCGGTATCTATTCGGATGGCACGGCAAACGGCGGCAAACAGATCACTGGACTTGCGACCGCCGTGCCGATCGTCAACACCTCCGGCGTCTACGGCGGCATCGATCGCGCCACCGCCACGATTTGGCGAACGCAGACCTTCGACGCCAACAGCTATAACGCCGCGATCGGCACGCAGGTCAACTCGACCACGATCCGGCCGCTGCTCAACGCCATCATGACCAAACAAAGCCGCGGACGTGACTTCGCCGACTTGTTGCTGATGTCGCCGGAGCATTACGCGGCCTATGACGCCGCCACCGTCGCAATCCAGCGCCAAACCAACGAAACCAGCATGGGCAAGCTCGGCTTCTCGGCGCTGGAATATATCGGCGGCGGCAAGCGGGCAGAGATCGTGCTCGACGGCGGCATCGGCTCGAACTGCCCGGCAAATACAACTTTCGGGCTTAACACCGACAGCCTGCGGCTGCGTTATCACCCGAACAGAAACTTCGACAAGCTGTTCGACGGCGACGGCCAGATGCCGATCGATAAGGACGCGATCGCGCAATTTATTGGCTGGGCCGGCGAGCTGACCATGGTCAACCCCTTGTATAATTGGCGACTATATGACAGTAACCCCGCTGCGTAATTGGGTTACTTGACATAGCTGATGCACTAAGCTCCTCTTTAGTTGGCGACAAACCAATCGAGGAGGAGCTCCGATGAAACGAGAACTGCCGTCGCAAGAGTATCTGCGCATGCTTCTGGATTACGACCATCTGAGCGGTGTCCTGCGCTGGAAAAAGCGAGATGTTTCGCTGTTTAAGAGTGGGGGGCACACCGCTGAGCACACCTGCAATAGATGGAACTCCCATATGGCCGATCAGGAGGCTTTGGCCGCCGTCAAAGGCGACGGTTACAGGCACGGAGCCATTGACGGCGTTCACTACGCTTCGCACCGCGTCATCTGGAAATGGATGACTGGCGTCGAGCCCGACGAGGTCGACCATATCGATGGCGACCGAAAGAACAACAAATGGGCCAACCTTAGATCGGTCCCGCGAGCGGTAAACGGCCGCAACCTTGCAAGAGCCAAGGACAATACAAGTGGAACTACCGGCGTTCGCTACGTCGCAAGAGACGCCACGTGGCAAGCCTACATCATGCGGGGCCGAACATTCATAAACCTCGGCTCCTACAAGAACATCGAGGATGCCGTTCGCGCTCGTAAGCAAGCGGAAAAGGAATACGGCTTCCACGCCAACCACGGCCGCGAGGCCATAACCGAGGACTCAAATCCGGCGGCGTAATAACAATTCGCCTACGCGGCCGGCCGCGGAGAGGTCGTTACTTGCCACCGCACTGCCTCGGGTAACGACCTCGAAGCAGCGTAACATTCCCGGCGTCCCAGACACGCGCCGGGGTCACGGCCGGCCGGCGCGGAGGCTACCGCGCCGGCTGACACCTGAAACAAGGGAACGATAATGCCGCAGCTAATCAGAAACCCGGATGACGTTTTGATCGCGCTGTTCAAGAACGGCTCGGTGATCAACGAGGACAAGAGCGCCAAGGCCGGCCGGCCAATTCACGACGACCGCGAAATCTGCGAAATCCGCGTGCCCGGCTCGCGTGACGTGAAAATCGTTCCCGCTCACGAGCTTTGCACGGAGAAGATACGAGACCCATACACCGGCGAGGAACGCTCGGTCACCTACGCCGAGCGGTTCTCGCGGCAGTATGCGCAATTCAAGGCGCATGCCGACCAGACCCGCACCGGCACGCCGCTGGATTACGTGCCTTTCCTCACCGAGGCCAAGCGCGTCGAGCTGCGCGGCTTCAACATCTACACCGTCGAGGCGCTGGCGCACATCGACGGCCAGGAGCTGAAGAACCTCGGGCCGTACGGCCGCGAGTACAAGAACCAAGCCGAAGCCTATATGGAGAACGCCAAGCGCGGCGCCCCGGCGATCGAGGCGCAAGCGGAGCTTGACGCGCTGCGGGCGCGCAACATGGCGCTCGAGGAGGACAACGCCGCGCTCCAGCGCAAGGCGCAGGCCGAGGCGAAGGACGGCAACTTCGAGAGCATGAGCATCGAGCAGTTGCGTGACTACATCACGACGCATTCCGGCCACGCACCGCACGGGTCGCTGTCGCTGAAAGTACTGCAGCGCATGGCGAAGGAAATACCCGCGCACCAGCCCGAGGCGGCCTGACCGATGTCGCTCCTCAGTGTTGTGCAGGATGTTTGTCAGGTGGTCGGCGTCGAGCGCGTGACCACCGTGTTCGGCAACATCAATAACCAGCGCACGCAGCAGGAGCTACTGACCCACGCCAACGAATGCGCGCAGCGGCTCGCCCGCGACACCCGCGACTGGTCGGCGCTGGTCAAGACCGCGACCGTGACCGGCGACGGCGTCGCCGAGAGCTTCGCCTTGCCTAATGACTTCCTGCGGCTGCTGCTCGACAGCAACGTCTGGACCTCGCGCTCGACCTTCATCCCGCTGGTGTACATCAACGGCTACGACGAGTGGCTGCGCCGCAAGGCGTCGGGCTATTGGGACAGCCGCGGCGCCTACATCCTGCTCGGGGGCCGTATCTACATCAATCCGATCCTGGCGGCGGGCGCCACCGCGACGTTTGCCTACCTGTCCAATCAGATCATCAACATCGCCGCGACTGGACTGACTAACACGCAGTTCACCGCCGACGACGACACCTTCGTGCTCGACGAGCGGCTGCTCAAGCTGTTGCTGACCTGGGTCTGGAAAGAGAGCAAAGGGTCGCCCTACGCCGAGGCGATGGGGACATATTCCGACGCGCTCTGGTCGGTCGCCGGCCGCGACCAGCCGGCGCCGATCCTGATTGGCGGCAGGACTGCGTCGAGCACCTATCCGGTGACGGCCTATCCCTGGGCGCTGCCAACGCCATGACCGCATACGCCGCCTTCCGTCGCCAGCCGGTCCAGCAGGGCTACGCTAACACCTTGCAGACGGTGACGCTGCCGGCGCCGACGCGCGGGCTGGTGCAGAACGAAAACCAAGCCTTCATGACGCCCGGCGGGGCGCTGGTCCAGGACAACTGGGTGTCGACGCTGCGCGGCGTCAAGGTCCGCGGCGGCACCCGCGTTTGGTGCGACCTGCACGGCCTCGACGCCTGGGACGAGGGTGAGTGGGATATTTCCGAGTGGGACGCCCCGGTGCCGCCGCTGTCGTCGCCGCTGCGGTATCCGATCGTGTCGGCCTTCGAATACGTCTCTGGCGACAACATCCACCAGATGTTCGCCGGCCAGCCGGCAACTCTCTGGAATGTTTCATCGCAGTTGCCGACCGTCGCCAAGAGCGGCCAGAGCAGCGGCAATTACGCCGCCACCCAACTCACCAATATGAGCGGCAATCATCTTATTGCCGTCAACGACGCCGGCGACGCGCCGCTGCATTACGATGGCACGACCTGGACTGCGTTCGACGCCGATCAGATCACCGGCCCCGCCGGCAGCGACGTCGCGCATGGCAAGAACCTGACCTACGTGTGGAAGTACCGCAATCGATTGTTCTTCATCGAGGGCGGCACGATGAATGCCTATTACCTCGGTATTGACTCGTACCAGGGCGCGCTCGGGCTGATCCCGCTCGGCGGCAGCGCCCCGCGCGGCGGCAGCCTGCTGTTCGGCGCGACATGGAGCGGCGATACCGGCTCGGGCACCGACGACAAGTGCGTGTTTGTTACTACAGAAGGCGATCTGATAATCTTCAGCGGCAACAACCCGGGAGACCCGACCGGCTGGCAGCAGCAGGGCGTCTACTCGATCGGCCGGCCGATGGGGATGAACGCGCACATGCCGATCGGCGGCGACGTCCTGATCATGACGGTGGACGGCATCGTGCCGTTGGGTCAGGCGATTACCAAGGACGCCGGCACGCTGGACTTGGCGCTGATCACCAACCCGATACGATCAATGTGGCGGCAGGAGGTGGCGCTGAAATCCGACCTGCCCTGGACGATGAAACGCTGGGATGACTACGGCGCCATCTTCGTCACTTGGCCGGGAGGCCTGGAGGGACAGCGTTACTGCGCGGTGATGAACAACGCCACCGCCGCATGGTGCCGCTTCGTCGGTTATGACGCGCGCTGCTTCATCAAGATGCGTGATCTGCTGTACTACGGCACTTCGGACGGGCGGATCATCCAATGCGAGATCGGCGGCTCCGATAGCGGTATGCCCTATGTCGCGACCCTGGTCGGCGGCTGGGAAACGTTCCAGGCGCCATCTGCGCAGAATGTCTGGCACCAGTCTCGCGCGATTTTTGCTGCACCAACGGCGCAGCCGTTCATGCCGCAGTTGAATGCCGCGATCGATTACGTCGTGACGATCCCGCCGCCGCCGTTCGCGGGCCCGGACCCCGGCATTCGCGAAGTGTGGGATGAGGCGCTCTGGGATGCCGGGCACTGGGACCAGCCGACGCCCGCGGTGCCGCCGGTTCGCAACACGCATTGGGTGTCAATTGGCAAGACCGGATTTTCGCACGCGCCGGTGACGCAGGTCACCATCGCGCAGCAGGCGGCGCCGCAAATCGAACTTCTGGCGATCGGCGCGACCTTCGGGCGCGCCGGCATCAACGTATAGGAGCCGCCATCATGTCGTTGCAGAGCCGCGAGGATATCATCCGCGAATTGATGCGGCAGTACTACGGCGGCGACCCCAACGCGCAGTTTGGCCCGGGCGATGGCGGCGGCGCGCCGGGCGGCGCTCCCGGCGGCGCACCGGGCGGCGGCCTGACTTTCGGCGGGTTCGACACCACCCTGACCGGCGATCCTTACACCGGCGGCTACGGCAATCTGGGGGGCGGCCCGTACTCCGGCGTGAACTCGCCATCTGACCTGGGGGCGCCGAACACCGGCGCGCCGACCGGGTCCGGCTTTAGCGGCACATCCGCGCCGGGAGGCAGCGCCCCCGGCGGCGGCGCGCCGTCCGGGTCCGGCACATCCGCGCCGGGAGGCAGTTCCCCAAGCGCAGGCGGCGGCATCCCTGGCGCCGTCAGCCTCGGCTCGACCACTTACGGCGGACAGGCGCCGGCGCAAGGGGCCATCAACACCGAAGCCCTCACCGGCGCGCCGCCGGTCGGCGACATGCCGGGCAACTTCCCTGGGGTCGACTTTACCTCGCCCAACATGGGCGACTTCCCCGGCCTCGGCTTTAGTTCGCCGTCGCCGTCGCCCGAGGGCGTGCCCGGCACCCAGGGCGGCATGCTGACGGGCAGCGTGCTGTCCGGGTTTGAGAACGCGCCGTCGCAGGGATATCCCGCCTCCGGCGTTCCCGGGATGGGCATGAGCGTCAACACTGAGTCCAAAGGCGATCGATCCGACCTGAACTTGGATGCTCTGCCCGAGGATATCGCCAATGCCTACGCGATGGTCGACGCCCCCGTCGACAGCTACGGCTTCTCCTTCGATGACGCCCCCGAGGGCGGCTACGGCAGCTTCGGTGACAGCGCCCCCGCGGGCGGCGGCTACGGCGAAGGCGGCTATGGCGAAGGCGGCTATGGCGGGGAAGGCCCCAGCGGCGGCGAGGGCGGCTATGGCGGCGAGGGCGACGGCGCCGGCGGCGCCTCCGGCGGTGGCGACGCCTCCGGCGGCGGCGAGGGTGCAGGCGGCGGCGAGGGTGGTGGCGGCGGCAGTGGCGGCGGCGAGGGCGCGGGCGGCGGCGAGGGTGGTGGCGGCGGCGGCGGCAGTGGCGGCGGCGGCGGCAGTGGCGGCGGCGCAGGCGGCGGCGAGGGTGCAGGCGGCGGCGAGGGTGCAGGCGGTGGCGAGGGTGCAGGCGGCGGCGAG
>Ga0207687_10000176_pt1 | contig 42271 bp, 35 predicted proteins | sample KBSM54metaG_FD_184399 | JGI IMG/M metagenome (GOLD analysis project Ga0207687, IMG submission 184399) | Miscanthus rhizosphere microbial communities from Kellogg Biological Station, Michigan, USA - KBS M5-4 metaG (SPAdes) (version 2) | ecosystem: Host-associated > Plants > Roots > Rhizosphere >...
ATGACCGCGAATGGATCGGCCACTTGATCGGTGGCATGCAATGCATCGAGATTGAGCAGGAGTGGCACGCGTCGCGCCAGCGAGCACTCGCGCGCGAGGATCCGCAGCTGACGAGCGAGTGTCGACGGCGTCGCGGCCAGCTCGCGCATGTCGATCGCGATGACGTCACGGTCGAGCTCGCGCGCGGTTGCCGCCACGAGTGAACGCCGTCCCGAGCCGTCAGGCCCGATCACGAGCGTCAGTCCGGGCGTGCTCTTGTCGATCGCCGCACGCACTCGCGTACGCACTTGCGGGTCGACGACCAGGTCGTCGGTGCGAGTCGCGCTCGCACAAGTCACCACCCCGACAAGCTCCCCATCCACGGCGTCGTCACCGTGGAGGAGCGCGAGCACGCGCTGCGAGATCCGAAATGTCAGGCGATGGGTCGGCATCGTCGATTCGTCGACGATGTCGATCAGGCACGAGCGGCGCAGGATGCCGGTAGCGGAGAGCTCCCTCCACGCATCCTTCGTCGGACGATTGCCGTAGACCACGCGTCGCAAGACGTCGTAGCCAACGTCCACGTCATCTTCGGTCGCGAGCTCGCGCAGGTTCGTTCGCGCTGCGGGATCGACTTCCTGAACGAGTAAGACCCACAAGACCCGGAGCTCTGTCGCCGAGAGCCCGAGGCGAACGAGGGGCCACACGGCTTCGTCGAGCTCCGCATCGATCGCTTGTTCGCGTTCGGCGCAGGCTCGGAGCCACTGTTGCTCGTCCGCGCGCGATTGCGGATCGCGACCAAGTGCGACGGCCTCCGCGATCCGCTGCGCGGTGACGTCGAGCTGGCGATCGAGATACGCGTCGCTCATCGCGCGGCCTTACGTGCTGCGGTGACGAGTGAGGCCAGCACGCGCGCACGACGGTCACCGGAGAGCCGCGCGAGAGCAGTTGCTCCATCTGCGGTCACCGTGCCGTGGAGCTTCATGCACTCGTCGCGCGTGAGCGACTCGAACAAGTGCTTGAGCGCGAGCTCCTTGTTGTCGAATGCGCGCGCGACCGATTCGCCCGCGGCGGGAGGGGCTTCGAGGATGCGAGCTAGCTCGAGCTCGATCGCGTCCTGGATCGAGATGCTGCGGAGGCGCTCGATCGATTGCGGCTGGCTGATTTCCGTCGTGCGCGGCGGGCGAGGGGGACCGTTCCGAATGATCGCGTTCGCGTAGATATTGAGCGCCGTGGACATGGTCGAGTTATCGACACGACGCCGCGATGGTTGCGTAGGTAATTGTCCTGCGGGTACGACTACTTGGCTGACTGCTGAGCTTTCCAGCGGAGGAATCGCGGGGTGTTGCGGATCGCGATGTACATCTGGTCGTTCAGGACGACGCCAACCTGGCGACGGCCGGAGGAGATGATCGTGACGTTTCGATCCGCTCCGACGTCGCGCAATTGATCGACATCGAAGTGCGCGCCCACTTCCTCATCGCCTTCCTTCCAAAGGACAACGAGCTGGTGCATTCCGTTCGCGACCACGCGATGCGACGCGAGCTTGCCCGCGATCGTCTTGCCGTCCCGAACAAGTTCGGGGATCCAGCGCAGATCGCGAAGGACAAGAGCCCTCGCGGCCAGTGCGGCAGCCACGCCAAAAAACAGAAAGATCATGATCCCCATCGCGACGGTTTCAGAGCGCAAGGACTTGTCCTGGTACGCGCCCAAGCCCGAAACGAGCGCAGCAATGGCCGCACCCGAGATCAAGAACCAGAGCGCCAGTACCCGCGCGTAGCGCTTCGTGCGCACCTCTGTCGGCTCGATCAGCGCGCGTACCTCGTCCTGGGATAATGCAGATCCCGATTCGCGGTTCGTCACAGTCATTTCATCGCCTCCATTCCTCTGTCCGTTACTTCTTCTCGTGTGCGCGCTCTCTCATTCGTTCCGCGATCGCGTTGAACGCACTGAGCTCGTTCGCTTCCTTGCCCCACCGCTCTGGATGCAAGACCTTCGAAGCCTCCACGGCGTCGACAAGGTTGTCGTCGTAGTCCGCCATCTGCTGCCCTGCGCGCTCGGCCGCCTGAGTACCGCGTTGAGCAATCGAGACCTGCCCGGTGTATGGGTCGCGCACGCCGATACCATCGACCGCATCCAGCTTGTTCTCGCGCATTCCAGCGTATTGATTCGCGCGGCCAGAGTTCGCGAGATGTTTTCCGATGCTGGTTCCTTCGCTCTCCAGCGCAAGCACGCCCTTGTTCACCGGCGAGGCGATCGCTCCTGCGGTCGCGATGGCGCCGGCGGCAGGCAGCAGCAGCACCATTGCGCCCGTGCCCGCGACCTTTCCTAGGGTCGCACTACCGGTGTGCTTGGTCATCCAATCATCCGCAGCTTCAGCTTTGTCTGCGAGGCGATCCGAAGCCGTCTCGGCTCTCCCTTCCGAGTCCTTCAGCCACCCGAGGTCTTTCACTGCCTGATTGCCAGACGAGCCAATCTTCAGTCCGAGAGCGCCACCGGCGAGTCCCGTCGAAGCCATCGCCGCGCCACTAACGCCAGCCAGCGCCGCGAGTCCAGAGACGCCAGAACCGATTCCTAGGCCGCCGCCCGCCATCGTCATGCCTCCCTTGACGGCATCATGGTGCCATTCCTTGGCGCCGGAAATTACTTCCATGACGCCGCCGCCGATACTCAGCGCTGGACCAAGGACACTCGCAAGCCCACCGGCCGTCGATGCCTCGCCGGCCCAGAGCTCTCCCGCTTCGTCATCCATCACCTCCGAGAGTTCCTTCAGCGTCTCTGCGCTGGTGCCACCTTTGGTCGCAGCTTCGACGCCGAAGTGTGCATCCTCGATGTGACCGATGCCGGCACCCACCGGATTCTCCTCTTCCTCTTCTTCTTCACGCTGCTCTGGCACTTCACGCTGCTCGCCGGCGACGGTCTTGGCGTCGGCCCATGGATCGCGCGCGATCGCTGCATCCTTTGGCTTCGGCTTCTCGCCAGGCTCACGGGCCGCGGGCTTCGCACTTGCGTGCTTCGGCCTCGGCTTCGCCTTGCGCTTGGCCTTCGGCTTCGCGTGATGACGATGATCGGCGACGTGCTTCCGTTTCGGCTCTTGCTCCATAAGCCGGCGGTATCGGCCAGCCCCACGTGGGGTTGCTAACCGCGGAAGCCTGCGAAACTACGCGCCGTCGCTCTTCGCCTTGTGCTCGCGGTGGGCGAAGCTCGCCTTCGCGTAGTCGCGGTTGAGCTCCGCGATCACGTCGCGCGAGATGTCCTTCGGACATGCGGCTTCGCACTCGTAGTGGTTCGAGCAGTTGCCGAAGCCCGCGGCGTCCATCGCCGACACCATCGACAGCGTGCGGCGAGCGCGCTCCGGCTGGCCCTGCGGCAGGTGGTGCATGTGCGAGAGCTTCGCGGCGGTGAACAGCATCGCCGAGCCGTTCGGGCACGCTGCGACGCAAGCGCCGCAGCCGATGCATGCGGCAGCATCCATCGCGAGGTCGGACTGCTCCTTCGGGATCAGCACGTCGTTCGCGTCGGGCGCCGAGCCGGTGTTCGCGGTGATGAAGCCGCCGGCGGCGATCACCTTGTCGAACGCGGTGCGATCGACGCAGAGATCCTTGATCACGGGGAACGCGGAGGCGCGCCACGGCTCGATCCAGATCTCGTCGCCGTTCTTGTAGAACCGCATGTGGAGCTGGCAGGTCGTGGTGGCCTTCTTGCCGCCGTGCGGGCGCCCGTTGATCATCAACGAGCACATGCCGCAGATGCCCTCGCGGCAGTCGTGATCGAATGCGACGGGCTCTTCGCCCTTCTCGATCAGCTGCTCGTTGAGGATGTCGAGCATCTCGAGGAACGACGCGTGCGTCGAAACCTTCTTGACGTCGTAGGTGACGAACTTGCCGGCGGCGTCGCGCTTGGGCTGGCGCCAGACGTGAAGCTTCAGGTCCAGGTCGCTCACTTGTAACTCCGGGTCGCGAGATGAACGTTGTCGAACACGAGCGGCTCGATGTTGCGGATCGCAGGTGAATCGGGGCCGGTGTATTCCCACACGGCGGCGTGACAGAAGTTCTTGTCGTCGCGCTTCGCTTCGCCTTGGTCCTCGTGCTCGACGCGGAAGTGACCACCGCAGCTCTCTTCGCGCTCGAGGGCATCGCGGCAGAGGAGCTCGCTGAACTCGAGGAAGTCGGCGACGCGGCCGGCCTTCTCGAGCGACTGGTTGAACGAGTCTTGCGTGCCTTGGACGGTGACGTTCGTCCAGAACTCTTCGCGCAGCGTGCGGATCTTCGCCATCGCGCGCTCGAGCGACTCCTTGCTGCGCGCCATGCCGCAGTCTTCCCACATCGTGTGGCCGAGCTCCTTGTGGAACGAATCCACCGAGCGCTTGCCGCGGATGGAGAGCAGCTTGTCGAGCTTCGCCTTGACCTCGGTCTCGCTGGTCTTGAACGCGGCGCTCTTCGGATCGGCGAGCGAGCTCGCCTGGACGCCGGCGAGGTAGTTGCCGAGCGTGTACGAGATGATGAAGTAGCCGTCGGCGAGGCCCTGCATCAGCGCCGATGCACCGAGACGGTTCGCGCCGTGATCGGAGAAGTTCGCTTCGCCGAGGCAGAACAGGCCCTGGATCGTGGTCTGGAGGTGGTAGTCGACCCACAGGCCACCCATCGTGTAGTGGACCGCGGGGTAGATCCGCATCGGGACCTTGTACGGATCCTCGCCGGTGATCCGCTCGTACATCTCGAACAGGTTGCCGTACTTCTCGGCGATCTTGTCCTTGCCGTCACGCTTGATGGCGTCGCGGAAGTCGAGATAGACGCCGCGGCCACCGGGGCCGACGCCACGGCCGTCATCGCACTGCTCTTTCGCGGCGCGCGACGCGATATCGCGCGGCGACAGGTTGCCGAACGCGGGGTACTTGCGCTCGAGGTAGTAGTCGCGCTGGTCGTCGGCGATGTCGCCGGGCTTCTTCGCGCAATCACCGGCGCTCTTCGGCACCCAGACCCGGCCGTCGTTGCGGAGCGACTCCGACATCAGGGTCAGCTTCGACTGGTAGTCGCCGGAGACCGGGATGCAGGTCGGGTGGATCTGCGTGTAACAGGGGTTCGCGAATCCCGCGCCCTTCTTGTACGCGCGGTAGGTCGCGGTGACGTTGCAGCCCTTCGCGTTCGTCGACAGGAAGAACGCGTTGCCGTAGCCGCCGGTCGCGAGGATCACGGCGTGCGCCGAGTGCGAGCTGATCGCACCGGTCACGAGGTCGCGGACGACGATGCCGCGCGCGCGACCGTCCTCGACGACGACGTCGAGCAGCTCGGTGCGCGGGAACATCTTGACCTTGCCGGCGCCGATCTGGCGCTCGAGCGCCGCGTAGACGCCGAGCAGCAGCTGCTGGCCGGTCTGGCCGCGCGCGTAGAACGTGCGCGACACCTGCGCGCCGCCGAACGAGCGGTTCGCGAGCGTGCCGCCGTACTCGCGCGCGAACGGGACGCCCATCGCGGCGCACTGGTCGATGATGTCGACCGAGACCTCCGCGAGGCGATGCACGTTCGACTCGCGCGAGCGGAAGTCGCCGCCCTTCACGGTGTCGTAGAACAGGCGGTACACGGAGTCGCCGTCGTTCTGGTAGTTCTTCGCGGCATTGATGCCGCCCTGCGCGGCGATCGAGTGGGCGCGGCGCGGCGAGTCCTGGAAGCAGAAGCACGCGACGTCGTAGCCGAGCTCGGCGAGCGTCGCCGCGGCGCTACCGCCGGCGAGGCCGCTGCCGACGACGATGACCTTGTACTTGCGCTTGTTCGCCGGGTTCACCAGCTTCATCTCGAACTTCGCGCGCGACCACGCGGTGTCGATCGGCCCGGTCGGGCTACGCGATTCCAACTTCACTTGATCACTCCTGCGAGCACCGCGGTGGGCGGGATCATGAAACCGAGGAACAGGACCCAACCCACGACTGCACCGATCTTGTCGGTCGGATATTTCGGGTGGCGAAGGCCGAGCGTCTGGAGCCACGACGACGCGCCGTGACCGAGGTGGAGGCAGAGCAGCGCCATGCCGACGAGGTAGATCACGTAGATCGCCGCGTTCTGGAACCCGGCCACGTACATGCCGTACGCGTCCCAGCGCTTCAGCGGATCCATCACGTGGAAGTGCTCGGGCTGAACCTGACCGAGCGTGAAGTGGAAGATGTGGAACGCGAGGAACACGAACACGAACAGGCCGGTCCAGATCATCGCGCGCGCTGCAGCGCTCGTGACGACCGGCGTGAACTTCGCGTAGCCGACCGGGCGGGCGGCGCGATTACGCGCGCTCACCGTGATGCCGGCGACCAGGTGGACCAACAAGAACGCGAGGAGGCCTGCGCGAACCGGCCACTTCACTTCCCACAGCTCCTGCAGGAAGTGCGCGTACGCGTTGTACATGTCGCGGCCACCGAACATTTGCCAGTGGCCGAGCATGTGGACGATCGCGAAGAGCACCAGGAACAGGCCGGTTACGGCCATCACCTGCTTCGCGCCGATGGAAGAACGGGAGTAGCGTGCGAACCACGTCACGGTGGTGGGATGCCATCACATCTCACAGGGTTGCGAAACCAATCGGGGAGGGATTTCGGGGATCTCGTGAACGCGGGTCCGAACCGCCCGTCTTCTCGGGTGTGTGGGACTTCTTCGGTCGCTTGTTCGCGCGCCGCGCGGCGTATTTGGCACCACCGGTCGCGAGCATCGGGCGCAACGCGTCCCCGGCCGCGCTCGCCCACTTGATCGAGCTGTTCCCCGAGCAGCGGACGATCGGGGTCGTCGACGAGAATCGCGCGCTGATCGCGATCCTCGAGGTCGCCCGCGCGAAGCCGCGGCTCGCCGCCGTGACGTGCGTCGCCGACCTTATCTGAGCGCGAACGCGATCGCTTCGGCGAACTCGGGCACGTAGCGGCCGTAGCCGCCGTGGCCACCGGGGAACAGCGTCGCGCCGACGGGCAGCGCCTCGGCGAGCGCCATCCCGGTGCGATGCGCGAGCTGGCCGACCGACTCGGCGCCGACGCCGACGATCAGCCTGCGCTGGCGAAGCGACTCGAGATCGGGTCGATACGACGCGATCTGGAGGATGCCGTGGCGCATGAAGTACGCGAGGTTTGTCTTCATTCGCTCGCTGGTCTCCTGTTTGCGACCGGGCGGCGGCGTCATGTCGATGCCGGTCAGCGCCATGAACGCGCCGAACCCCTTCATCACGTCGGTGCTGGCGAGCTCGTGTGCACGTTGCATCCCGGCCATCACGTCGGCGCCGTCGGGGAGGAGCGTGATGCACGGCGGCTCGTGCGCGATCAACGCCGCGATCCTGTCGGCGTGGCGTGCGAGCGCGTTCATCCCGATCTGACCGCCGCCGCTGTTGCCGAACACGAACGCGGGTGCGCCGCCGACGTGATCGATCAACCGCGCGACGTCGTCGCCGTGGACGTCCATGTGCTGATCGACGATCGGGTTGATGACGCTGCGCGAGTTGCCGCGCGGGTCGTACGTCACGACCTTGAACTGCGCCGCGAGCACGTCCGCGATCGGCGCGAACACGTCGGCGTCCGTCGGCCCGCCGCACACGAAGACGAGCAGCGGGCCCGCGCCGCGAACCTCGTAGTAGAGCGTTCCGCCCTCGACCTCGAGCAGCATTACTTCTGGTGGGCGTGAGCCGCGAGCACGTCGGCGACGCACAGCGTGAGCTTGCGCGCCGTCGGGATGTGCAGGAACTCGTTCGGACCGTGCGCGTTCGAGCCGGGCCCCAAGACACCGGTGATGCAGAACTGCGCCTTCGGGAACTTCTCGCCGAGCATCTGCATGAACGGGATCGTGCCGCCTTCACCCATGAACATGGCGGGCTTGCCGAAATACGACTTCGAGCCGGCCTGCAGCGTCTCCTCGAGCCACGGCGCCATCTCGGGCGCATCCCAGCCGGCGTTCGCGCCGACGTCGTTGAACGAGACCTGCGCGCCGTACGGCGGGTCCTTCTCGAGCAGCTCCTTGACCGCGGCCGCAGCCTTCTTCGCGTCGACCCGCGGCGGGATCCGGATCGACAGCTTGAGCTTGGTGAACGGGCGCGACACGTTGCCGGCGTTGCCGATCGGCGGCCAGCCATCGGCGCCGGTGATCGCGAGGCCGGGGCGCCACGTGCGGTTGAGGATCAGCTCGACGTTGTCCTTCGACACCGGCTGCGCGCCGCCGTTGAACGGGAACTTGTTCCAGACCTCGTCGCCGATGACCTGCGCGGTCTGCTCGGCCTGCGCGATCCGAGCGCGCGGAATCTGCGTCGCGAGCGCGTCGAGCTTGATCTGACCGGTGTGCGCATCCTCGAGTCGGTCGAGCAGCATGCGGATCACGCGCTCGCTGCCCGGGACGACGCCGGTGCCGTCGCCGGAGTGGACGCCCTCGGTGAGCAGCGAGACCTCGAGGTTGCCGATCACGAGGCCGCGCAGCGACGTCGTCGACCACAGCTGATCGTAGTTCGCGCAACCCGAGTCGAGACAGACCACGAGCGAGAGCTCGCCGATCCGGCCCTTCAGGTGATCGATGTACGCGGGCAGGTCGTAGCTGCCCGACTCCTCGCACGCTTCGATCAACACGACGCAGCGCGCGTGCGAGCGCTTGTCCTTGCGGACCGCGTTGATCGCGGTGAGCGACGCGAAGATCGCGTAGCCGTCGTCGGCGCCGCCGCGGCCGTACAGCTTGTCGCCCTCGAGCACCGGCGTCCACGGGCCAAGGCCCTCGCGCCAGCCGGCCATCTCGGGCTGCTTGTCGAGGTGACCGTAGAGCATCACGGTATCGCCGGCCTTGCCGCCGGTACCGGGCACGTCGATGAAGATCACCGGCGTGCGCTCGCCGAGGCGAACGACTTCCATCGTGGCGCCTTCGGGGAGGTTCTGCTTCGCCCAGCCGCTGAGCAGCTCGACCGCGCGATCGACGTGGCCGTTCTCGCGCCACTTCGGATCGAACATCGCCGACTTGTTCGGAATCTTGATGTAGTCGACGAGGGTCGGGACGATCGACTTCGTGAACAGCTCTTCGACCCACTTCGCGGTCGCTTCGGTGACGCTCATGCGCGCGACCATAACCGATTAACGAGAAGGTGCGGGCGTGCCGGGCTGCGTCGGGGTTGGCGCAGGCGCGGGGCCACTGGGGTTGTTCGGTGGCGTACCGGGAGTTGGTGCGGGTTGCGGTACGACCGGGCCTGCACCGCTGCCACTGCCGGTCGGTGGACGACGCGGCATCCCGCTGCCACTTCCGCTACCGCTGCCGGGACCGGGACGCAGGTTGCTGCCGCGATTGCTGCCCGAGCCCGTCTGCATGCTCGTCGTGTCGTCCGCGCTCGCAATGGAAGACGCCGCGAGGGCGAACGTCGTCGCTGCGCTCAGGAACGTGATCGAGAGAAGGTTTCTGATCTTCATCTCTCACGATCAGTGCGAACGATGTGCCTAGCGACTGTTGACGAGGATCGATCCGAAGTAGCGCAGAGAGCGCGCATCCGCGCCCGGCGCGCCGAACAGCTCGATCTCGTGCTGGCCCGGAGGCACGCGGCACTTCACGTGGGTCGTCAGCGAATCGCTCGGCACCGCCGTGCAGCCGCTCGGCGCGCGATCCACCATCGCATCGAGCGTCGCGTGAAACGGATTGCCGAACGTGATGTCGAGCTCGCCATCGTCGACGGTGACCTGCGAGCGCGCGGGATCCTGCAACACGACGCCGATCCGCCCGACGTACGGCGAGAGTAGCGGCTGGCGTGCGAACTCGCCCGCTCCGAGCGGCTTCGCGACGAGCTGCCACGCGGGCTCCTCGGGAAGATGGTCGTAGATGAAGAGGTTCGGCGGTGTGAACAAGTACGTCGTCGAATAGTTGTCCTTGCCGTCCTTCGACGTCGGGTCGTCCCAGGTCGTGTCGACGAGGACCCACTGGCCGTCGAGCTTGACCGCGTTCCACGCGTGCAAGAAGCCCTCGAGCGCCTGCTTGACGGCCTCGTCGCTGACGGCGTCGTCCGACGGCCGGCGATGCGCGTCGCGGATGTAGCCGGTGACGAACGCGACATCGAGACCCGCGGCCTTGCCGAGCGCCGCGTAGAGCCGCGCGTAGCCTTCGCACACCGCGGTCTTCGCCGCGAACACCGCGTCCGCTTCCTGCGACGGCCGGCGCGCCAGATCTTCGCCCTTCAACAGCGACGTCGGCGTGTCGTAGGTCAGCCGCAACACGACGTAGTCGTGCAGCGCCTTCGCGAGCCGGTGCTGATCGGTGATCCGGCTCGAAAAGTACTTCGCGACCGTCGCGACATCGCTCTGATCCGCCTCGGGGATCGAGGTCGCGAGCTCGTCGGGCTCTTCGGGCAGCGGCCAGCCGTTCGGATCTTTCGGCTGGATCGGCGCGCCCGGGATCACCGGCGGCGGAACCGGCGTGTCCTGGTGCGGCGGCGGCTTGTCGCTCGTGCCGTACGTGGTGTCGTCCTTGTGCCAGCGGCTCGCGAAGTGATCCGCAAACCCGAGCAAGATCTCGCGTGCCTGCTGGGCGACCGGGCCGTCCTGACCGTCGAGGATCCAGTCGCCGCGGACGGCGAGGGCACGGAACGCCAGCTGGGGCGCGCGCCACAGCATCGCACCGAGGAACAGACCGTTGATGATCAGCGTGCGCAGGACCAGGCGGTCGAGCCGGGTCAGGATCGGCTTGCGCTCCTTGTCGCGCCGCCACTCGAAGAACAGCTCCCAGCCGACGGGGAGCAGTGGGAACAGCAACAGTCCGACGACGAGCGCCAGCCATGGCGACGCGTTCTTGTACGCGGCGAGGGAGCTGGCGAGCCAGAACCCGAACAGCGGCGTCGCGATCATCAGCGCGACCCACCCCGCGTAGAGGATCTTCACGAGCAGCCATCCCGCGATCCTCACCGGGCGATTTGCCATCGTCCCTATGCTGCCATCGCAAGTCCCACCTGCAAGATTTACAGAGCCGCCACCTGCCCGAAATCGTGGTGGTCTCCGCCGCTTCACAAGGCCGGCATTGCTCGTAAGATATCGGGGTCATGGCGGACGACAAGAAACCTCCGGGGCCACGTCGCGAAGGCGACCGGCAGACCGGCCTCGTCCTCGACGAGCGCACGCGGACGAAGAAGCCGCCGATGTACAAGGTGCTGCTGCACAACGATGACTACACGACGCGCGAGTTCGTCGTGTGGGTGTTGCAGACCGTGTTTCACAAGAACGAGGGCGACGCGATCGCGATCATGAGTCACGTGCACAACAACGGCGTCGGTGTCGCCGGCGTGTTCACATTCGAGGTCGCCGAGACCAAGGTGACCAAGACCATGGCGCTCGCGAAAGCGCAGCAGTTTCCGCTGCAGCTGTCGATCGAGCCCACTGACTAGACAGGCAGTACCCACACGTCGCGGGCGACGTAGAATCTAGGATACCCAATGTTGTCTCCCGAGCTGCAAGCCACACTTCAGCGTGCCGTCGACGACGTCCGTGGACGCCGTCACGAGTACCTGACGCTCGAGCACCTGCTCCTGGCGATCCTCGATGATCCGAGCGGTGCCGACATCGTCGTCAAGTGCGGCGGCCGCGTCGACGGCCTGCGCGGCGACCTGGTTCGCTTCCTCGACGAGCAGGTCGACGAGCTGCCCGAAGGTGAAGAGTCCGGTCCCGACCAGACGCTCGCGTTCCAGCGCGTGCTCCAGCGCGCCGCGATGCACGTCCAGGCCGCGGGTCGCCAGCAGATGACGACCGGCAACGTGATCGCATCGATGTTCCGCGAGCGCGATTCGCACGCGGTCTACCTGCTCGAGAAGCAGGGCATCACCCGGTTCGACGTCATCAACTACATCTCGCACGGCGTGTCGAAGGTCGATGTCGGCGGTCCGGCGATCCAGCGCCGGTCCAGCGGCGTCGAGGACGATGGCGCCGAAGATCAAAAGATCAACAACCCGCTCGAGTCGTTCTGCGTCGACCTCACGCAGCGCGCGCGCGAAGGCAAGATCGATCCGTTGATCGGCCGCGCCGACGAGATCGAGCGGATGGTCCAGGTGCTGTCGCGCCGCCGCAAGAACAACCCGCTGTTGATCGGCGAGCCCGGCGTCGGCAAGACCGCGCTCGCGGAAGGCCTCGCGCTGCGCATCGTCGAGAAGGCGGTGCCGGATTCGCTGCTCGAGTGCGTCGTCTACTCGCTCGACATGACCGCCGTGCTCGCGGGCACGCGCTATCGCGGTGACTTCGAGGAGCGCCTCAAGGCCGTGATGAAGGTCCTGATCGCGAACCCGAAGTCGATCCTGTTCATCGACGAGATCCACAACATCGTCGGCGCCGGCGCGACCAGCGGGGGCACGATGGATGCGGCGAACATCCTGAAGCCGCCCCTGTCGAACGGCGAGCTCCGCTGCATCGGCTCGACGACGTTCAAGGATTACCGCCAGGCGTTCGAGCGCGATCGCGCGCTCCAGCGCCGGTTCCAGCGGATCGACGTCGGCGAGCCGAGCGTGCCCGAGGCGATCGAGATCCTGAAGGGCCTCAAGCCGAAGTACGAGGAGCACCACAACGTCAAGTTCACCGATGCGGCGATCGAAGCCGCGGTCGAGCTCAGCGCGCGTCACATCAGCGACTCGCACTTGCCCGACAAGGCGATCGACGTGATCGACGAAGCGGGCGCGAAGGTCCGGTTGATGAAGCCGGCCGATCGCCCCGAGGAGATCCGGCCCGATCTGATCGAGCTCGTGGTGTCGAAGATCGCGCGGATCCCGACCCGCTCGGTGTCGTCGCAGGACAAGACCAAGCTCGCGAACATCGAAGGCGAGCTCAAGCAGCTGATCTTCGGCCAGGACGCGGCGATCGAAGCGCTCTCCCAGACGATCAAGCTGTCGCGCGCCGGCCTCGGCAACCCGAACAAGCCGACCGGCTGCTTCCTGTTCTCGGGCCCGACCGGCGTCGGCAAGACCGAGCTCGCGAAGCAGCTCGCATCCGTGATGGGCGTCGAGTTCGTCCGGTTCGACATGTCGGAGTACATGGAGAAGCACACGGTGTCGCGCCTGATCGGCGCCCCGCCCGGATACGTCGGCTTCGACCAGGGCGGTCAGCTCACGGATGCGATCAACAAGCACCCGTACTGCGTCGTCCTCCTCGACGAGATCGAGAAGGCGCACCCCGACATCTACAACATCCTGTTGCAGGTGATGGATCACGCGACGCTGACCGACAACAACGGCCGCAAGAGCGACTTCCGCAACGTCATCCTGATCATGTCGTCGAACGCGGGCTCGCGCGAGATGGCTCTCGGCAAGATCGGCTTCGGCGACTCGATCGCGGATTCGAAGGACGGCAAGAAGGCACTCGAGCGCGTGTTCACGCCCGAGTTCCGCAACCGCCTCGACGCGACGGTGATGTTCGGTGCGCTGCCGCGCGAAGTGATCAAGAAGGTCGCGCGCAAGTTCATCTTCGAGCTCGAAGGTCAGCTCCAGGACAAGAAGGTCGACCTCGAGGTCACCGAGGCCGCGCTCGATTGGTTCGTCGACAACGGCTACGACAAGGCGATGGGCGCGCGGCCGATGGGCCGGCTCGTCCAGAACACGTTGAAGGCGCCGCTCGCGAACGAGATCCTGTTCGGCAAGCTGACCTCGGGCGGCACCGCGAATGTCGACGTCAAAGACGGCAAGATCGTGATCGAGTGCGTCGGCGGCGAGCCCGCGAACTAGCGTAACATCGCGGTAATGCCGGTCGACGGTGACGACGGGACCCCTGCGGGTCCGACGATCGCGACGCGCGCAGATCCGGGCGATGCGACCGCCGACGGCGAAGCCCACGCGGCGACGCTCGCACCGTCGAATCTCTCGACCGTCGATCACTCGAAGTCGAATTCGATCGTCCCGACGTGGGGCACGACCACGTACGTCTCGCTCCCCGATCCGGGCTATCAGATCGGCGAGCTGATCGGCCGCGGCGGCATGGGCGAAGTCGTCGTCGCGCAGGATCAGCGGATCGGCCGCGAGGTCGCGGTGAAGCGGATCCGCGCGCAGAAGCCGAGCCACGACGCGGTCGAGCGGTTCCTGCGCGAAGCGCGGATCCAGGCGCGCCTCGATCACCCCGCGATCGTGCCGGTCTACGAGCTCGGCACCGACGCGGTCGGCCTGCCGTACTTCACGATGAAGCGGCTGACCGGCGTGACGCTCGGCAAGCGGCTGGCCGACAAGGTCCCGGTCCAGCCGCTGCTCCGCGCGTTCGCCGATGTCTGCCTCGCGATCCAGCTCGCGCACACGCGCGGCGTCGTCCATCGCGATCTCAAGCCGTCGAACATCATGCTCGGCGACTACGGCGAGGTCTACGTCCTCGACTGGGGCGTCGCGCGCGTGATCTCGGATCGCACGCGGTCGACGCACCCGATGCAGGCGGTCGATGTTCGCGACGAGATCGAGGACGCGACCACCTCGGGCGCGATCCTCGGCACGCCCGGTTACATGCCGCCCGAGCAGATCAAGGGCAACGAGGTCGGCCCGTCGGCAGATGTCTACGCGCTCGGCGCGATCCTGTTCGAGATCCTCGCCGGCGAACCGCTCCATCCGCGCGGTGAAGCCGCGCTCGCGACCACGCTCACCCATCCGCAAGAGGCGCCGGCGAAGCGCGCGATCGATCGCACGGTGCCACCGGAGCTCGACGGCGTCTGCTACGACGCGCTCGCCGAGAACCCCGACGCGCGACCGACCGCGCGCGAGCTGGCGACGAGGATCCAGCGCTACCTCGACGGCGATCGCGATGTCGAGCAGCGCCGCCACCTCGCGGGCGAGCAGCTCGAGAGTGCGCGCGAGGCGCTCGCCGCCGGCGGCATCGATGCACACGCGACCGCGGTTCGCCGCGCCGGCCGGGCACTCGCACTCGATCCCGAGAACGAAGACGCCGCCGTGCTCGTCGGCAAGCTGATGATCGAGCCGCCGAAGGAGTTCCCGCCGGAGCTCGTCGCGCGCATGGAGTCCGACGCCACCGGGATCAGCCGCGAGCGCTCGAAGCGGTCGCTCGTCACGTACGCGAGCGTGATCGCGCTCGGCATCGTGCTGCTGCCGTTCATGGCCGTGAAGAACTGGACGCTCCAGCTCGCGTTCCTCGGCCTGATGAGCCTGCTCTGCTTGCTCGCATTCGAGGCTTCGCGGACCGGGCGGATGCGGCTCGTCCCGGCGTTCGTGATCAACCTCGCGGGCGTCACGCTGTTCAGTCAGGTGCTCGGCCCGTTCGTGCTGACCCCGATCGTGACGATCGGCGTATTGCTCGCGTTCACGTCGAGCCCGCGCCTCCTCGCGCGCCCGTCGATCATCTGGGCGTGGTGCGTCCTCGCGATCGGTCTGCCGATCGTGCTCGAGCTCGTCGGCGTGTTGCCGCACACGACGCGGTTCGTGAACAGCGCGTTCGTGATGACGTCCGGGTTCTACGACCTCGGCAATCTCTCCGAGATCATCCTCGTCGTCGCCGACATCGCGTTCATGCTGCTGATCGTCCGCTACATGGTCGCGATCAGCCGGCGCCGCGAGGACGCGCGCAAGGCGGTCCAGATCCAGGCGTGGCAGCTCGAGCAGCTGCTACCGCGCAAGCGCAGCTGGCAGACCAAGCCGAATAGCTAAAACCGGCCGCCGAACGCGAGCCCGGTGCCTGCCGCCGACGGCGCGACGTACAGCGCGTGCTCGGAGCTCGCCGCGTGCGGTGCGATCAGATAGAGCACGACGCCGGTCGCGATCGCCGCGACGCCGACACCGCCGATGATCGTCGCGGTGTTCGCCTGCGAGCGCGCGTCGTGCGTATCGGTCAGGCCTTGCATGTTGCACGCGTTCGTCATGCCCATGCAATTCGCGGTGAGCGCGTCGTGGTATTTGCTGCGCGCCGCCAGCGCGAGATAGCTGCTGACGCCGAACGCGACGACGCCGACGCTCGCGATCGCGACGCCCGCGACGCGCTGGGTATGACCGACCGCCGGTGCCTCGGGCTCTGGCTCGGGCGCGGGCTTTGGCGCGACCACGACCTTGGCGTCGGTCTTGCCGGCCTTCTTCGGTAGCTCGAGCGTGATCTCGGACGTCGCGCCGCGCTCGAGCGGCACGAGCTTCTGCTTGCGCGCGCCGCTGCCGAGCGCGTACTCGACTGATTTCGGGCCCGGGTCGAGCAGCTGCGGCGCCGTGAGGTCGGTGACCGCGACCCCGTCGATCGCGACCTGGAGGCCCGTGGTCTCGGAGCCATCGGGGACGTGGATCACGAGCTTCGGCACGCTCGGCTCGAGCTTCGCGATCAGGTCTTTGATCTTCGCCTCGCGCGGATCCTTCGCGTCGCCGGCGCGCTTCGCGGCATCGCTGTAGGCGCGATACGCCTTGCCGAGCTTGCCCCACTCCTCGTAGCACCGGCCGATGTTGAGCTCGGTGCCGATCTGCGGATCGATCTCGAAGCTCTTCTCGAGCTTCGGGCACGCCTCGGCGAACTTCTTCTCGCCCATCAGCTTCTTGCCCTGCTTGAACAGGTCGTCGGCCTTGTCGGCGAACGCCGGCGCCGTCAGCACGAGGACCACTGCGAGCGCGAGCTTCATGGCATCTCCACGGTGAACACGCCGCTATCGTTGTAGCCGACGTGGAACGGAGGCGCGGCCGTGGCGAGGTCGCCGGTCGCGATGTTCGGGAACCCGCCCTGGTGGGTGACCGCGCGGAAGAAATAGCTGTGACCCGCGACGAGCACGCCGGGCGGCAGCACGAGCGACGTCGGATCCGTCGACGCGAGCTCGATGACGAACGGCGTCGTCAACGCACCGCTCATCGCATCGGTGACGACCTCGTAGAGATCGACCGACACGAACGTGTTCGACGCCTTGTCGCTGAGCAACGTGACCGGCAGGTACTTCGCCGGATCGACGGTCACCATCATGTTGTCGGTCGTGAGCGGCGTGCTCGCGAGCGAGATCGTCTCGGGCAAGCCGGCGGGCCAATCGAACACGAGGTTCGCGCCCGGCGCGACGAACGATTGCTCGCCGGCATAGCGGGTCATCGGCGCCATCCCGATCATCACGGTGCGCGACTCGTACGAGTTGAAGTACACGAGCTCGTTCCAGCCGAGCGACGCGAACGGGTTGCCGTACGGCAGGTGAATGCTGGTGTCGGTCACGGCGAGGCCGAGGTCGTTCAGCGTCGGCCCGTTGATATTGCCGCGCGCGTAGCCCGGCGCGGCGACGACGGCGACGCCCATCGCGAGGCTGCCGACCGCCGGGCGCACCGCGGTGTAGCGGGTCGCGAGCACGCTCGGCATCAGCGTCGCGTCGAGCGCCTTGTCGACGGCGGTGTCGTTGAGCGTGCCGGTCAGCGTGTCGTCGCCGGTCTGCGCGAGGCTGGTCTGGAACACGCCGTCGAGCGGGTTGCCGACCGCACCGACGCCGCCCGAGCGCCGGCGATAGACCAGCACGGCATCGGCGGGCGTCAACTTCGAGAGCGGACCGCCGATCGGCGTCGACATCGTGTAGTCGACGACCTGGGTCAGGGTCGTGACCATCGCCGGCGCGGCGAGCCCTTGTGCCGACCACGCGCCGACGGTGTAGAGCGTGAACGCTTCGGTTCCGGACGTCGTCGCGACGCCGACGTTCAGCGTCAAGGTCGCCGGCATCGGCGCGGGCGTCGGATCGGGATGCTCGAGCGCCGCCGACAGGACGTGGAGGTCGCGCGTCGGGAACGAATAGATGTAGCGCGCGCCGTCGACCTTGAAGTCGACCAGCGGATTGCCGGTCGGGATGTCACCGGTCCATTGCCCGGCGGTCGATGTCGTCGCCGGGACACTCGTGTAGCCACCCGCGCCATCGGAGACCAGGAACGACACGGTGGCGCCGACCGCCGGCGCATCGACGACGGTCGCGCCGATCGATTCGTGCGTGATCGTGACGTGCGCACCGGGGCCTGGTGCGTCGACGTTCGGACCGCTCGTCGTATCGAGCCCGAGGATCTGCGCGCAGCCGGTGAGGGATATCAGCCAGAGGTGTTTCATGGGGCGCTAACGGTGAACACGCCGGCATCGAGATAGCCGACCGAGTAGGGCAGGTTGCGGTTCCAATAGTTGCCTTCGCTGAACGTGGGATAGCCACCTTTGATCGCATGGCCGCGGATGTAATAGGTCTTGCCGGCGACGAACACGTCGTTCGGGATCGTGACCATCGGCTGATCGGTGACGGTGACGTACGCGACGTGAGTCTCGAGCGCGGTCATCGCCGCGTTCTCGCGCAGCTCGTAGATGTTGAACTGGTAGAACAGCGCGTCGGTCTTGTCGGCGAGGATCGACAGCTGGACCGGCTTCGTCGGATCGAGCGTGATGTTCTGGCCATCCGTCGCGAGCGGCATCGCGTCGATCGACACGACGATCGGCAGCGCGGCCGGTGTGTCGAGCGTGAGGGCCGGCGCGACCTCGGCGATCTCGTTGAGGCCGCAGTACAGCGTCGCGGTCAGGTTGCCGAGCGACGGCACCGCGTACGTGCGCGCCTTGCTCGTGCCGAGCGTGAATACCGACTTCCAGCCCTTCGCCGCGAACGGATTGCCGAACGGCGCGGTGATCGCACCCGAATCGGTCAGCGCGATCGCGGCCGCGTTCAAGAGTGGGCCGGTGCCGTTCGCGATCTCCCAGCCCGGCGCGGCGTTGACCGACCAGCTCATCGCGAGCGTCTGGCCCTTCGGCGTCGGCATCGCGAGCCGCTGGTCGATGTTCGACGGCGAGACGTGGACGTCGAGCGCGGCGGCGGTGACCGCGGTCATCGTCGCGCTGATCGTGTTCGCACCGGTCGTGCTCTGATCGAACGGCGTGAACTCGGCCGCGCCGGTCAGCTGGTTGCCGACGTAGCGAAGCCCCACGATCTCGTCAGCCGACGTGATCTGCGCGAGCGGCCGGCCGTTGATCGAGCCCCACAGCGCCGGCGTATAGGGCACGGCGAGCGGGCCGATCGTCTGGGCGCCGACCGCGTAGTCGGTGCCGCCGGCGAAGCCGTGGTTCGCCCAGCCGCCGACGTTGTAGAGCTGGATGCCCTCGTTCGCGGCGCTCGGCGTCGGCAGGTTCAGCGTGACCGTCAGCGATCCACTCGCGGGCGCGGCGACATCGTCGATGTGACCGTAGATCCCGTACAGCACCTTCAGGTTGCGCTGGTTCACCGCGTAGAGCCGGCGAAACAGATCCGGGATATCGAGCCCGAGGTTGATCTCCATCGCCGGGCTGCCCGTCGCGATCGGTGCGGACCACAGATCGCCCGCGGCATCGGCCTTCACCCGGTTGAACCCGGCCGCAGAGCTATCGGCGACGAGGAAGTTCGCGGTCAGGTGCGTGACGTCGTACGGCGTCCGTGCGGCGGTCGGGCCGACGCTGATCAGCTGCATCTCGACCGAGACCTCGGTCGGGGCCACGCCGCTATCCGATCCGCCGCCGCCGGACGTGTCGTGCAGCCCCAGCAGCTGCGCGCAGCCCGTCAACGAGGCGGCCAATGCGGCGGCGGCCGCTGATGCCCTCATCACGAAAAATCGTAACACCGCCGAGCGCGGTGCGCGCGCCTACTTGTCGTCGGTCCGACCGTTGCTGTCTTTGTCGGGTTTGTCACCGTTCCGCTTGAGGCGGACCGACGCTTTGACATCGGGTTCGCTGCCGATGAGACGCTCGCTGTTCGGGATGAACCGGACCTCGGTCTTGATCTCGAAAGACAGCGTCGTGAGGAGCTTCGCGATCTCCTCGGTAAGGTTCAGGTTGGAGAGAAACTCGCGGGTCTGGAGCGCGATGATCTCCCAGACCTTGTCCTTCGCGTCGTTCGTCGCGTTCGCCGCGTAGCCGACGACATCGGGAAGGTTCTCGCGGGCGAGTCGGCGGATACCCTCTTCGGTCTGGAACACGGCGCCCATGCCGGCGGCGAACGTCTTCTTGACCAGCTCGGGGACGAGGTGCTCGAGGCGCGCGCGGATCGACTCGGTCAGCTTGTCGTCGTCACCACCGCCGCGCATCGGAGGTGGCACGGTGCCGGAGCGGATGCGTTCCGTCAGCTTTTCGGCGAGCTTGTCGTCGGCAGGATCGCGCTTGGGCTCGTCGTCGGTCGCCATATGGTGTGGGTAGCACAGATGGTATTGTTTCGGGATGGTGGAGCCTGCGAGGGAGACCCAGAAGGACGGCGATCTGCCGCCTCCTGCGGTCGTCCAGGCCGGGCTCGATTCGATCCACCGGATCGCGCACGAGTCGCGGCGCTACAAGATCGAGGAAGAGTCGCGGCCGGCGCCGCTCCGGGTCCGCAGCCTGCGCGCCTACTGGGCGACCTGGCGGGTGATCTGGAGCTACCTGTGGCTGCGGTTCCGCGCGCGGTTCCACTCCGACGCGTGGATCGAGCACCGGCTCCGCGCGACCCATCTCCGCAACGCGCGCCGGATCGAGCGCACGATCATCGAGCTCCAGGGGCTGTTCATCAAGGTCGGCCAGTTGATCTCGATCATGACGAACTTCTTGCCCGAGGACTTTCGCAAGCAGCTCGAGGGCCTCCAGGACGCGGTGCCGCCGCGGCCGTACAAGGACATCGAGCAGCGGTTCGTCGCCGAGCTCGGTAAGACGCCGGACGAGCTGTTCCAGAGCTTCGAGCGCCGTCCGATCGCGTCGGCGTCGATCGGCCAGGTTCACCTCGCGCGGTTGCGCGACGGCAGCAAGGTCGCGGTCAAGGTCCAGTACCCCGACATCGACGAGATCGTGAAGCGCGACCTCAACACGCTGCGCCGGATCTTCCGGATCGTCGAGTGGTTCATCCCGTACCAGGGGCTCGAGGATCTCTATCGCGAGATCCGCGCGATCGTGCTCGAGGAGCTCGACTATCACGGCGAAGCAAACAACTCGGCGCGGATCGCGGCGAACTTCGAGGGCCGCACCGATGTCGCGTTCCCGCGCGTCGTGAAGGACCTGTCGACCTCGCGCGTGCTCGTCACTCACTTCGAAACCGGCGTGAAGATCACCGACAAGGTCGGCACCAAGCACCTCGGGCTCGAGCGCGGCGAGCTCGCCCGCCAGGTCGTCGAGATCTACTGCCAGCAGATCTTCACCGACGGCATCTATCACGCCGATCCGCACCCCGGAAACCTGCTCGTCCGCCCGCTCGAGGGTGGAGGTCCGCCGCAGATCGTGTTCCTCGACTTCGGCGCGGTCGCCGAGATTCCCGCCGCGGTGCGCGCGGGCATCGTCGAGCTGATCCAGGGCGCACTCACGCGCGACACCCGGCGGATCGTCGCCGCGATGAAGCAGATGGGCTTTGTCGCGCGCGGTGCGAACGAGCAGGTGTTCGAGCAGGTCATCGAGTACTTCCACGAGCGGTTCCAAGAGAACATCCAGCTCGACTCGCTGAATCTGAAGGACATCAAGTTCGATCCGCAGAAGGGCCTCGAGTCGGTCGCGGATCTCCGCAAGATGGACATCTCGCTGCGCGAGCTCAGCGAGAACTTCCACATCCCGAAAGAGATCATCGTCCTCGAGCGGACGCTGCTGCTCCTCATGGGCCTGTGCACGGAGCTCGATCCGACGTTGAATCCGATGACGGTGATCCGGCCCTACGTCGAGCGGTTCGTGCTCGGCGACGAGGGCGACTGGTCGCAGCTGCTCGTCGAGACGTCGAAGGATCTCGTGATGTCGGTGACGGCGCTGCCGGCCGAGGTCCGCAAGTTCATGCGGTCGGCGCATGCCGGCGAGCTCCAGCTCAAGTTCAAGAACCTCGAGACGTCGACCCAGTTGATCTATCGGCTCGGCCACCAGGCGATCTACGTCGCGATCGGGATCTCCGGCGCGGTGCTCGCGACCGTGTTCGAGGGCCGCGGCGAGAACGATCGCGCGGCGTGGGGTTGGTGGACCGCGCGGATCGCGGGCGTGTTCCTGGTGTGGAGCTGGTGGAGCTCGCGCAACCTCTTGCGCAAGCGCTAGGCATCCTCGTCCATCTGTTTCTGTGCGCACGTCGGGCAGATCCCGTGCGTGAACTTCGCTTCGGTGCGCGTCGAGAAATACTGCTCGAGACGATTCCACAGGCCTTGGTCGTCGCGGATCTTCTTGCACCACGCGCAGATCGGGATGAGGCCGGTCAGCGTCTTCACCTCGCGCACCGCCTCTTGGACCCGCTCGGCGAGCTCGCGCTCTCGCTGCTTGAGCTGGCGTACGCGCAGGAGCGGAATGGTCAGCACGACGGCGACCCCCGCGAGCGTCGCGAGAACGAGGAACCACGGCGTCTGGTAGAACCGCGGTTCGAGCCGGAGCGCCAGCGTCGTCGGCGGGCTCCACTCGCCATCGACGCCGACCTCGACATGGAACACGTAGCGCCCGTGATCGAGGTTGGTGTAGTGAGCGATGCGCTCGACGCCGGCGTCTTGCCAGGTGGTGTCGAATGGCTCGAGCTTGTAGCGGAACCTCGCCCGCTCGGGCACGCGGAGCTCCGCGACCGTGTATGCGATGTCGAGCCGGCTCGCGCCTGCGGGCATGCGGAGCTCACCGGCGAGATCCGTGGGGCGCCCGTCGATCGCAGCAGCCTCGAGGATCGCGGGTTGCGGAGACATGCGATGGAGGTGGTCCGGATCGATCGTGGCGAGGCCCTGCGCCGTCGGAAACAAGAGCGTTCCGGCGCGCGTGATCCACGCCGGGGGCGTGACCGCGCCATCGCACTCGGCCTTGCGCATCCCGTCTGCCTCGCCGTAGACGATCGACGCGATCCGCGCGTCCTTCCGGTCCTCGAGCGCCCGCACGCTGGTGCGTGGCACGCGCCAGATCCCGCGGTTCGATGACATCCAGATCGAATCTCGGTGATCGTCCACGATGCTCCAGACCAGATCGTCGAACAACCCCTCGTTCCGCGTGATCGAGGTCCAGCGATGATCGTGAAGGTGCCACAACCCCTCGCCTTCGGTGCCGGCCCATAAGCTGCCGTCCGGATCGGTCACGAGCACGACCACCGAGCTCGACGCGGATGGTCCACCGGGCTCGATCGGGATCGCAGCGCCGGAGGGCGTCACGTGGCGCAGCCCGCTCCCCTCGGTGCCGAGCCAGAGCCCCGACCCATCGATCGCGATCGCGCTGACGATCGGACCCGCGACGACCATTGTTGCGGCGGCAAAGTCCTCGCCGACGACGCGCGCGAGACCGTGATCCGTACCGAGCCATAGGCCGTCCGGTGCACGTGTGATCGTGCGGACCTTCTCCCAGTTGCCGGTCCACTGCCATGTAAAGCGGCCCGCGCGCCAGCAACCGACACTGCCATCGCGCGCGCCGGCCCAGACCACGCCGTCCGCCGCTTCGTAGAGCGAGTACACGGTTCCATGCTCGGGGCCGACGTTCGTGGCGGCGCCCGCGACCGGCTTGCGATACACGCCATCCGCTGCCGCGGCCCAGATCGCGCCCTCGTGGTCTTCGAGAACACCGTAGATCGCCTCGTCGGTCAGGCCCTCGGCTCGCCCGAGCGGCAAGACGTCGTTGTCGACGAGCTCGTCGAGCCCGTCCTCGTGCGCGATCCAGAGATCGCCCTGCCGGTCCTCCAACAGGGCGAGGATGCGGGCGTCGAGATCGAGGGCTTCTTCATGTCCGTCGAGACTGCGCCGAACCAGGCCCCGCGGTCCGCCGATCCACAGGTTGTCGTCGCGATCGAACAACAGCGCGGTGGCAGCACGGTCGTCGATCTGGACAAGGCCGCTCGCAGATCGCCGCCACAAGCCGCGGGCGGTCGCGAACCAGAGGTCATGGCGGCGGTCCTCGACGATCGCGAGGACCGCGGTTCCGGCCAGCTCCTGAATGGTCTGTACGTGGCCGGCCGTGATCCTCGCCGCGCCGTTGAACGTCCCGATCCAGACGTCGCCGCCCGTCGTGACCTTCAACGCGCGAACGTCGTCGCTCGGGAGGCCGCCACGTGTCACGTACTGTTCGACGATCTCGCCGGCGTGGACACGCGCGGCGCCCTGGCTGCGCGTGCCGACCCACAGATCGCCTGCGGCATCGAGCGCGATCGTGCGGATCTGATTCCCGAGCTCCGGGAGACCGAGCGCGTGAAATCTACCGCTCGCGTCGCGCTCGACCAGACCGCGGTCGCGGGTCCCGATCCAGAGAACACCGGCGCTGGTGGCGAGCGCCGAGATCGTGTTCGCGGGCAAGCCGCCGTCTCGATCGAACGTGACGAAGCGTTGGCCATCGTAGCGGGCTAGTCCTTGCTCGGTGCCCGCCCACAGGTAGCCGTCGGGCAGCTGCGCGAGCGAGTTCGAAAGGTTGTGCGGTAAGCCCTCACGCGCTCCGTAGTGGCGGTGGACGTACTGCGACACGTGACGGTGCGGATCCGCCGCCTCACCACTTCGCGCCACGACCGCCAGCGCGACCAAGATCGCCGTAGCGATTCGTCGCATCTTCAAGAGGGTAACGCGGCGGCGAGAGTGGCGCTATCGACCGTGGTGACCGAGGAGAGCGATCAACAGGATGATGCCGGCGATCACCGCGAGCCCCGCGGTGATCAGCAGCATGATCTTCGTCCAGTCGCGCGGTGACGTCCCGAACACCTGATCGGCGCGCTGGCCGTTGATGATCGCGCGGTACGGCGAGCCGCGATAGCGATACGCGAGCACCCACGCGGGCAGTGCCACTCGATCCGTGGTCTGACGCTCGAGCATGCACGCGACCTTGATGTTGCGATGGGTCGAGCCGGGGATCGCGGGCTTGACCCGGACCTTCGCGAGCCCTTCGATCGCGCGGTGCACGGTGTCGCGCGCGGCGGAGCGCTGTGCGTCGAAGCCTTCGATCATCGCGGGCGTCTCGCCGGTGATCGCCTCGCTGACCCCGACGACCTTCGAGAGATCGTAGTACGGAACCAGGCGCGCGGCCTCGAGCTGATTGAGCCCGCGCGTCGCCGGCACCGCGATGTTGCCGAACTCGATCGACACGACGCCGGCGTGCGGCGCCCACTTCGAGCGATGCGAGTTGAAGTCCGAATCGGCGGTCCACGCGACTTGCGCCTTCGCGTTGACGATCCATGCGGCCCAGCACAGCGGCTGGAGCGTCTCGATCACGGCCTCGTCGGACAGCGTCTTCGGCGCGAAGAACCCGCGGCGACCGAGCCACGTGCGCAGCGCTTTCGTCGCGCTGTCGCGATCGACGGAGAACGGTAGCCGGAGCTGCGCGGTCTCGATCGGATCGACGGGTTGCTCGACCTTCATCACGGCGCCGCAGAACCCGCACGCGGGGGCCTGCTTGTTCGCGTCGTAGCCGATCGCGGCGCCGCAGTCGGTGCAGCGCAGGATCGCGGCGCGGGTCTTGTCGGTGGTGCTCGCAGTCGCGGCAACCGGCAGCGCGCACACCGCGCAACGCAGATCGCCTTCCTCGAGCGGGGTCGCACAGCGAGTACAGGCGCTCATCGCTGGTGGTGCTCCCCGAAGTAGTGGAGCAGGACCAGCGCGCCGGCGATCAGCGCGAGCCCGGCGAGGATCGCGAGTACGATCTTGAATGGCGACAGCGGCACCTTGCCGGCGATCTCGCCGGTCTGGCCATTGATGAGGATGCGGAGCGGATCTTTGTCCTCGCGATAGTTGACCGCGAATACCCAGACCGGGACGAGGATCGGATCGAGCGACTCCCAGCTGACCCGCGTCTTGTACGTGAGGTCGGAGTACGAATCGCCGGGCATGAACCGGCCGAGCTGCGCGCCGATCTGATCGACCGCCTCGCCGCGCGACAACTTGATGCACTCGTCGCTCTCGCGCGAGAACTCCTCGGTGATCCAGCCCGACACGAGCGGCGCCGCGAACCGGCGCATCTGCTTCAGGTCGAACGGCTCGATCCGCTGGAGCTCCGCGTTGCCGAGCCCACGCGACGCCGTCACGATCACGTCGCTGACGTAGCCGATGTGCTCGCCCGCGAGCGCGCGATACTCGGTCCGCGTCACGGTCCGGGTCTGGGTCGTGCTCTTGCCCTGGGCATCGGTCGTCGTGTAGGTCTCGGTCTCTTGGTAGTTCTCACCGATCTGCGCGGTGTACTCCGTACGCGCGACGGCGCTGTACAGGTACGCGGGTACGTACACGCCGCGCAGATCTTCGACCTTCGCATTTCGCAATGCGGAGTCCGCGAACATCGTTCGGCTACCCAGCCAGCGATCGAGCGAGCGCCGGGCGACCGCTGCATCCCCGATGAACGTGACGACGAACTGCGGGTCGGGCAGGCCGGCGGTCGGAGGTCTCTCGACGAAGTTGGGGCTATCGCAGTACGGGCAGCGCTGCGTGCGCACTCCGTCGAAGCTGAGCGTCGCTCCGCACTGGCCGCAGGCGAACGTGACACCACCGCTCGGGCGGTCCGTCGGTGACACACCCGAAACGGCCATCGCCAAAATCGTAGCAGCGCGGTGGCGACTTGCGGCCACTCCCGCCGTTTTTTGGACACCGGAGGATCCCCACGCGACGATTACCCTCCGGTCGAAACAATCCTCCGGGTTCCTTCGTTACTCTCAGGTCGCAGGAGTCGTTCATGGTCGCAGTCATCGGTAACGTGATCGCCGGACTTGGAGTCGTTAGCCTGTTCGCGGCGACGTTGCGTCTGACGAAGCCCGTGAGATAGCCGTTGTGGTAGTAAGCTGGATTGGTGGCTACCACCGTCCTGCCACGCGTCGCGCGGCCACCCGCGGTTGACGAGCTCACGCTTGCGGACACGCAGGCGGTGAGGCTGCTGCTTCGCGGCGATTCGGTGATCGATTGGCACCGGTTGTCGTTCGAAGACCACAGCGAGGTCGATCGGTTCCTTCGCCTCAACGAGTTCGATCCCGAGTCGGATGAGGAGATCGGCCGGCTCGAAGAGCTCCGCGCCGATGCCGTCGACTACCTCGGCCGCGCGTTCAACCTGACGCTCAGCGATGACGTCGCGGAGGAGCTCGCGGCGCGCGACCTGTTCCTGGTCGCCTCGAGCGACGGCCCGCACCAGAAGCTCGCGTGCGTCGTCTTGAAGGTGATGCACATCATCCATCACATCGCGGGTCGCGCCGCGCTGTTGAAGATCTCGGTCTCCGACGAAGTGATCTTCCGCGAGATCGAGCTGAAGGTGATGCAGGTCGTCGAGCAGCTCCGTGCGGCCGGCGCGCCGATCGCGGAGTTCGAATGGAGCAGAAAGCCGTTCGACTCGCAGATCACCAAGCTGCTCGCGAAGCGCGCCACGCTCGCCGCGAGCATCTACGACAAGCTCCGGTTCCGCCTGATCGTGCCGCAGGAAGCCGACCTCGTGCCGATGCTTGTGACGCTGACCCGCAGCCTCGTGCCGTTCAACTACGTCGTGCCCGGCGAGTCGGTGAACCAGCTCGTCGATCTCAAGCAGACCCTCGCGGCGTCGCGGCGCAACTCGTCGGTCGCGATGCTGCCGTTCAACGAGTTCTCCGGCCCCGAGTACCGGATCGTGAACTTCGTCGCCGACCTGCCGCTGCGGGTCGAGCGCATGCTGCCGCGCGCCGAGATCCCGCCGGACCTCTGCCACGTCGTGTTCGCGCTGACCGAGTTCCAGATCTGCGACAAGGCCACGTCGATCCGCAACGAGTCGGGCGCGTCGAGCCACGAGGCGTACAAGCAGCGCCAGCACGAGCGCGTGCGCGAGCGCTTGTTCCGCGAAGAAGACCCCGTCAAGGACGACTAGGCACTCATCTGGTGCTGGCCGGTCGGCGAGTCGTGCATCAGCGCGGCGTAGACCTCGTCGGCCGTCGGCCGGTCGCGCGGATCCGCCGACAGCATCGCGTTGACGAGCTCGCCGAGCGGGTCGCCGCTGCCGAGCAGGTCGCGCGCGACATCGGGGAACACGCCCGTCAGGCCGCGATACGCGATCGCGCCGAGCGTGTAGAGATCCGCGCGCTGATCGATCGGGCCGGTCACGTGCTCGGGCGCGACGTAGACGTTGATCGCCGGCGGATCACCGAACGCGGGGATTCCCGGCGAGCGCAGCGACGCCCAGCCTCCGATCGAGACCGGCGTCGTCGCGAGCGGATCGTCGTCGATCACGATGATCTGATGCGGCCGGAGATTGCCGTGGACGATCTCGTGCTCGTGCGCGTACGCGAGCACGCCCGAGGCGCCACGGACGAGCGCGGTGGCTTCGTCGTGCGTGAGTCGGCCCTGCGCGAACAGCTCGGACAGCGCCGCACCATGCGGGCGTTGCGATGCGACCCAAGGGCGCTGGTCGTAGAGCGCGCCGTGATCGAGGATCTGCGCGAGCCCCGGATGCGAGAGCGGCTCGAGCATCGCCTGCGCGCGCACGAACCGAACGTCGACGAGCCTGCTGTCGTCGCGCGCACCGGTCTCGATCGTGATCCGCTCGTGCGTGAGGGCGTCCTCGGCATCGTAGTACTGCGGCGCGATTCGCCGCACGACGCGATAGATCCCGACCCGATCATCGGGCGAAAGGTCGGCGCCGGCAGGACGAGGCTGAACGAACCCCACGGACCTGCGTAGTGCAGCGGCCGTGCCTCTCGAGGTTGTGCACGAATCGCGAGTTGCGCGCGAAATCGGCTGGGGACAGCCGACCTCTGTAACTGGAGGTCCACGTTCGGGAGACCCCGGCGAGTCATCCCTACATCGAGCTCGTGGATCGTCTAGTGGCGATCGTCGAACAGGTCGTCGTCGCCCTTGGGCTTCTTGACCTGTTTGGTCGTCTTCGGCGACTTGGTCTCGGTCTTCGGTTCGACCTTCGAGGTCGTCTTCGCATCGACCTTCAGTGGGGGCTTCGCGGTCGTCTTCGCGTCGGTCTTCGGTTCGACCTTCGTCTTCGCATCGACCTTCGGCGCGGCGGCAGCACTCGCGCCCGCAGCGGTCGCGGTATCGGGCTTCGCGATCGGCGGAGCGGGGGGCTGCGTCGCCGGCATCACGACCGGAGCCGGCGCAGCGGAGCCCTTGTCGTTGCTCATCGTGGCCTCGAGCGGATTCGGCGCACCCACGTGCGAGGTGTCGTCCTTGCCCATCGACGTCGCGACGACGAAACCACCCGCGCCCGCGGCCACGATCAGCGTCGCGACGCCCGCGATCACCCAGCCGCGCCCGCCGCGCGTGGCCCTCGTTCCGATCTGGCCGGCCGCGCCGCCGAGGCTCGAGCCACCGGTGCGGCTCCAGCTCTTCGGCGTCAACGCAGGAGGCGGCGTCAGGCCCATGCCGCCGGAGCCGACCGAGACCGACGACAGCGACATGTTGCTGTTGCGCGGCTGGGTCAGGATCCTCGTCGCGCGCTCCGCGGATTGCTGCGCGCTCAGCGGATCGCTGGCATAGGGCGCGAGCATGCGCGCGAGCTCGCCGACTGATTGGATCCGATTCTTCGGATCCTTCTCGAGGCAGCGCATCACGATGCTGTCGAGGCCGGGCGGCATCGGCGCGTGGAGCGGGGCCGGTGGCTCGGTGCCGACCTTCAGGACGAGCTCCGCGTAGGTCTCGGCCTCGAACGGCGGCCGGCCCGCGAGCATCTGGTACATCACGACGCCCATCGACCAGATGTCGCTGCGCGGATCGGTCGAGCGCGCGGTGCGCATCTGCTCCGGCGCCATGTAGGTCGGCGTGCCGATGATCGTCTGCGTGCCGGTCAGCTCGCTGAGCTCGGCGGGCGTCTTCGAGATGCCGAAGTCGAGGATCTTGAGCAGCGTCGAGCCATCGGGCCGGCGCGTGATGAAGAAGTTCGACGGCTTGATGTCGCGGTGGACGATGCCGACCGAGTGCGCCTCGGCGAGGCCTTCGCACGCCTGGAGGATCAGATCGACGACCGGTTGCGCGAGCTGCGGTCCGTGGTGGCGAAGGATCTGGTTGAGGTCGAAGCCGTCCAGATACTCCATCACGATGAACGGCGTGCCGTCCGGCAGCGTGCCGACGTCCATCACGCGCGCGATGTGCTCGCTGCGCAGCCGGACCGTCGCCTGCGCCTCGCGGAGGAAGCGCGCGACCGTCGACTGACTCTCGACCATCTGCGGCAGCAGGATCTTGATCGCGACCGGCTGCTGCAAATACAGGTGGCTCGCCTTCACGACGCGGCCCATCCCACCGACGCCGATCACGTCATCGACGCGATACTTGCCGAGCAGGATCTCCCCTGGGTTTGCCACGGCGACCACAGCCCCTCGATGGTAGCAGCGATCCCCGCGGAATTCCCCTACAAGTCGTTAGACGAACGTCAGCCAGTGGTCGTGCTTGGCGTCATTACCTTTGACTACCGAGAAGAACGACTCCTGGAGCCGGCGGGTGAGTGGCCCCGCTTCGCCACGGCCGATCCGGCGGTGGTCGATCTCGCGAACCGGCGTGATCTCCGCCGCGGTGCCAGTGAGGAACACCTCGTCGGCGACGTAGAGCTCGTCGCGCGCGATCATGTCCTCGCGAACCTCGACGCCCTGCTCGCGGAGGAGCTGGATCGTCGTATCGCGCGTGATGCCGTTGAGGATCGCGGCCGACAGCGGCGGCGTGCGGACGACGCCGGCCTTGACGATGAAGATGTTCTCGCCCGTGCCTTCGGCGACCATGCCTTGCGGATCGCACATCAGCGCTTCTTCGAAGCCGCTCTTGACCGCCATCCGCTTCGCGAGCACCGAGCTCACGTACTGGCCGCAGATCTTGCCCTTGTTCATCACGCTGTTCGAGTTCGCGCGCGAGAACCCGGACACCATGCACTTGATGCCCTTCTTGAGACCCTCGTCACCGAGGTAGCTGCCCCAGTCGTAGCAGGCGATCATCGTGCGAACCGGCGGCTCGAACGAGCCGAGCCCCATCGCGCCGTAGCCGAGGTAGACGAGCGGGCGGAGATACGCCGACGTCATCTTGTTCGACTTGATGACCTCGATGCACGCGGCCATCAGCTGCTCGCGGGTGTACGGGACTTCCATCGTGCAGATCACCGACGAATCGAGCAGGCGCTCGATGTGCTCGCGGAGCCGGAAGATGTGCGTCTTGCCATCGGCGCGCTGGTACGCACGGATGCCTTCAAACGCGCCGACGCCGTAGTGCATCGTGTGCGCGAGGACGTGCTCGGTCGCGCTGTCCCAAGGGAGCAACTGTCCGTCGAGCCAGATCGTGTCGACCTTCTTCAGCAGGGCCATGGGTGGTTCGTACCAACCCCAGCTTCACAGCACAAGCCACAGCCGGATGTGCTTCGCAGAGCTACACGTGACGCGCTGCGGCTGCGAAGGCCACTACGCACGTGATCGCGTTGCTCGTCGAAAAATCGAAGTGAGTGCGCAGAAGAAACGCGTGTGATGCGCACTGCGATCGGATCGCACCAGCGCGCACACGATCGAGATGCAACCTAGTTGCAAATCGAGATGGGGACGCCAAAGGCGCGAGATCGATACCCGTTTGGGCTACCAGATCGGTCGGGACGGCTACTGCCCGGCACGATACCTTGACAGTGGCTCGAGGGCGCATTACCCAAAGCCTTGAAAATCTTCGACGATGCGTGATCTTTACGAAGTACTCGGGGTCGAGAAAACGGCGAGCCAGGCCGATCTCAAGAAGGCCTATCGCAAGCTCGCGCAGGAGTTTCATCCCGACAAGAATCCCGACGACAAAGTCGCCGAGGAGAAGTTCAAAGAGTGCGCGAACGCGTACCAGATCTTGTCGGATGACGATCAGCGCGCCGCATACGATCGCTACGGCTTCGACGGGCTGCGCGGTCGCGGCGCGGGCCCGCAAAACGTCGACGACATCTTCAGCGCGTTCGGCGATCTGTTCGGCGACTTCTTCGGTGGACGCGGTGGCGGTGGTCGCCGGCAACCGCGCGGCGCCGATCTCCGCGTCGATCTCGAGCTGACGTTTCCCGAGGCCGTGTGGGGCGTGACGAAGGACGTGAAGGTCTCGCGCGATGTCGCGTGCGCGGCGTGCACCGGCACCGGCGCCGCCGCTGGGACCAAGCCCGACGTGTGCAAGACGTGCCAGGGCAAAGGCCAGGTCGTCCACTCGCAGGGCTTCTTCATGGTCCAGTCGACGTGTCCGCAGTGCCGCGGCGCGGGCAAGCAGATCAAAGAAGCGTGCACCGACTGCCGCGGTCGCGGCGTCCAGCCGGAGACCTCGACGCTCTCGGTGACCGTGCCCGCCGGCGTCGACGACGGCCAGACCCTGCGCCTCGCGGGCAAGGGCGAGGCGGCAGCGGGCGGTACGACCGGTCACCTCTACGTGGTGCTCCACGTCCAGGGCGACGAGCGGTTCAAGCGCGATGGCGAGGACATCCTCAGCGAGGTTCCGATCAGCTTCGTCAAGGCCGCGCTCGGTGGCGAGGTCGAGATCTACACGCTCGAGGACAAGGTCACCGGCAGCACGACCGTCGAGCTCAAGCCCGGCACCCAGCCCGGCGATGTCATCGTCCGCCGCGGCGCCGGCATCCCGCGGATCGGCCACAACGGCCGCGGCGATCACGTGATCCAGTGGAAGGTCGAGATCCCCAAGAAGCTCTCTCAGAAGCAGCAAGACCTGCTGCGCGAGCTCGCGACCGACCTCGGTGAGGACGTAAAGGCCGAAAAGCGCGGCCTGTTCGGCCGCAAGAAATAGGGACGGTAACAAAGTTCACAAGTATCGCCGCGTAGTCACGCGGGATCATTGAGGCCGCGAGGGACGGTTACAAAACGCGCTGGCCCATGTCGAGGATTCGGAGTCCGCTCCGACTCCAGAGCATGAAGACAAACATCTCCACGTTCCTCTGGTTCCACTCCAACGCGGTCGAGGCGGCGAAGCTGTACTGCGAGATCGTTCCCGGCGCGAAGCTGACGAGCACGTCGCCGATGAGCGCGAGCTTCGAGATCGGCGATCAGCGCTACATCGCGTTCAACGGCGGTCCGCACTACACGCTGACGCCGGCGGTGTCGCTGATGATCCAGGTCGACACGCAGGCCGAGATCGATGCGCTGTGGTCGGGCTTCATCAAGAGCGGCGGCACCGAGTCGCAGTGCGGCTGGCTCGTCGACAAGTTCGGGCTGTCCTGGCAGATCGTGCCGAAGAAGCTGCTCGCGCTGATCAGCGACAAGGATCAGGCGAAGGCGCAGCGCGCGACGCAGGCGATGCTGAAGATGGGGAAGATCGATCTCGCGGCGATCGAAGCCGCGCATCGCGGATAAGCGCGTTTTGTTACCGTCCCTCGAGCACCGTGAAGAATCGCGGCGTTGGAGAGCGGGTTTTGTGAACTTTGTTACCGTCCCTATCTGGGAACGAACAGCTTGAGCTCGACCCGGCGGTTCGCGAGCCGGCCCTTCGGCGTGTTGTTGTCGGCGACGGCATCCTCGGCTCCGACACCCTCGACGACGATCCGGCCCTCGGGGATGCCGGCGGCGACGAGCGCCTGGCGAACGGCTTCGGCGCGTCCGTGCGCGAGCTGGGTCGCGATCGCGTCGACATCGGGCGGGGGCTGACCGGGCTCGGGCGTCGCGAACGCTTTGGCTTCGCGATCGTCGGTGTGGCCGACGAGCACGACCTTGATCGACGGATGGTCGGTCATGACCTTCGCGATCGCGACGATCGACTTGTGCGCGGAGTCGCGCACGGCGGTCTCGCCTTCGGCGTAGAGCAGGCCTTCGATCGTGCCCTTCAAGCCCTCGACGTCGGGCGGCACGGTGTCGGGGCAACCGTCGTCGTCCTCGAAGCCGTTGTAGGTCTCGGGCTGCATCGGGCACTTGTCCGCGATGTCGAGCACGTGGTCGCCATCGTTGTCGATGTCGGGGCAGCCGTCGGCGTCCTCGAAGCCGTCCATGTCCTCCGGCCGATCGGGACACTTGTCCTTGTCGTCGGGGATGCCATCGCCGTCGCGATCGGACGGCGTCGCGTTGACCGGGGTCTCCGTCGGCGGCGGCGCGGCGCGCTTCTCGCCGATGTGGAAGTCGAGGCCGATGTTGACCTCGCCTTCGTAGCCGATCAGCGGCGGGTTCTCGCCAGGCACGATCACGAACCGCGCGTCGGCGCGGAATGCGAAGCCCTTGTCGGTGTTGATCCGGATGCCGGCACCGACATAGCCCTCGCCGATCACGCCGGAGTTCAGCGTCATCCGCTTCGACGACAGCGCGATCGGCGCACCGCCACCGACGACGACGAACGGCTGGATCCGGCGACCCGGCATCAGCTCGAACCGGACCTGGACGCGCGGATCGAGCCAGTACACGTCCGCCGGGATCGCGTTCATCGGCGTCGTCGTCTTGGTCGGCGAGAACGCGAACTCAAATTCCGGGAACAGCCACGGCAGGCCGAACTGCTTCGCGACGCGTGCGCCGAACGCGACGCCGTTCTCGAGCATCGGGTGCGCGGGCTCGCCGTCGATGTAGCCGAGCGCGGAGTGCTGGCTGAAGATGCGCGGGCCGAGGAACGCACCGAGCTGCGTCGGATCGGCAGAGGCGACGGCAGGCGCGACGAGGACGAGTAACGCGGCAAGACCCCGATGCATCGCGGCTATCATAAACGCTAAGTCCGCGGTCCGCGGGCCTTACGTGCGCCTTACACGCGGCGAACGGCCGCATGACACACTCGCTGGGTGCGTGTCCTGGTGGTCGAAGACGAGCCGAGCCTGCGCGAGGGGATCGGTGACCTGTTGCGCGGCGATGGTCACACGGTGACGGCGGTCGGCGATGGCGTCGCCGGCGTCGAGACCGGGCTCGCGGAGCAATTCGAGCTCGTCGTCCTCGATCTGATGCTGCCGCGGCTCGACGGCATCGAGGTCTGCCGCCGGTTGCGCAGCGCGCGACCCGGCCTCCCGATCCTGATGTTGACCGCGCGCGGCTCCGAGGACGACAAGGTCCGCGGCCTCGGCGAGGGTGCGGACGACTACGTGACGAAGCCGTTCTCCGCGCGCGAGCTCCTCGCCCGCGTGCGTGCGCTGGGCCGGCGCGCCCCGGCGACCGAGTCGCTCGACGAGGTCCAGGTCGATGGCGCGGTGATCGATCTCGCGCGGATGGTCGTCGTTCGCGGCGACCAGCGCACGACGCTGACCCCGCGCGAGGTCGGGATCGTCCGCTGGCTGTTTCGCCATCAGGATCGGATCGTCACGCGCGCCGAGCTCCTCGAGCAGGTGTTCGGCCAGCGCGGCGACATCCAGACCCGCGCGGTCGACATGGCGATCGCCGTGCTCCGCAAGAAGCTCGAACGCGACCCGGCGAAGCCGGCGCTGATCGTCTCGGTCAAGGGAGCCGGCTATGCCTGGCGCCTCGCGCGCTAGTCGCGTCGCGATCGCGGCCGCGATCCTCGCGGTGCTGCTCGCCGGGTTGCTGGGTGCGTGGTTCGCGACCGGCTGGGGCGACGTTCGTGCGCGCCAGGCCGCGACCGAGGCGGCGCCGGTGACCGCAGCGTCGGCGCGAGCGGGAGAGCTCGCCCAGCAGCTGCGCGGCGAGCTCGATCAGCTCGTCGCCCGCGAGGCGAAGCGACCGTACTTCCAGTACCAGAACTTGTTCCACGATCCGCGCGCTTCGGCGGGGTGGAGCGTGACGCCATCGCCGCTCGCGAGCGGCCCCGACGATCCGCTCGTGCTCGGCTACTTCCAGATCGATGCGAACGAGCACGTCACCACGCCCGCGATCAACGACGAGTTCCCGCAGCTCTCCGATCTCAAGCACCTCGTCGAGCACGAGGCGTTTCGCGATCAGGTCGCGCGGCTGTTCGCGCACGAGCTCGCGCCGGAGAAGATGCTCGTCGCCAAGAACGCCGTGGTCGCGAAGCTCGATCCACCCGTCGTCCGCCACCCGCGGCCGGCGCCGCCGCCACCGCCCGCCGTCGTTCATCCGAATGTCGCGGTCGCCGAGGTCGCGACGAACACCGCGCAGACCGTGCAGTTCGATCCGGGCACGTACGCGCAGAACTCGAACGCGAACGCGGTGTACGGCGCGGGGACGCGTAATCTCGGCGGCGCGCTCGAAGGGAGCGGTGATGGCTCCGGCGAGAAAGGTCCCGCGGTCGCGTCGGTCGAGGTTCCCGGTGCAATCCCACCGTCGGATCCCGATCCGAAGCCGATCGTGCGCACGCCGCCACCCGTCGTCCGCACGCCGCCGGCACCGGTCACGATCAGCATCTCGCCGCTCGAGTGGAAGACGCTGCCGTTCACCGCAGGCCCGGCGCTCGTCGCGGTGCGCCAGGTCGCGACGCCCGATGGCAACCTCGCGCAGGGCTTCGTCGTCGACCGCACGGCGCTCACCCAGTGGCTCGCCGCGCACGACGACGACCTCGTCGCAGAGCTTCGCACCGGCACCGCGACCGCCTCGGAGCTCGTGCCGGGCTGGGAGCTCGTCGTTCATCCAAACCCGCACACGGTCGCGGCCGCAGCGCACGACGCCGCGAGCATCGCGACCGGCTTCCTCATTCGATTCGTCGTGCTCGGCGCGATCGCGGTGGTCGCCGCCTCGCTGTTGCTCTGGCTGTTCGCGCGGACCGAACGCTACGCGCGCGAGCGCAGCCAGTTCGCGGCCGCCGCGGCGCACGAGCTGCGCACGCCGCTCGCCGGGCTCCAGCTCTACGGCGACATGCTCGCCGATGGCCTCGGCGATCCGGGCAAGCTGCGCGACTACGCGCGCCGGATGAGCGAAGAAGCATCGCGACTCGGCCGCGTCGTGTCGAACGTCCTCGGGTTCTCGCAACTCGAGCGCGGCAATCTCAGCATCGATCCGCGCGCCGGCGATGTCGCGGCGGCACTGCGCGAGCTCGCAGAACACGCCCAGCCCGCGCTCGATCGCGCCGGCGCGATGATCGCGCTGGATGTCCCCGAGCGACTCGAGGCGAAGTTCGATCGCGACGCGCTCGCGCGGATCGTCGGCAACCTCGTCGACAACGCGGAGAAGTACTCGCGCGACGCAGAGGACCGCACGATCGAGCTCGCCGCCAAATCCACCGGCGGTGCAGTCGAGATCAGCGTGCGCGATCACGGCACCGGCGTCGCCGACTCGGCGAAGCTGTTCCAGGCGTTCTCGCGCGGCGTCACCGCGGACGGCCCTGCAGGCTTGGGGCTGGGCCTCGCCTTGTCGCGCTCGCTCGCGCGCGAGATGGGCGGCGATCTCGTCTACGAGCCGACCGAGACCGGCGCGCGGTTCGTCGTGCGGCTCAACCCGGCAGCGTGAACCAGAACGCGGCGCCAGCGCCGACCGCGCCCTCCGCCCAGATCCGTCCGCCGTGGCGCTGGACCGCGCGATGCACGGTGCCGAGGCCGATGCCAGTGCCGGGAAACTCCGCCGCGGAGTGAAGCCGCTGGAACGGCACGAACAGCTTGTGCGCGTACGTCGGGTCGAACCCGGCGCCATTGTCGCGAACGACGAACGCGCCGTCGCGGATCGCGAGCGCGATCCGCGCGTCGTCGCGCTTCGCGGTGAACTTCCACGCGTTGCCGAGGAGGTTTTGTAGGATCACCTTCACGAGCTGGCGATCGCCGTGCGCGATCAAGCCAGGCTCGATCGCGACTTCGACGACGCGCGCGGGATCGTGCTCGCGCAAGTCGGCGACGATCTCGGCGGCGAGCTCGCTCAACGAGATCTCGCTGCGCTGGACGTTCGCGCGTGCGATCTGGGCGAGCCGGAGCAGGCCGTCGATCAACACCGCCATGTGCTGCGCGGAGCCGCGAATCCGATCGAGCATCCGGACGGCCTCGGGATCGAGTCTCGTATCGTGATCCTCCTGGATCGCGTGCGCGAACCCGTCGATCGAGCGCAGTGGCGCGCGCAGATCGTGTGCGACCGAATAGCTGAACGCTTCGAGCTCGTGGTTCGCGATCTCGAGCTCGCGCGTGCGCTCGCTGACCCGCGCTTCGAGCTGCGCGTACAGGCGCGCATTGTCGATCGCGAGCCCGGCACGGTCGGCGAGATCCGCGAGCATCACCGCGTCGGCCTCGTCGTAGCTGCGGCCGCCACCGGTGCGAAACAGCGAGAGCGCGCCGATCACCGCATCGTGCGAGCGGATCGGCACGACGACGTAGCTGCTCACGTCGAGTCGCTCGACGATCGGACGGAGCTCCGGTTCGAGCCGACTAAGGAGCGCAGCGCCGTCGACCTCGGGCACGAGCTTCGTCTGGCCGGTGCGGATCACGTCGGCGGCGACCGTCGGGCTGGTCCGGACGGACAGGCCGAGCGCTGCGACGTAGGTACGGTAGTCGACCTCGAGCTCGGGATCGACGTGCGCGTTCGCCGCGTTGACGATGAAGTCACCGTCGACGAGCGTGACCAGGCATCCGTCGCCGATCAGATCCGCACTGGTCCGCGCGATCTTCGCGAGCAGCGATGCGTAGTCGGTAGCGACGCGGGCAAACTCTTGAGAGACCGCGGCAAGCACGGCCAACCGATCGCGAGACAACACCTGCGACCGATCGTAGCGCCGTCTTGCCGGACCAGCAGCTAGCGATGATCGCGAACGACCGGCCCTGGCGGCGGCGGCGGTGCGCCCCGATCCCAGCGCCCTTCCACCCACACCCAGCGGTTGCCGTTCAGCTCCCAGCGACCGGCGACCCACACCATGTTCGCGCGCTCGCGCTCCCAGTGGCCGTCGACCCACGCCCATTGGCCGTGTTGCCAGTCCCAGCGGCCGCCGACCCAGACGAAGCCGGCGCGCGTTCCCTGGTTCTCGACGCGAATCGGCGGCGGTGCGCCGGTCGGATACGTCGAGGTTTCGGTGACCGTCACGCCGCCGCTCGTCGAGCTGTGCGTCTCGGTCGTCGTGCCCGTCGTGTTCCAGCCACCGTTGTTCGGCGGCGGCGCGCTCGTCGTGACGGTCACGCCACCCGATGCGACCGGCGGCGGCGCGCTCGACACGGTCCACGTACCTTCGATCCACTCCCAGCGGTTACCGCGGCGCTCCCAGCGACCGTCGCTCCACGCGTAACCGGCGCGCTCGCGCTCCCAGTGACCGGCGGTCCACACCCATTGGCCGTTCGACCAGGTCCAGCGACCTTTGACGAACACGAACCCGGCGCGAGACTCGAATGTCTCGGTGCGAGGCGGCGGCGGATCCTGATACACGACGCCGGTCGTTTCGACACCCATCGTGGCCGTGCCGCTCGCGACGCAGCCCGAGACGGACATCGCGATCGCGAGACCGAAAAGCAGCTTCTTCATAGTGGCTCCTGTTAGGCGAAGAATGTCCCAGATCGTGAGGCGTTTGGGGCAGGATGCAGCCGTGAAACGCGCATGGCTCGTCGTAGCTCTGGTCGCTTGTGGTGGTGGCAACAAGGGATCTCCGAGCGACGCGAGTATCGACGCCCCGATCTTCCTCGATGCGGCGATCGACGCGCCGATGTTGCCGGTGTTTCGCAATCCGGTAGCGCTGCCCGACGATCAGCTCGCGATGCAAGCGCTCGGCATTCTCGGCGCGCTTCCCGGTGCGAACGCGGCGAGTTGCAACACGTGTCACGGCATGACGAAGCAGCACCTGCGCTACTGGCGGGCGCTCGCCGACACGTCGATGACGAAGTGCCTGACCGATCTCCAGGTCCAGTCGCAGGACTCCGCGCTGCAGATGATCAACTGCCTGCGCTCGATGCCCGAGGTCACGACCTCGTCGTTCGATCCAGTCAACCTCGGGCTCTACGCGACGGCCGCGCGGCTGCCTTGGTTCGACTACGCGTTCTGGAAAGCGTACGGCGCCGACGCGCAGGTACAGAAGGCCGCGTTCATCGAGCAAGCCGCGATGCCCCACGGCAGCGATGTCACGCCGCTGACCCAGCCGCAGTTCGATATCATCGCGGAGTGGGTCGCGCGCGGTCAGCCGCTGCTCGACGAGCTGATGCCGCCCGACACCGCACCGACGACGTGCACGCCGGGGATCTCGGCCGATGTCGCCGCGCACACGACCCAGCTCGCGACGACGGGCTGGCGCGCGGTCAACCGCGATGCGGCGATGGCGATGTTCGATTGCGGCGCACAGGCCGATCCGAAGCTGTGCATGACTCACGAACCGCTCGCGTCGACGATGACCTACGGCGCCGGTTGGGACCTCGCGGGCCGCGGCACGTCGCGCATCCTCGACGACGTCACGTACAAGTCGTCGTACTGGACGCGGAGCTCGCCGGATGGCCGGTTCGTCGGTCACGGCGTGCGGACGACCAGCAAGGCGAACATCACCGACCTCCAGCGCGGCGTGCACATCCCGGTGTCCGCGCTCTACGATCCGGGGTTCTTCCCCGACGGCAGCGGATTCGTGTTCCAGGGCGGCAGCAAGAACACGTGCCCGATCAGCGTGCTGACCTCGAACCCGGCGAGCATCGCGATGACCGAGGCGGGCTGCACCAAGTACAGCCAGATCGGGCTGTACCAGCACGTCGGCAAGGCGCTGAACGGCGGCGACTACTTCACGATCGACAGCGAGTTCGAATCCGACGACGGCGGCCACTCCGCGACGCTCCACGATCCGACCGCGCCGTTCGGTGCGAACGCGAAGGCGTACTTCAATCCGTTCGTGATGACCGGCAACGCGTACGTCGCCGGCACCCAGGTCGCGGTCGCGCAACCGTACGAAGGTGACTCGGTGCTGTCGCCGTCGGCGACGCTCGAGCTGACGCGCGTCGCGACGACGAACGACGTCCAGATCGGCTACGTGCTCCACAAGGTCAACGCGGTCGGCACGACGGGCAACTACGCGATCACGACGCCGGAGATCGCGCGCTACTGCATCTCGGGCGGCAAGGTCGCGTTCTCGTACGACGAGCGCTGGGTCGTCTATCACCACTACGTGACGAACACCGACGCCGATGCGAAGGAGCTCGGCTTCACCGGTGCGAGCGACGCGGGCTTCGCGCCGTACAAGACGCAGGGCGCGGCGAACCTCTACTTGATGGACCTCGCGACCGGCGCGCCGAAGCGGATCACGAACATGGCGCCGGGCCAATACGCGCTGATGCCGCACTTCCGCAGCGATGGCTGGATCTACGCGGACGTCCGCGACGTCGCCGCTGGCCACGAGTACTTCATCGCGAGCGACGCCGCGCTGCAGCTCGAGTAATCACTCGAACTTGAAGCGCCACAGGCCGAGCAGCGCGAAGCCGAGCGAGAACGCGGTGAGCGCGATCAGCTGCGGCGCGACATCGGCGACACCGGTGCCTGCGCGAACGAGCACCGCGTAGTAGCCGTCGAGCGCCCACGACTGCGGCACCGCATTGCCGATCTGCTTCATGAACGCGGGCATGAGCAGGCGCGGGAACATGCAACCGCTGAGCAGGCCCATCACGAGGATGACCACCGGTACCGTGCTGCCGATCTGGCGCTCGGTGCCGCCGAACGACGACACGAGCAGGCCGAAGCACGTCGCGCATGCCGCGAGCGCGGCGGACAGCAGCACGAGCGCGAGCACGCTGCCCGCGACCTTCATGCCGAACACGCCGGCGCCGAGCCCGAACAAGAAGCCGAGCTGGACCATCGCGATCAAGAAGTACGGTACGAGCTTGCCGACCAGGGCCTGCCAGCGCGGCACCGGTGCGGCGAGCAAGCGCTTCCACACGCCGGTGTGACGCTCGTGCGCGAACGTGATCGCGACGGCCATCGCGATGAAGAACGCGAACAGCACGGCGTTACCCGGGACGGTGACTTGAAACGCACTGATGTCGTCGATCGGTTTGTCCAGGCCCGGCGGCGTCTTCGGCATCACGAGCTGCGGCATGTCGCGCGGTGCGACGGGCGAGAGTGCGCGCATCACCGTGCCGATCACCGCGCCTTCGATCGGACCGCGCACCTGGATCGGAGAGGCCTCGTCGATCGAGAGCTCGATCAACTTGCCGTGCGCAGGATCGAAGTCGGTCGGAATGATGAGGCCAGCGGCGAGATCCTCGTGCGCGACCGCGTTGCGGAGCGCATCGGGGGTCGGGTACGCCTTCGCGACGAAGCCGGGCGTCGCGTTCAGCTGGGTCTCGACGGCGACGCCGCGCGCGTCGTTCACCTCGTGCCAGACGCCGATCGGGCGCGGCTTGCCCTTGTCGGGCCCGAACTTGAACATCGAGCCGAACACGACCATGAACGCGACGGGCAGCGCGAACAGCGAGATCAACCTGCCGCGATCGCGCAGCAGCAGCCAGATCTCCTTGAGGATCGATGCGCCGATCACGCGACGTCTCGCAGTCCGCGGCCGGTCAGCGCGAGGAACGCGGTCTCGAGCGTCGCCTGACGCGATTCGATTCGCGCGATCGTCATGCCGGTCGCTTCGATCGCTGCGAGCACCGGCGCGATGCCCGCGGTCGGCTCGATCCGCAGGACGTTGCCCTCGCGGGTGACCGTGCCGTGTGCGCGGGCGGCGGTGGCGGCCTGATCGAGATCGCCGGTGACCTCGAGCTCGACGCCCTTGCCGGCGTACTTCGCGACGAGCTCGCCGATCGTGCCGAGCGCGACGATCGCACCGCCGTCCATGATCGCGACGCGGTCGCACAGCGCCTCGACCTCTTCCATGTAATGGCTCGTGT
>Ga0207687_10000177_pt1 | contig 42164 bp, 46 predicted proteins | sample KBSM54metaG_FD_184399 | JGI IMG/M metagenome (GOLD analysis project Ga0207687, IMG submission 184399) | Miscanthus rhizosphere microbial communities from Kellogg Biological Station, Michigan, USA - KBS M5-4 metaG (SPAdes) (version 2) | ecosystem: Host-associated > Plants > Roots > Rhizosphere >...
CAAACGTGAGCGAGGATACGCTGGAGTTCTTGCGTGAGCTCGAGCCGGAGGGCGAGCGCAAGGGGGTCGGCCTCTTCCACGCCTCGCCACGCGACCCGGTCTGGGAGTACGTGCTCTCCAGCGAGCAGGCCAACGCCGGCATCGACGCCAACCCGCGTCGCATCGGCCTGATCGGTCACTCGCACGTCGCGCTCTTCTTTGGCCGGCCCGACGGCGGCGGCAAGGACGACACGCGCGGGGCCCAGGCAAGCGACGGGGCGCTGCTCGAGCTCGGCGGCAGCGCCTGGCTGATCAACCCCGGTAGCGTCGGCCAGCCGCGCGACGGCGACCCGCGGGCGGCCTGGCTGGAGCTGGACACCGAGGCGGAGACGGGCCACTTTCACCGCGTGCCCTACGAGATCGAGCGCGCCGCGGCGCCGATCGTCGCCGCTGGCCTGCCGAGTCGCCTCGCCGACCGCCTCTACACCGGCCAGTGACGCTCAAATGCAGGCAAAATAAGCGCCAGAAGCCGTTCTCTAGACTCGCAACGGTGCGTCAGCCGGCCATATCAACGCTCGCCCTTGCCCTCGGTGTCGCGGCGGCGCTCGGGCTCGCCTCCTGCGGGGGTGGCAAAGACGCCAAGCTGCTGCCCGGCAACACCGCTGCCGAAATCACCGAAAACCTCGACCGGGTCAAGCAATACGCCGAGGAAGGCGAATGCGTCGGCGCCGAAGACGCGGTCGCCGAAGTCAACGCCCAGGTCGAAGGTCTGACCGGCGTCGATCCCAAGCTGGTCGAAGCGCTGCAACGCGGAGCAGCGCGACTGAGGGAAGTGATCGCCAGCTGCGACGAAGAAGAAACCGAAGCGGTTGCGCCCGAGAGCGAAGCGACGACCACCGAAGAAACCGAAAAAGTGCCTCCCGGCCAGGAAAAGAAGGAAGAAAAGGAACGGGAGAAGGAAGAAAAGGCGCTCGAAAAGGAAGAAAAAAAAGCCGAAAAGGACGAAGAAAAACCGCCGCCCAAAACGACCCCAGAAGAAGCGACGACACCAACGACGCCGGAAGGCGGCGGCACCGGTGCGCCCGGCGGAGTTAGCCCGAGCACCCCGGTCGCACCCGAACAGGGGAACGAATAGTGGCCTCGGGAATCCTCTCCGGCCGCTATGAGATCGGCGAGCGGCTCGGCTCGGGCGGCATGTCGAGCGTGCACCAGGCGACCGACCTGATCCTCGAGCGCACGGTCGCGGTCAAGATCCTCGCCGAGCACCTCTCCGACGACGAGCGCTTCGTCGAACGCTTCCGCCGCGAGGCGCTGGCGGTGGCGAAGCTGATCCACCCCAACATCGTCCAGGTCTACGACACCGGCATCGACGATGGTCGCCACTACATCGTCATGGAGTACGTGCAGGGCCGCTCCGGAGCGCAGATCCTGCAGCGACAGGGCCCGCTCGACGCCGAAACCACAGCCGAGATCGGCGCCCAGGCCTGCGCCGGGCTCGATTACGCCCACCGGCGCGGGATCATCCACCGCGACGTCAAGCCCGGCAACCTGATGATCGTCGGCGGCCCGGTTGGCGGCGGCGAGATGACGATGAAGCTCGCAGACTTCGGCATCGCCCGTGCGATCGAACAGACCCGCATCACCCAGGTCGGCTCGGTCGTCGGCACCGCCGCCTACCTCTCGCCCGAGCAGGTGCGCGGCGAGGAGGCCACACCCGCCACCGACGTCTACGCCCTCGGCGTCGTCCTCTACCAGTTCCTCACTGGCCGCCTGCCCTATGAGGGCTCGACCCTGGCCGAGCTGGCAGTGCGCCAACAAAACGAGAAGCCGCTGCCGCCCAGCACCTACAACGGCGAGGTGCCGGACACGCTCGGCGCCGCGGTGCTGCGAGCCCTGGAGGGAGACCCCAACCGCCGCTACGCCAGCGCCAGCGAGTTCGCCGGCGGCCTGGTCCTCGGCATGCAGGGCGAGGACGTGACCCTGCCGCTGGAAACGGGAACCGCCGCGACCAACGTGCTCGGCGGCGGCGAGACCGCGACCCGCCGCCTCGACCAGACCGCCCAGACCGAGTACCGCCCGGCACAGCCGTCGCCGACCCGTCGCCCGGTCGCCCGCGCCCCGCAGCAGCAGGCGCCACCGCCGCCGGTTCGCCCGGCCGCACAGGCCCCTCGCAAGCGCGGCGCCTTCTCGCGCTTCGCCCGCTTCATCATGGCGCTCGTCGCCCTGGTGCTGATCGCCGCCGCAGTCGCCGCGGCCGTGATCTACACGACCGACAAAGCGACCGGGATCAAGGCGACCGAAGTTGCCGGCAACACGGTCGACAAGGTCGTCGAAGAATTCAAGGAATTGGTCAAAAAGAACCAGGAATAGCCTGACGGCGATAAGGGGTGGTGGTCCCCTCCCGGGGAGACCGTCCGGCTTGCAGTTGCACTAGCTTCGAGATCGTTCCGCTCCCAAGCCTCCCCGGGAGGGGACCACCACCCCTTCAGGCGGACCAGGGCGAGCTTCCGGAGAGGATTGCGCTCGAGTAGGCATCGAACTTCTCGGCCTCGATCGCGGCGCGGGCGTTCCTCATCAGCTCTTGCAAGTAGGTGAGGTTGTGGATGCAGAGCAGGCGTACCGCGGTCAGCTCCTCGGCGCGCGAGAGGTAACTGATGTAGTCGCGGTCGTGGTTCTGACAGGCGGGGCAGGGACAGTCCGCGGCGATCGGGTCGCGGTCGCCCGTGTGGCCTGACTTGCGCAGGTCGAGGCGGAAACGGTTGTCGGGATCGGGGACGAGGGCGACGCCGTGGCGGGCGAGGCGGGTCGGCACGGCGCAGTCGAAGACATCGAGGCCGAGGGCGATGCCTGCGAGCAGGTCGTCGACCTCACCGATGCCGAGCAGGTGCTTAGGCGCCGCCTCGGGCAGCAACGGCGCCGTCATGCCGAGCACCTCGCGCATCTCGGCCTTGTCGCGGCCGAGGGTGCCGCCGATCGCGAGACCGTCGACGCCGGCGGAGGAGACGGCCTCGGCCGACTCGCGGCGCAGGTCCTCGTAGACGCCGCCCTGGACGATGCCGAAAACCGCCTGGCGCGCTGGCCCCTCGCGCTCGTGCCACTTGAGGCAGCGGTCGAGCCAGCGGTGGGTGCGCTCGGTCGAGCGGGCGGTGTAGTCGCGGTCGGCGTGGAAGGGCGTGCACTCGTCGAAGACGAGAGCGATGTCGGAGCCGAGCGCCGCCTGGACCTGCATCGAGACCTCGGGCGAGATGAAGAGCTCGGCACCGTCACGGTAGGAGCGGAAGTGCACCCCCTCCTCCTCGATCGAGACCACCGAGCCCTGCTCGCCGCCCTTGCGGCCGCTGCCCTTGACCTCGTTGGCGACGCCGCCATGGGCCAGTGAGAAGACCTGGAAGCCGCCGGAGTCGGTGATCAGCGCCCGCTCCCAGCCCATGAAGCCGTGCAGGCCACGGGCGTTGGCGATCCGCTCTGGGCCCGGCGAGACGAACAGGTGATACGTGTTGCCCAACACCATCTCGTAGCCGAGCGCGGCCACCTCGTGCGATTCGAGACCGCGCACGGTGCCCTTGGTTGCGAGCGGGATGAAGGCCGGCGTCCTCACCGGCCCGTGCGGCGTGTGCAGGACGCCGGTCCGCGCGGCGCCGTCCCGCGCCCCGATCTCAAACTTCAGTCTGTCCACATCAGCGCGCATGACTGGCTGAACGATTGACCACCCTATTGGTGGGTCAATCGTTCACTCGGCGATCAGGGACCGTCCGGTCATCGGCGCTGGCTGGGGGATGCCGAGCAGCTGCAGCGCGGTCGGGGCTACGTCGGCGAGGATGCCGTGCTCGCGCAGCTCCACACCCTCTGCGGTGACGATCAGCGGCACCGGGTTGAGCGAGTGGGCGGTGTTGGGCGAGCCGTCGGGCTCGAGCATGTGATCGCAGTTGCCGTGGTCGGCGGTGACGATGCAGGCGCCGCCATTGGCGGTGACCGCCTCGATCACCTCGCCGAGGCAACCGTCGACCTCCTCGACCGCCGCGACCGCGGCCGGGATCACGCCGGTGTGGCCGACCATGTCGGGGTTGGCGAAGTTGATGATGCCGAAGCGGTAGTCGTCCGCCTTCCAATGACTGACAAAGGTGTCAGCCGCGGCGCGGGCGCTCATCTCGGGCTTGTGGTCGTAGGTCGGCACGTCGCGCGGGGAGTCGACCAGGTGGCGCTCCTCCCCCTCCCACTCCTGCTCGCGGCCGCCGTTGAAGAAGTAGGTGACGTGGGCGTACTTCTCGGTCTCGGCGACGTGCAGTTGACGCCCACCAGCCTCGGAGATCGTCTCCGCCAGCGTCGTCTGCGGGCGCGCCTCGGGAAAGGCGACCGGGTAGGGCCAGCCCTTGCGGTACTCGGTCATCGTGGTCAGGTCGAGCAGCGGACCGCCGGCCCGGGGGAACTCGTCGAAGTCGGGTTCCGCGAGGGCGCGGGTCATCTCGCGCGCCCGATCGGGGCGGAAGTTGATGAAGAAGCCAACGTCGCCCTCGGCCACCCCGTCGTAGGCACCGATCACGGTCGGCTTGACGAACTCGTCGGTCTCCTCGCGGTCATAGGAAGCGGCAATCGCCTCCTCGGAGCTTCCCGCGCGCAGGCCCTGGGCGTGGACGATCGCGTCGTAGGCGAGCTTGATCCGCTCCCAACGCGTGTCGCGGTCCATCCCGTAGTAGCGGCCGCTGACCGTCGCAACCCGCCCCGCCTGCCGCAGCCAGCGCTCGAGCTCGTGCACGTAGCCCTTGCCGCCGTGGGGCAGGGTGTCGCGGCCATCGGTGAAGGCATGGAAGACGACGTCGGGGACGCCCTCCTGCGAGGCGAGCTCGATCGTCGCCTCGATGTGCTCCCAGCCGGAGTGGACACCGCCGTCGGAGACGAGGCCGAGCAGATGCAGGCGGCCGCGCGGGCTGTTGCGGGCCCGCTCACAGGCGCCGAGCAGGGCCTCGTTGTCGAAGAAGCTGCCGTCGGCGATCGAATCGTCGATCCGGGCCAGGTCCTGCTTGACGATCGCACCGGCACCGAGATTGAGGTGACCGACCTCGGAGTTGCCCATCTGGCCGTCCGGCAGGCCGACGTCGCGACCCTGGGCGGAGAGCTGGCTGTGGGGGAACCGCTCCCAGAGCAGGTCGAAGACGGGCGTCTGCGCGAGGGAGATCGCGTTGCCCGGCCCCGGCTCGGCCAGGCCCCAGCCGTCGAGGATGACCAGCGCCAGCGAGGGGACGGGAACCGTCAACCGGCCGCCTTCACTATTGCCGCGAAGTCAGCGGGATCGAGACTGGCGCCGCCGACCAGGGCGCCGTCGATGTCGGGCTGGCCGAGCAGCTCGGCGGCGTTGGTGGGCTTGACCGAGCCGCCGTAGAGGATCCGCACCTCATCGGCGGGGCCACCGCGCTCGCGCACCACATCGCGGATGAAGGCGCAGACCTCTTGAGCCTGCTCGGGGGTCGCGGTGCGGCCGGTGCCGATCGCCCAGATCGGCTCGTAGGCAATCACCACCTCGCCCAGCTTGGTCCCCACGACCTCGGCCAGGTCAGCCTGCAGCTGGCGCTCCAGTACCGCCTCGGTCTGTTCGGCGTCGCGCGCCTCCTCGCTCTCGCCGACGCAGAGGATCGGCTCGAGGTCGGCGGCGAGCGCCGCCGGCACCTTGCGGGCCAGGGCCTCGTCGGTCTCACCGAAGTACTGGCGCCGCTCGGAGTGGCCGAGGACGACCGCCTCGACTCCTACCTCCCCCAACATGGGCGCCGAGACCTCGCCGGTGAAGGCGCCCGAGTCCTGCTCGTGCATGTTCTGTGCGGCGACCTTGACCGCGGTTCCGTAGCGGCGCTCGACCACGGCCGTCAGGGCGGTGAAGGGCGCACAGATCACGACGTCGGACTGCGTGGCCGCGATCCGCGGCAGCAGCGCATCGACGAACTCGCCCGCCTCGGCGACCGTCTTGTGCATCTTCCAGTTGGCGGCGATGTACGGGGTCCTAGGCATCGCGCAGGGCCTCCACGCCAGGCAGCTTCTTTCCCTCCAAGAGCTCCAAGGATGCTCCTCCTCCGGTCGAGAGCCAGTCAACTTTGTCGGCAAGGCCGAACTGCTGCAGGGCGGCGACCGAGTCGCCGCCGCCGATCACGGTCGTGCCGGGCGCGTCCGCGACGGCCTCGGCTACCGCACGCGTGCCGGCTGCAAACGGCGCCAGCTCGAAGGCGCCCATCGGTCCGTTCCAGAGCACGGTGCCGGCGGCGGCGATCCGCTCGGCGTAGGCGGCAGCGCTGCGCGGCCCGATGTCGAGGCCCATCCAACCATCTGGGACCTCGACGCCATCGCTCGGCCGGACCTCGGTCTCGGCATCGAACGCCTCGCCCAAGACCAGGTCGATCGGCAGGCGCAGCTCGCAGTCGGCGCTCTCGGCCTGCGCCTGTGCCTTGCCCGCCAGCTCAACACCCTCCTCCTCGACCAGCGAGTTGCCGGTGGCGATGCCCTGGGCGCGGAAGAAGCTGAAGCACATCGCGCCGCCGATCAGGATCTCGTCGGCAATCTCGAGGAAGCGGTCAATCACGCCGACCTTGTCGGTCACCTTGGCGCCGCCGAGGACGACGACCAGCGGCCGCGCCGGCGACTCCACCACGCGGCCCAGTTCGGTCAGCTCGCGCTCGAGCAGGAGGCCGGCGAAGCCCGGTAGGAGCGCCGCCACGCCGGCGGTGCTGGCGTGGGCGCGGTGAGCGGCGCCGAAAGCGTCGTTGACGTAGAGGTCGGCAAGCGCCGCGAGGTCGGCGGCCAGCCCCGGATCGTTCTCGGTCTCCCCCGGCTCGAAGCGCACGTTCTCGAGCAGCAGCACGTCGCCCGCTCCAAGCCCCTCAGCCAGCGCCTTGACCTCGTCGCCGACCACGGCGGGCGCCTGGCGCACCGGCGCCCCGAGCAGCTCGCTCAGATGCTCGCCGACCAGCTTCATCGAGAGCTCCGGCACGACCTGGCCCTTGGGCCGCCCCAGATGGGAGACCAGCACCAGCGAGGCGCCGCGCTCGCGCAGCGACTCGATCGTCGGCAGGGCCGCGCGGATGCGGGTGTCGTCGGCCACCTTGCCGCCGTCGAGCGGCACGTTGAAGTCGACCCGGACCAGCACCCGCTTGCCCGCCACCTCGGCGTCGCGCACGCTGGCCTTGGCAAAGCTCACACAACCACCTCCCGCCCCAATCGCCACGGACTAGAACACCCGGAGATCACCGTGGCGATTGGCGCGCTCGGTCCCACTGCGGGACTCAGAGGACCTTTGCGGCCAGCTCGACGCAACGGTTGGAGTAGCCCCACTCGTTGTCGTACCAGGAGACCGCCTTGATCAGCTTGCCGTCGCCGATCGCCATCGTCTGGCCGGCGTCGAAGATCGATGAGTGCGGGTCGCCGATGATGTCGGTGGAGACGATCTCGTCCTCGGTGTAGCTGAGGATGCCCTTGAGCGGGCCCTCGGCCGCCTCCCTGATCGCGGCGTTGACCGCGGCGGGGTCGGTCGGTCGCGTGGGCGTGAAGACAAGATCGACGACCGATCCGGTGATCACCGGGGCACGCACCGCGAGGCCGTTGAGCTTGCCGTTCAGCTCCGGCAGGACGAGGCCCACCGCCTTCGCCGCACCGGTCGTCGTCGGGATCAGGTTGACGGCGGCGGCCCGGGCCCGGCGCAGATCCTTGTGCGGCATGTCCTGCAGGCGCTGGTCGGAGGTGTAGGCGTGGATCGTCGTCATCAGGCCGTGCTCGATGCCGAAGGAGTCGTTCAGCACCTTGGCGAACGGGGCCAGGCAGTTGGTCGTGCAGGAGGCGTTGGAGATGACGTGGTGGTTATCGCGGTCGTAGTCGCTGTCGAAATTGACGCCGAGGGCGACGGTCACGTCCGGCTCCTTGGCGGGAGCGGAGATGATCACCTTCTTGGCGCCAGCCGAGAGGTGCTTGGCGGCGTCGTCGCGGGCGGTGAAGAAGCCGGTCGACTCGATCACCACGTCGACGCCGAGGTCACCCCAGGGCAGCGCCCCCGGGTCGCGCTCGGAGAGCACCTTGAGCGGCGCTCCGTCAACTGAGATCGTGTCCCCCTCGACGCTGACCTCGCCCGGGAAACGGCCCACGCTCGAGTCGTACTTGAGCAGGTGGGCGAGGGTCTCCGGATCGGTGAGGTCGTTGACGGCGACGAACTCAAGATCGGCCCCGGCGGCGTGCGCCGCCCGGAACACATTGCGCCCAATCCGCCCAAAGCCGTTGATGCCGACCTTCACAGCCATTGCTCAGTTCCTCCTGGACTCGTTGTGGGAGATGTATCGATGTTATGCGCCGGCACCCGCCGGCTAACTCAGTCCGACCCGATTGTGATCTCTATCTCGTACCCGTCCGGGTCCTTGAGAAAGGCCGAGTAAGAGCCGGAGCCGTAGGAGCGACGCTCGCCGGGCTCGGAGACCACGGTGCCACCGCCGCTCATGCCGCCTTCCCAAGCCGCCTTGACGGCGACGATCCCGAGCGCCGAGAAGCTGAGCAGGCCGAAGCCCGCCTTTGGCTCGTGATGGGAAGCGATGAAAAAGACGGGTTTGGCGATGCCCCAGCCGATCGTTTTGTCCTCCTCGAAGTGACGCCGCCAGCCAAGTGGGGCGAGTAGCCCGTCGTAGAACGAGCCGCTTCGCTCGAGGTCGGAAACCTCCAGTAGGACGTGGTGAAGCATTGTGAACGGAGGCTATACGGGCGGGCGGATCAGCCGCCGCGCGGTGTCCAGCGGAAAAAGCGGATAGCCAGCAACAGGCCAGCCACGCCCCAGATCGCCACGATCGCCAAGTCACCCCACTGCAGCGCGGCCCCGGTGCTGCCCGGGTCATAGACGTCGAAGAAAGCCTCGAAGAAGTGGCGGATCGGGAACAGATCGGCGAAATGGATCACGCCGCTGGGCAGCTGGTCATCGGGGATGAAGACACCGGAGAGGAAGTAGAGCGGCAAGAGCAGCGCGTTGACGATCGGCGCCGCGGCGTCCTGAGAGGGGATCGCGGCGGTGAGCGCGATGCCAAGGCAGCAGAAGGAGGCGGCCCCGATCAGCAGCGTGACGACGATCTGCGGCAGCTGACCCCAGGGGATCGCGACGCCGTAGAGCAGACGGCCGATCGCCGCCATCAGCGCCAGCATCAGCAGCGCCACCACGGCCGAGTTGCCGATCCGCCCCGCGATGAACACCCAGGCGGGCATCGGGGTGCCGCGGCCGCGCTTGAGCCGGCCGTCCTCGCGGGCGATCACCAGCGACATCGCCAGCGACTGCATCGTCGCCGAGATCACCGCCAGGGTGATGATCGCCGGCACGTAGTAGGCGGTGGTCTTGATCCCGCCACGCACGTTCACCGTCTGCCCACCGAAGACCGTGGCGAAGATCAGCAGCAAGATCACCGGGAACATCACGGTGAAGAAGACCGAGGCCGGGTTGCGCCAGAAGGCCTTCTGGTCGTAGCGGAACTGGTGGGCGAAGAGCGCGATACCGCTCATTCCGACTCCCCCTCCGCGGTCAGCGAGAGGTAGACGTCCTCGAGGTTGGGCCGGGTCACTTCCAGTCCCTCCAGCTCGAGCCCTTGGGCTATCGCCCGCTCGGTCAGCTCGTGCAGGTCGGCGACCGGCGTCCTCGTCTCGACCGAGACCTCCTCACCTCCGAGGTGGTAGCTGATCGTCGTCGGCAGGCTCTCGCGGTCACCGAGATCGTCGGGCGTGCCGCTCGCCACCACCTGGCCGCGCGAGATGATCGTGACCCGGTCGGCGAGTCGCTGCGCCTCGTCCATGTAATGGGTGGTGAGGAAGACCGTCTTGCCGAGGTCGCGCAGGCCGGCGATCGTCTCCCAGGCCTGGCGCCGCGCCGACGGGTCGAAGCCTGTGGTCGGCTCGTCGAGGAAGAGCAGCTCTGGGTCGCCGATCAATGCCATGCCGACGTCGAGGCGACGCTGCTGACCGCCGGAGAGCTTGCTCGCCCGCACGTCGGCCTTGCCACCGAGGCCGACCAGCTCGATCACCTCGTCGACCGGCCGCGGCGCCCGGTAGTAGCCGGCGTAGAGGCCGAGCGAGTCACGCACGGTCAGATACGGATCGAGCCGGCAGCTCTGCAGGACGATTCCGATCCGCTCGCGCCAGGCCCGGTCCCCGTGCTCAGGGTCCACCCCAAGCACCTCGACCTCCCCCCCACTGCGCTTCCGATACCCCTCGAGGATCTCAACCGTCGTCGTCTTCCCCGCCCCGTTGGGCCCAAGAAACGCAAAGACCTCCCCCGCTTGCACCTCGAGGTCAATCCCGCGGACAGCCTCGAACTCCCCATAGCTCTTGCGCAAGCCGCAGATAGATATGACGGGCTCAGCCAAAGCCGGGCGATTCTATGGACGAGCGCTACTCCACCTCAGTGTCGCGGTGCTTGAGGTGGACGATGACGTCGTCGCGCCCCTCCAGCTCACGGCGGATGCGATCGGCAACTGTGATCGAGCGGTGGCGGCCGCCGGTGCAGCCGATCGCGATCGTCAAGTGGCTCTTGCCCTCGGCGACGTAGGCGGGGACGAGGAAGTCAAGTAGCGGCAGTAGCCGCCCGTAGAACTCACCCGCCTGGGTCCCTGACTCGACGTACTCGCGCACCCTTTTGTCTAGCCCGGTCAGCGGGCGCAGGTCGTCGACGTAGTGCGGGTTGGGCAGGAAGCGCACGTCGAGGGTGAGGTCGGAGTCGTGCGGCGGTCCGTTCTTGAAACCGAAGGTGAGCAGAGTCAGCGCCATCTTGCCGGTCTCGTGGTGGTCGAGCATGTCCTCGGCGATCCGCCGCCGCAGCATCGCCCCGGTCAGGTTGCCGGTGTCCATCACCACGTCGGCGCGCTCGCGCAGCGGCGCCAGCAGCTCGCGCTCAGCCCGGATGCCGTCGACGATCCGCCCTTCCGGCGCCAGCGGATGGCGGCGGCGGGTCTCCTTGTAGCGATCGACCAGCGTCTCCTCGTCGGCCTCGAGGAAGAGCACGGTCGGTTTCAGGCCCTCGGCCTCGAGGTCGTCGAGCACCTGCAGCAGATCGTCGAAGTAATCGCCGCCGCGCACGTCGGAGACGACCGCGGCGCACTCGACGCCGCTGCCCTCGTGGCGGAAGAGCTCGCCGAGGCTGCCGATCATCCGCGGTGGCAGGTTGTCGACGCAGAAGTAGCCGCCGTCCTCGAAGGCGGCGATCGCTTCCGACTTGCCGGCGCCGGAGTGGCCGGTGATCACGACCAGCTCGACCTCGCGGCCGGCCTTCGCCTTCGTCGTCTCTTCCGTGCTCGCCATCAGCCCGTCCTGTTGAGTTGCTCGTGGATCTCCCGCGCAACCTTGCCAGGCAGGCCGGGCACCATTTCCAGTTCCTCGCGGGTGGCGGCGAGGAAGCGCTCTGGCGAGCCGAAATGCTGCAGCAGGGAGCGCTTGCGGACCGGCCCGATGCCGCGCAACTCGTCGAGCACCGAGCCGGTCATCGCCCGGTCGCGACGGCCGCGGTGGTGCTCGATCGCGAAGCGGTGCGCCTCGTCGCGGACCCGCTGCAGCAGCTTCGACGCCTCCGAGTCGGCGGCCAGGTCGATCGGCTCCGAGCGCCCCGGAACGTAGACCTCCTCCTCGCGCTTGGCGAGGCTGATCACAGTGACGCCGCGGTCGACAAACGGCTTCAGCGCCCGCATCCCCGCCGCGAGCTGGCCCTTGCCACCGTCGATCATGATCAGAGAGGGCAGCGCCGAGAAACTGGCGTCGCGCTTGCTGTCGTGCGGCGAGAGGTCGACCTGCTCGAGGTAGCGGTTCATCCGCCGCCCCAGGATCTCTTCCATCGAAGCGAAGTCGTCGGGACCCTCGCCCCGTCCCTCACCGCTCTCGCCGCGCACGCGGAAGCGCCGGTAGTCGGACTTCTTCGTCGCACCCCCCTCGAACACCACCATCGAGGCAACGGTGTGCTCGCCGCCGATGTTGGAGATGTCAAAGCCCTCGATTCGCACCGGCAGGTCGGCCATACCGAGCGCGTCCCGCAGGCTCGCCAGCGACTCGACCCGGCGCTGGCGGCGGTGCTCGCGGCGCAACCGGTCCTGATCGAGGGCGAGCTTGGCGTTGCGCTCGGCCAGCTCGCGCAGGCGCCGCTTGTCGCCGCGCTCGGCCACCCGCACCTCGACCGCGCTGCCGCGGCGCTCGCTCAGCGCCGCTTCGAGCACCTCGGCCCGCTCGCTTAGGTAGGGGCCGACGATCACCGTGCGCGGCATCGCCGGCGAGGCCGAGTAGTACTGGCCGACGAACTCCTCGGCGACCTCGGCGAGCCCGCGTTCGGCCTGGTTGTCGAGGTAGAAGCTCTGGCGCTCGGCGAGGATGCCGTCGCGCACCTGGAAGACCTGGGCGTTGGCGTCCTGCCCCTCGGCGGCGACGCCGATCAGGTCGGCGGTGCCGACCGTGCCGCCGGCGACCCGCTGCCGCTCGAAGAGCGACTGGATCGCAGCCAGGCGATCGCGGTGCAGGGCGGCGCGCTCAAACTCGTGCCGCTCGGCCGCCGCCTCCATCTTCTCCCGCTCGTCGGCCTCGACCTGGCGGTAGCGGCCGGAGAGGAAGTCGACGATCGCGTCGATGTTGTGGCGGTACTCCTCGCGGCTGACGTAGCCGACGCAGGGCGCCCCGCAACGCTTGATGTAGTAATCGAGGCAGGGGCTACCGGAGCGGCGACCGGGCTCGGCGCCCTCGCAGGTGCGGAACTGGAAGAGCTTGCCGAGCAGGTCGAGGGTCTCGCGCACCCGCTTAGCGCTGGAGAAGGGGCCAAAGTAGGCGCGGCCCGAGCGGTGCTTCTCGCGGGTGAAGTAGACCCGCGGGTAGTCCTCGTCGAGGCTGACGCAGACGTAGGGGTAGGACTTGTCGTCGCGCAAGCGGATGTTGAAGCGCGGGCGGTGGCGCTTGATGAAGGTCTGCTCGGTCAGCAGCGCCTCGGCCTCGGTCGAGGTGGCGAGGAACTCGATGCGGTCGACCCGCGAGGTCATCCGGGCCTCGCCCTTGGCCGAGAAGTGCGAGTTAACCCGCTTGCGGATCGAGCGCGCCTTGCCGACGTAGAGGGTCTCGCCATCGGCGTCGTGGAAGAGATAGACGCCGGGCGAATCGGGCAGCTCGCGGCGCTGCTGAGCGATCCGTTCCGCCCGCGAGAGCTCCTCGTTGTCAGCGCCTCCGCTCACGAGTCAAAGAGTAGGCTCCTGGCCACCCGGCCAAAGTCACCCACCGGTGAAGACTTCCCCGACACGGAGAGCGAGATGACGACCCCCGCAGCCCTGACCAGTGCCCCGCCCGAGTTGAACACGCTGAAAATTGAGATTGACGACGGCGCCAACATAGGGACGCTCACCCTCGACCGCCCCGACGCCTTCAACGCGATGAGCCCCGAGATGATCGGCGAGCTGACCGTGGCCTTCTCCTGGCTCGCCGACCGAGCCCCGATCCGGGCGCTGATCATCACCGGTGCCGGCAAGGCATTCTGCTCCGGCGGCGACATCAACTGGTTCAAACAGGGGGTCGAGAGCGAGGAGGTCGACCTGCCCTCGGAGGTGCGGCGCGGCGCCGAGGCGCTGCACGCTGCGATCGTCGACCTGCGGCGGATCCCCTATCCGGTTGTCTGCGCCGTCAACGGCCCTGCGGCCGGGGCAGGGTTCTCGCTCACCCTCGCCTGCGACACCCGCATCGCCTCCGAGACCGCCTTCTTTGCATGCGCCTACGGCCGCATCGGCGCCTCGCCGGATGGCGGCATGACCTACTTCCTTCCGCGCGTGGTCGGGCCAAGCCGGGCGCTCGAGATCCTGCTCAACGACCCGAACATGACGGCAGAGGACGCCCTGGCCGAGCGCATCGTCGCCGAGGTGGTCCCCGCCGACGAACTGATCGACCGCGCCCGCGCCAAGGCGGAGAAGCTCGCCGCCAAGGCGCCGCACTACGTGCGCATGGCCAAGCAGCTCGCCAACACCAGCATCGAGCACACCCTGACCGAGCACCTGCAGTTGGAGCGTCACGGCATCGCCGACAGCATGGCGACCGAGGACCTGCGCGGAGGCGTCGAGGCCTTCTTCGGCGGCGGCACACCCGAATTCCACGGCCGCTGAACCGGGCAGGCATCCCCCGCGTAAGCAGTTAGAGTTTTCCCGAGCATTTCGTCCCCCAGGAAAGGACCCTCCAGTTATGAAGAAGGTCGGCGCATTTCTAGTCCTTGCCATTGCGGCACTAGCTCTGGTCGCCTGCGGCAGTAGCAGCGACAGCAGCTCGAGCACGACCGAAACCAGCGGGGGCGAAAGCCAAGCGGAGCAGGGCGGCGCGGCCAAGGAAGAAAGCAGCAGCGGAGGCGGCGGTTCCGCTGCGAGTCTCAAGTTCGAAGCCGACCCCAATGGCGAACTCGCCTACACCTCCGAAAGCGAGACCGCCAAAGCCGGCAAAGTGACGGTCGAATTCAACAACCCACAGGCGCTCACCCACGATGTCGCAATTGAAGATTCCGGCGGCAAAGAAGTCGGCGCCACCGAACTGATCGCCAGCGGCTCCGATACCACGACGGTCGACCTCAAGCCAGGCACCTACACCTACTACTGCACCGTGCCCGGCCACCGCGAAGCCGGCATGGAAGGCACGCTTACGGTCAAGTAGGTGAGCGGCGTGAGCCGCTGGGAGACGACCAGCACCCTGGAGGCCGGGGTCAGCCCGGCCTCCGTCTGGCAGGGGGCCTACGCGGATGCCGCCGCTTGGCCCAAGTGGAACGCCGAGATCAAACGGGCTGAGCTCGATGGCCCGCTGACCCTGGGCGCCAAGGCGAAGATCGTCTTTGGCACCGGCCTGCGTCTGCGCTTCCACGTGGTCGAGTTCGAGGACGGCCGCCTCTTCACCGACGAGTCCCGCCTACCCGGCGCCCGCATGGGCCACCGTCACATGGTCGAGCCGACCGAAAGCGGCAGCCGCCTCACCAACACGATCTACATCGCGGGACCGCTGACGTCCCTCTGGCGCCGGATCATGGGTCCGGCGGCGGCCCGAACCCTGCCCGCCGCCCAGCGCGCCGTGGTCGAACTGGCGGAGAGCGAGAGCTCCGGCTGAACCTCGCTATTTGGACGCGAGCCGGGGCGGGTGTACGGTCGCAAGACGCCCTACGAAAGGAACCCCATGGCAGTTGAGGTAAAGAACTTCGACTCTCCCGATGAGACCCGCCCCTTCGAAGGAAACGGCCAAGCAAAGGTCGTCCAGCTTGCCGGGCACGCCGTCGCCGAAGGCACTTTCGAGCCCGGCTGGAAGTGGTCGGAGAACGTCAAGCCAATCGCCGGCACCGACTCCTGCCAGGTGGCCCACTTCGGCTACGTCCTCTCCGGCAGCATGCGCGTCTTCATGGACGACGGCAGCGAGGCCCTGATCAAAGCCGGTGACGTGTTCGCGATCCCACCCGGCCACGATGCCGACGTCCCCGGTCCCGAGGCATGCGTGATGGTCGACTTCGGTGCGATCGGGGATTACGCGAAGCGAGACTAGGCGACTGAGATGGACGGACTCGGCGCCCGGCCGGCAAGGTCAGCCGACGCCGGGGAGATAGTTGCGACCCTGGCCGGAGCCTTCGACGCGGACCCCCTCTGGAGCTGGGCCTTCCCGGACAAAGAAAAGCGCCCCGCGCAATACGAGGCCTTCTTCGGCCTCTTCGTCGAGAGCGCGATCCCAAACGGCTGGGTCTGGACCACAGACCAGGCCGCAGCCGTGGCCGTGTGGACGCCGCCGGGAAAGAGCGAGCTCAGTGAGGAGGCGCAGGCAAAGGTCGAGCCATTCGTAACCGCCGAACTTGGCCCCCACGCCAAGCCGGTTCTGCAGGTATTCGAGTCATTCGAGTCAGCCTGCCCCGAGGACCAGGACTTCTACTACCTGAGCCTCCTCGGAACCCACCCGGACCACCGCGGGGGCGGACTCGGAATGAGCCTGCTGGCAGCGAACCTCGCCCAAATCGACGCCGAGTCCATGCCCGCCTACCTCGAGTCGAGCAACCCCGCCAACAATGCCCGATACGAACGCCTCGGCTTCAAACCCCGCGCGAACTTCTCGACCCCCGAAGGCCGGCACACGGTCACGACTATGTGGCGGGAGCCATCACGCGGGTGACGCTGTCACCCACGAAGCAGGGCTTTTCGTTCCCCTCGACCTCCAGGGTGAAGCGGGTGACGACCTCGTACCAACCGCCGCCCGTCTCGTCGACCGAGACGACCTCGGCGCGGCCGCGGACGCGGGCGTCGACGGGCACCGGGGCGGGGAAGCGGATCTTGTTCCAGCCGTAGTTGACGCCGAGGGCGAAGCCGGTCGAGGAGATCAGCTCCTTGCGGAAGCCGTCGACCAGGGAAAGCGTCAGGTTGCCGTGGGCGATCGTGGTGCCGAAGGGGCTCTCGGCCTTGGCCCGCTCGACATCGACGTGAATCCACTGGTCGTCGCCGGAGAGATCGGCAAAGGTGTTGATGTCCTGCTGAGTGACCGCGCGCCACTCGCTCGGGCCGATCTCCTGCCCGACCATGGCCTGCATGCCCTCGACACCCTGTACCTCGACGCTCGCCATCGGCGGCAGTCTAATCGCAGCGCGCCGGTCGGGCCAAGGTTGGCCCATCCCGGGCCGCGTTCGCCTGAAACGCTCCGAGCGCGAGTGAAACCTGTTGAAAGGGGGGAGTGAGATGACATGCAACCGCGCCGACTCCTAGCCCTGCTTGCGCTGCCATGCGCCTTCATGGCCTTCCCCGCCTGCGGCGCCGCGGCGCCCACCTGCGCCGAAGGCCCGCAAACGGTCGGGACGACGATCATCGGCACGCCCTGCCCCGACACCATCCGCATGCCCCGTAACGTCACCACCGTCCTTGGCGAAGGCGGCGACGACGTCCTCTACGGCCAGCGCGGCAACGACAGCCTCTTCGGCGGCGAAGGCAACGACCGGCTCTACGGCGGGGTCGGGGACGACCGCCTGCGGGGCGGCCCCGGCGACGACCGGCTCTCCGGCGGGTTTGGCGCTGATTCCCTCGATGGCGAAGAAGGCAATGACTTCGACCGTGGCGACGCGACGATCGACTTCATCGGGGACTCGGGCGGCGGCAGCGACACCCTCAGCTTCGCGACCGGAGTGACGCCGGGCTTTCCGAACGAAGGATCGTTCTTCACCAACGCCGGCTTCCCGCCGGGCGCAGAGGGACGTGGCGTCTACATCGACCTCGGCGAAGACTTTGCCAACGACGGACAGGCGCCCTCAGGGGGCGGCTTCGACGAACCGCTCGACGCCGAAGACTTCAGCAACTTCGAGACCGTGATCGGCACCCCCTTCCCGGACTACATCGTCGGCACCTCCAAAGCCGAGACCTTCTACGGCGGCGGCGGCGCGGACCTGATCGACGGCGGCGGGGGCGGCGACGTTGCCCATGGCGGCGCCGACGAAGACGGCTGCGTCAAAGTCGCGACGGAGGACTGCGAGTTCTCCACCGAAAAAGTCAAATTGCGCGACCCTGGCGCAATCGCGGTCGGCGTTATGGCCCAGGGCGGCCCCGGGGGCCCGGCCGTCTACCTAACGGGCAGCAACAAGAACGATCGAGTGACGGCGAGCTACGGGCCCGGCGCGGTGACGTTCACCCTCACTGCCGGCAGCGAAGGCCAGTTCGACGCGGCCGAGGCGGTGGCTGGTGGCTGCTCCGCGCCCGGCGTCGAATCGGTCTCGTGCCCGGTCTCGGAAGCCCCCGACTCGATCCTGCTTGCCGGCCTGGCAGGCAACGACGTCCTCTCTGCTCCCGGCTTCCCCGAAGCTGTCTCGGTCGTCGTCCTGGGGAACGAAGGAGACGACTCTCTCACCGGCGGCGAAACCGAAGACGCGCTCGTCGACGGCGCGGGCAACGACACGGTGAACGCCGCGGGGCGAGACGACGCGCTGCCGAACAACGGCGGTGCCGACCAACTCCACGCCGGAGCCGGCGAGGACCTCTTCATCTCCAACGCGGTCTGTAACGGCGATCTCCTCGACGGCGGCGATGACCGCGACAACGCCAACTGGGCCAACTTCGGATCCGGCGTGACGATCGACATGGCCCAGCGCATCGCCGGCCTGATCGGCCCTCAGGGCGAAGCGCGCTGCAACAACACCAGCGAACTGACGGGCCTGCAGGCGATCGAGGACATCGAGGCCACCAACGTCGGCGACAACCTGATCGGCGACGACGGGCCCAACCAGTTGCTGGGCCGGGACGGGCCGGACAACTTCTTTGGTGGCGCCGGCAACGACCTGCTGCTGGCCAACTCCGAAGACGCCGACCCGCTCACCTTCAAAGACGCCGACCCGATCGTCGACTGTGGCGAAGGCTTCGACACGGCGTTGATCGACTTCGCCCCGATCGTCGACGGCCCGCCCGTGGGCTGTGAGTCGGTCGAAGAACGCGCACCGAACAGCTTCCGCCCGCCGGACACACCGCCAAACCCGGAACCCAATCCGCCGATGACCGAACCTCCTCCTCCACCGCCTCGGAAGCCACCGAAGCCGGACCGCACGCCACCGGCGACCCACCTGGACCGTCACCCCGCCGCGCTGCTCTTCGCCGGCGGGCCACGCCGCCGTGTCTCCTTCAGCTTCGCCTCCGAGCCCAGAGTCAGCTTCCACTGCAAGCTCGACGGCCAGCCGTGGCGCGTGTGTCGCTCGCCACGCGCCTACCTCGTCCCCCCCGGACGACACATCTTCCGCGTCTTCGCGATCGACGCCGCCGGCAACCGCGACCGCTCGCCGGCAACGGCCCGCTTCCGGGTCCGCCTCGCTAAGTAGCCACCAGCGGGACGATCTCGTCTACCGCTCACGCCACCAGCCTCACTTCGAACGACGGCGTCGCGATCGCGCCGGCGCCGCCGAGCAGGGCGAGGATGCGGGTGACGTAGGCCTGGGTCTCGGGGATGGCCGGAACGCAGTGGCACGCTTCGACCGGGGCGGGGCCGGCGTTGTAGGCGGCGAGGGCGAGCTGGGGCGAGCCGAACTGGCGAAGCAGGTCCGACATCAGGTGGGCCTCGGCATCGATTGCTTCGGCGGGGTCGAAGGGATCGCGCAGGCCGTAGGCGGCGGCCGTGCTGGGAATGAACTGCGCGATTCCCTGCGCCCCGGCCGGCGAGCCGGCGTTGGGGTCGAAACCCGACTCGGCCATCAGCTGCCCGGCCAGCAGGGCGGCGGAGACGTTCCAGTGGCCGGCGGCGCTAGTGATCATGCCGCGAAACTGGGCCGGAACGAAGGGAGGGAGCGAGCCTCCGACCAGGGCCCCGTCCCCTCCCCCGCTCGCACCAACGGCGTTGCCTGCCTGCGAGCAGGGAGCCGGGCCGGCGTCATATCCGAAATGCCACGGCTCCCAGCTGTAGCGCTGGACGAAGCCGAAGTGGCCGGCGTTGGCGGCCAACCAGCCGTATGCGGTCTCCGGGCCGAGGTCGAGCTCGGTGGCGCAGCGGTGCAGGGAGTGACCCGGAGGCGCGACCCATGTGGGATCGGGGTGGGCGGCAAAGAGGGCAGCCTGTTCCGCGTCAGATCGGAATGCCGAGTTGACGATCAGGACGAGCCCGACCCGACTGGCTGCCGCAGCCATGCGATCAAAGGCGGCGGCAACATCGGGTCTCATTCCGTGGCCCTGGCGGTAGACGAGCGGACCGCTGTAACCGCCTCCGCTCGCCATTACCGTGGGCGATTCGCCGGAGGAGCTCGACGGCGCACCGGCTTCGGCCACCGCCGATGCTTCGGTGTGCGCAGCTCCGTCACCGACCTCGACCCCGGCGGTCACTACAGCTTCGGCCCGGACCGGCGCGAATGAACCGGCATCGGGAAAGGAGACGCGCAGGCGCGCGGCCGACACGCCGTTGACCTTCGCCGCCGTGGTAGCGGCCACACGCGCATGGGCCAAATAGGCGGCCTTCTCGATGTGGCGTGGGTTGAGGGCGCCACCGGGCAGGCGCGAGGGAGAGAGCAGGCGCGGGAGGTCGTCGCGCATCGAGCGCGCGGCCGAGATCGCAGCCAGGTCAGCCGCGCGCTGGGCCCGCCCCTTACCGGTGATCGCGCCGGCGATAGCGACCAGCGCCAGCGCCGCGGCGATCAGCGCAAACGCCCCGCCGAGCGCGAGCGGCAGGGCCTGCCCGTCTTGTCCCCTCGCGTCCATACCGCCACGCTGGCGCTTCTCGATGCGTGCGTGGTGCGCTCAAAGACCCGAATCTGAGTCATCTCACGACCGAACCATCCGACCGCCGCGGCCGTAGTCAGGGATAAGCGAAAACGACCGAGGAGACCCGATGCCGCGCCCACGAAAGCTTGCCCTCCGATCGCTTCGACCTCCCACCATTGGGGCAGTGGCAGCACTCTTGCTGTTGGTCGCGATCGGCGCACCGCAAGTCCTTGCCGCCAACTCGAGCAAGCGGGTGGCCGCCGAGGCGGAAAACGCAACGCTTGGCAAGACCGTCCTGACCACGACCAAGGGCCGCACTCTCTACAGCCTCAGTGTCGAGAAGAACGGCACGTTCATCTGCACAGCGTCCTGCCTCTCGGTCTGGCACCCGCTGACGGTCCCCGCGGGTGTGCGCCCGACCGGCCCGGTCAAGCTCGGCACCATCGCGCGCCCGGAAGGCGGCACCCAGGTCACCTACAAAGGGCGCCCGCTCTACCGCTTTGGCGGCGACACCAAAGCCGGGCAGGCAAACGGCGAGGGGATCAAAGACGTCGGCACTTGGCACGCGGCAAGTCCACCACCCAGAGTGGCCGAGCCCACCCCCCAGCCACAGCCGCAACCCGAAAACCCTTACCCCTACAACGGCGGGTACTAGCGCGAGCGAACCGCGGCGATCGTCTGCGCCAGCGTCGCGCGAGCGTCGTGGTGCGGCATCCAGTGCAGCTTGCGGCGAGCCCGGGTCGTGTCCATCAGTACGGGCCGGCGCACTGCCTCGATCCAGGCCGCCTCATCGGGGAGGAAGGGCATCAGCGAGACCGCCTCGGCGGCGACCCCAACGGCGAGATGCGGCGCCGGCACCGCGTGCCAGCCGAGCGCGTGGGCGAGGTCGCTGATCGTCAGCTGTCCGGGCCCGGCGAGGTTGTAGACGCCGGGCGGGCCGTGGCCGAGGACAGCGGCGGTGAGCGCGGCGGCGACGTCATCGTGGTGGACGAGCTGAAACGGAACGCCGGGGTCCGGCAGCACCGGCCGCAGCTCGGGCACCTTGCCCAGCGCCCAGCGCAGCGGCCCGGGAATCCGCTGCCCCATCGCCAGCATCGGGATCAGGTCGAGCAGCAGCGTCGCTTCCGGCCCGGCGACGATGCAGGGGCGAAAGACGAAGGCCTCGGTGTCAGAGTCGAGCAGCGCTTCCTCCAGCTCGGCCTCTACCGCGGCCTTATGCGCCGAGTAGGGGTGTCGCGAGGTGCCGCGCACCGGCTCTTCCTCGTCGAGCAGGGCCGGCATTCCTCGGTGAAAGCCGTAGGCGGCCACCGAGGACGTGTAGACGAGCCGCTTGGCGCCGGCCGCCGCAGTCGCCTCGAAGACGTTGCGCGAGCCGGTCAGGTTGACCTCGCGGCTCTCGCTGCCGCCGGCGATGATCGCGAAGGCGAGGTGGACGACTACGTCGGCGTCCTCGACCAGGGAGTCGACGGCGTCGCGATCGAGCACGTCACCGCGCCGGTATTCGGTCTTCTCCCAGCCGTGCCCGGCGAGGTCGAAGGGCCGTCGCGCCATGCCGATCACCCGGTCGACCTCGGGCATCCGCTCGAGCGATGAGATGAAGGCCCTGCCGATCTCTCCGGTCGGCCCGGTGACTGCGACGGTCAGCATGCGGCGATTCTGGCGAAATGCCCGCGCGGGCGGCGACAAGCGGCGACCGCTGCAGTCAGGCGCTCACGTCGACGATCTCGATCAGGTCGCCGAGGCCGCGAAGATCCTTGGCGTTGCGGGTGTACAGAGGGAGATCGTGAGCCAGGGCGGTCGCCGCGATCATCAGGTCGACTGCCCGGCCACCGCGTGGTTTACGCTCGGCGTCGTCAACTGCTGCGTAGACGATCGCGTATGCGCGAGCACATGACGACTCGAAGGGCAAGGCTTCGAGGTTCGACTCGACGAACTGAAGATGGCTTTGACGCCGCGCGCGGGTCAGCTCGTCGGACGCGGCACACGGACCGGTGGCAAGCTCGCCCAGGGTCAAGGCCGAGATCGCAACTTCGGTGGGAAACATGGTCGCGTCGAGATCGCGAATATCCACCGCGACCGATGTATCGATCAAACCTCGATCTTCAGTCAACCCAGTAGCGAGGCGTAGGGTCCTGGTCGACGTAGCGATCGATATCGGCTCGAAGCTCCTCGTAGTCGATAGTCGGCGCGCCTTTGAAAGCGGCAATGAGCTGCTTCGTGGGGACGAACTGACGCCGCTTATAGGGCCGCAGCTCACCGACCGGCTTGCCGTTTCGGGTCACGATGAAGTCCTCTCCACCATCCAGGGCCCGCATCACCTCGCCGCTGTTGTTGCGCAACTCCCTCTGGGTGAGCCTCCGTGTCATCTGCGCCAGTGTAGCACCCGTGCGCCGCTGAAATTTCGCTTTCCAAAAGGCTTTGGCGCAGGCGAGGAGGCAAGCCGCCCGGCGCATCGGGAGGCAGGACGCCGAAGAGCGCGCGCCGGGCCGACACCCAGGCGAGCGGCCTCTTGAGCACGCGGACGACCAAGTCGCGCCGTTGAAGCTCCCTCACGGCGAGGGCCGTAAGCGCGCGCCCGGAGTCGAGGTCGGCACAGAGCAAGACGCCACTGGGCTCGACGCCTAGGACCCGCAGAGCGTCCTGAAAGAGACCGGGTGGTAGGTGCAGGACGGCGAGGGCCTCACGTACCAGCGGCAGTGCCGCGGGCAGCCGCTCGAGCCCCTCAACATCGCCTGGCACCGAGAGGTGACACGTCCCTCCCCGCGAGGCCACCCGCAGCTCGGGAAGGTGCACCGTCAGCCGCTCCTCCAACTCGCGTGCCCCGCTGGAAGCAACCAGTGTCGGCCGCGGTCGCCGACCGCCCACGTCGACGAGCAGGCCGGGACAATCGGGCTCCGAGCCGGCACAGGCAAGCGCCGCGGCCGCCGCCCGCGATCCGCTTGCCGCGCCGACCGCGGTGGCAAGGATGACTCGGCCGTTCATCTCCCGGCCGGCCTCGCGAAGCTCTCGCTGGTCACGACCAGGTGATCGGCCACTGCCGCGAGCAGCGAGGGCGGCGCCAGCCGAACTGTCACCTCTCCCCCGCGCACTCCGATCTCGACCCTGTCTGCGGCCCAGGAAGGCAACGAGCCTTCGGCCGCGCTCTTTGCCGGTCGCCCACCGGCCAGGGCCAACGCACCGGCCTCGGCCGCACCGTCCGCCAAGGTCAGCGCATAGCCAGCGAGCAGCAGTTGCAGCGCGATCGCGCCGGCGAGCAGCAGCAGCGGAATCGCCGCCAGCAGCTCCACCGTGGCCTGGCCGCGCTCGCTAGCCATCGCCGAGACCGCTCTCTGAGCCAACCATCAGGCGCGGCAGCGCCGGCAGCAGGCGCGGAATCGCCACCCGCACGATCGTGACCGCACCGCCGTCGCTCACCTGCGCGCTCGCACGCAGCGACGGCGGCAGCGCTCTGCGCGCCACTGTCGCCGCGTCCCCGCCCACCAGCGCCGCCCTGGCTCCGGCCCGTGCCGCCACCCCGGCCGACCAGAGCGCCTGCCCGGCGAGAGCCAGTTGTGCCGCCACCAGGACCGCCAGCAGCAGGAAGGGAACCGCCGCGATCAGCTCGACCGAGGCGGTCCCTTCCTCCCTGTGGCCTGCGCTGCTGACGATCCGTGGCGGCACGCCGCGACGGTCGCAGGCACGAGCGCGCGCGTGGCGCGCTCACTCACACAAATCAGCGCCGCATACGACGCGGCCAGAACTCAGTAGGTGTTGGCGTCGATCCAGATCCGCCAGATCGCCGCCACCGAGGCGCCGAGCAAGATGATCCAGAGCAGCGTGCCGCCGCCGCTGGAGAAGAGCTCGTCGCTGCCGGCGATCAGCAGGGTGAGCATTCCCAGCGCCGCGTAGAGAATCGCCCGCCGCTTGTCGGTCAGCGTTGCCAGGGTGAGCTGGTTCTGGCGGCCGAGGACGAAGACCATCCAGGCCAGGGCGGCGAGGAACCCCATCGTAATCGCGGTCAGGATCGCGTCGGCGACGTTGCCGCCATGCGGCGCGAAGGCGACCGCCAGCGCCAAGACCATGACGATCGCGACATTTCGCAGGGTGCGCACGTAAGAAGTGTAGTCCGGTAAAACAGCCGGCCGCGGCGGACTACTTGCGGGTCATGATCACGATGCCGAAGGCGACCGCGGCCAGGGTGGCCAGACCGGCAAGGGCCGCCAGGGTCGCCGCTGCACCGGCGGCGATGGGGCGCTCGTTGCGGCTGAGGTCGGCGAAGCGTGCGACGCCCCAGATCGCCACCGAGAAGATCACGGTGATGCCGACGCCGGCGATCACCGACGCCGCCACCGTCTCCAGCAGTTCCTTGGTCTCGACCACGACCGCCATCGCTCAGCTCGCCGGAACCGGGGCGCCCTGTCGCGAGCGCCGGGCGAAGACGACGACGATCAGCGAGAGCGACATCAGGGTGACGAGGACAGGGCCGAGCGCACCGCTGCCGAAGATCGCGGTGAGGCCATAGGCGAGCGCACCGATCGCCGCAGCCGCCGGCAGCGTCAGCAGCCAGGCGGTGACGATGTTGCCAGCCACCCCCCAACGCACCGCCGAGACCCGCTTGCCCGCGCCCGCGCCCATCACGCCGCCGTTGATCACGTGGGTGGTCGAGAGCGGGAAGCCGAAGTGGGTCGAGGCGAGGATCACGGCGGCGCCGGCGCCCTGTGCCGAGAAGCCCTGGGCGGCGTCCATCTTGATGATCCGCGTGCCGGTTGTGCGGATGATCCGCCAGCCACCGCTGTAGGTGCCGAGCGCGATCGCGGTCGCCGAGCTGACGATCACCCAGAGCGGCGGGTCGGCGTTGGCGCCGAGCGTGCCGTTGGCAACCAGCGCCAGGGTGATGATCCCCATCGTCTTCTGCGCGTCGTTGGTGCCGTGGGCGAGCGCCAGCATGCTGCTGGAGATGATCTGCCCGTAGCGAAAGCCTCGGGTAACCGTGCCAGGGCGCTGCTTGCCGACGATGCGATAGACGAAGCCGATCGCCGCACCGGCGACGACGAAGGCCAGGATCGGCGCGATCACGGCCGGGATCAGCACCTTGCCGACGAGGCCGTCGGCAAGCACGGCGTCGAAGCCGGCCGCAGCGACGGCTGAGCCGACGACGCCGCCGATCAGCGCGTGCGAGGAGCTCGAGGGTAGGCCGAAGGACCAGGTGATCAGGTTCCAGGCGATCGCCCCGATCAGGCCGGCGAAGACCACGGTCGGAGTCACCACGGCCGAGTTGACGACGTCGTTGGCGACCGTCGCCGCAACCGAGATCGAGATGAAGGCGCCGAGGAAGTTGAGCAGCGAGGCGACCCCGATCGCCACCTGCGGCCGTGCCGCCCCGGTCGAGATCGAGGTGGCGACAACGTTGGCGGTGTCGTGGAACCCGTTGGTGAAGTCGAAGGCGAGCGCGGTGCCGACGACGATGACGAGGATGACGTCGGAGCTCACGAGTTCTTGATGACTATTCCCTCAAGGATTTGAGCGGCGGTCTCGGTCGCGTCGATCGCATTCTCGAGCACGGCGAACATGTCCTTCCAGCGGATCACCACCATCGGGTCGATCCCGTTGGAGAAGAGCGAGGCGACCGCGTCGCGGGAGATCCGGTCGCCGTCATTCTCCAGGCGGTGAATCTCGATCCAGTACTTGTCGAGGTCCTTGAAATCACGCAGGTTCTCGAGCCCGGCGGCGAGCTGCTCGCAGGCCGCGACCAGCACTTTGGTCAGCTCCTGGGCCTGCGACATCGGCGCCTCGATCTTGTAGAGGCCGAGGAAGTCGGCCGCCTCCTCGGTGTAGTCGACGATGTCGTCCATCTGGGTCGCGAGGCCGTAGATGTCCTCGCGATCGATCGGCGTGACGAAGGTCGAGTTGAGCCGTTTGATGATCGCGTGGGTGATCCGGTCGCCCTCCTGCTCGGCATCGACGACCTGTTTGGAAAGGTCGCCGGAGTCGGGCCAGGTCGCCATCATCTGGTCGAGCAGACGCGACGCCTTGACGGTGTTCTCACCGGCCTCGATGAAGAGATCGAAGAAGGTCCGATCGCGGGGCAGGAGGGAGAGGCGCGCCACCTCGCCATCCTATTGATCGCGACGGGCAGTGACAGCAGCGAGGAAGCGGCTCAGCTGGAGACCGCGGCCAGCTGCTCGGCGGCGCGGGCGGCGTGGCGCTCGCGCATCTCCTCCTGGACGCTGCGGCGCTGGCCGTTGGCCGGCCTCAACCGCGTCCACTCCCCCGCGGAGTCGAGCTCCCAGGCGTTGGCGTTGTCGGCGAAGCAGCGCTCGAGCACGTCGAGCAGCTCCGCCCGCAGCGCCGGGTCTTCAACCGGGGTGACGAGCTCGACCCGGCTGTCGAGGTTGCGTGGCATCAGGTCGGCCGAGCCCATCAGCACCCTTGTCTGCTCCCCGCGCTGGAAGGCGTAGACGCGAGAGTGCTCGAGGAAGCGGCCGACGATCGAGAGGACGCGGATGTTCTCGGAGACCTCGGGCACGCCGGGGCGCAGGCAGCAGATCCCGCGCACGTTGAGGTCGACCCGGACGCCGGCCTGCGAGGCCTCATACAGAGCCCGGATGCAGCCAGCGTCGACCAGCGAGTTCATCTTCAGCGTGATCCGCGCCTCTTCGCCGGCTTCGTGCGCGGCCACGGTCGCGGTGATCTCCTCGACGATGCGGTCGCGCATCGTCGTCGGCGAGACCAGGACCTTGCGGTACTCGGCCGGACGGCCGTAGCCGGTGAGGAAGTTGAACATCTCGGCAACATCGGCGCCGATCTCGGGGTCGGCGGTGAAGAGGCCGAAGTCGGTGTAGAGGCGGGCCGTCTTGGGGTGGTAGTTGCCGGTGCCGATATGGACGTACTCGCGCACCCGGTCGCCCTCGCGGCGGGCAACCAGGATCGCCTTCACGTGCGTCTTCAGGCCGGGGATGCCGTAGACGACGTGGACGCCGGACTCCTCCAGCGACTTGGCCCAGTGGATGTTGGCCTCCTCGTCGAAGCGGGCCTTAAGCTCGACCATGCAGACCGCCTGCTTGCCGCGTTCGGAGGCGCGGATCAGCGAGGGCACCAGCGGCGAGTCGTCGCTGGTCCGGTACACCGTCTGCTTGATCGCCAGCACATCGGGGTCGGCGACCGCCTGCTCGACGAAGCGCTCGACCGAGCTGGCGAACGAGTCATAGGGGTGGTGGACGAGCAGGTCTTCCTGGCGGATCGTCGCGAACATGTCGCAGGGCTCGTCGTCTTCGCCCAGCAGGCGCTGCTGCGTCACCGGGGTCCAGGGCGTGTAGCGCAGCTCGGCGTGGCCGGGAACGTCGGCCACCGCGGTCAGGTCGGCGAGGTCGATCAGCCCTTTGACGTCGTAGACCTCGCGATCCTCGAGCCGCAGCGCGTCGATCAACTGCTGGCGCAGCTTCGAGTTCATCCCGGCGGCGATCTCGAGCCGCACCACCTCGCCGAAGCGGCGGCGGCGGATCTCGTCCTGAACCGCCTGCAACAGATCGTCGGCCTCGTCGGAGACGGTGAAGTCGGCGTCGCGGGTGACGCGGAAGTAGCCGTAGTCGACCACCTCGGTCCCAGGGAAGAGGGCGTCGAGGTTGGCAGCGATCACCTCCTCGAGGGGGACGAAGGTCTGGCCGCCCTCGCCAACCGGGAGGAAGCGGCCGAGCAGCTCCTTCGGCACCTTGACCCGGGCGATGATCTCGCTGCCGCTCTCGGGATCGCGCAGCAGCACGCCGAGGCTGAGCGAGAGGTTGGAGATATACGGAAAGGGCCGGCCCATGCCGATCACCAGTGGGGTCAGCGCCGGGAAGACCTGTTCGTGGAAACGCGCGTCGATCTCGCTGCGCTCCGCCTCGCTGGCCGAGTCAAGCGAGACGATGCGAACGCCCTCCTGCTCCAGGGCGGGCCGCAGTTTGCCTTCGAAGCAGGCGTGCAGCCGTTGGTCCAGCTCCAGCACCCGCGCCTGGATCGCGTCGATCTGCTCGCCGGGCCTCAGCCCGTCGGGGCCGCGGGCGTCGATGCCGGCGTCGAGCTGCTCGAACAGCCCTGCCACCCGCACCATGTAGAACTCGTCGAGGTTGGAGGCGTAGATCGCGCAGAAGCGAATCTGCTCCAGCAGCGGCACCGCCGGATCCTCGGCGAGTTCCAGCACCCGCTGGTTGAAGTCGAGCCAGGAGAGCTCGCGATTGAAGTAAAGAGCGGGATCGTCGATGCGCTCATCGTACTGCCGGGGCGATGTCATCCCGACCGGCTCAGGCGGCGTGCACGGAGGCGCCAACGCTTCCGACTTTGACCACACCAGAAATGGGCGAAAGTCGGAAGCGCGAGTCGGCGCCCAGCGCGCGACGGTAGCCGGCGGCGAGTTGCTCCATCGCCTGCTCCCAGGAGCGGGCCCCGGCGGCGCGAACGGCGCAGGCACCGAGGTGGCGGCGCAGCAGCGGCGAGGCGGCCAACTGCAGAACCGTGCCCGCGATGTGGTCGGCGTCGGCCTGGCAGAGCATGCCGGTGTGGCGGTTCTCGACCAGCGAGGCAGGCCCGCCTTCCGCGACCGCGACCACAGGCACGCCGCTGGCGCCGGCCTCGAGCACGACCTGGCCATAGGTGTCGGTGGTCGAGCAGAAGAGGAAGATGTCGGCACTGGCGTAGGCGCGAGCCAAATCCTCCCCCTCGAGCCAGCCGAGGAAAGTCGCGTGCTCACCGAGCCGGGCTCGCAGCTCGTCCTCCTCGGGACCGCCGCCGGCAAGCAGCAGGTGCAGGCGGGGATCGGCCCGGTGGGCGCGCAGGAAACTCTCGGCCAGCAGGTCGACCCCCTTCTCGCGGGTGAGGCGACCGGCGTAGAGGACCTTGACCTCGCCGGGGAAGTCCTCGCGCGCGGCCTTGCCGGGATCGAAACGGGCGACGTCGACGCCGCGCTCCCAGCGACCGAGGCGCCCCTGGTCGATGCCGAGCTCGATCAGCGAGCGATCGGCGGCGGGGCTCGGCGAGAGGACAAGCGAGGGAGCGCCGTAGAAGGCACCAAGCGCACCCCTGGCCATCGCCTCGACCGCCTCGTCGCCGCTGCGCAGGCCGGCATAGCTGGCCAGCTCCGTGTGGTAGCTGGCGACCAGCGGCGTGCCGGCGATCCGGTTGAGCAGCGTCGCTGCGATCCCGGCCGGGCCGGGAGCGGTCACGTGGACGGCGTCGTAGCGACCCTCGGCCAGCGTCTCGGCCAAGCCCGGCAGGCCGGGGACACCGAGGCTCATGCCGGCGTAGAAGGGGACCTCGAGCTCGGCGGCCGCCGGCAGCCGCCGGTCGACGCCGGCATCGGTGCCCACGACCTCGATCTCAAAGCCGGGCACGCCGAGCTCGCGGATCTTCTCGAGCGTCGCGGTTACGCCGTGGTTGGCGCCGATCCCGTCGGCGATCAGGGCGATCCGCGGTCGCTCCTCCGCGCGAGTCGCCAGCCTCGCCTTTTCGGCGCCGAGAAAGGTGATCGCCGGCGCGTAAGGCACGACGGGAATCACCGCCTCGAAGAGGCCCCCGAAGGCGGCGGCCAGATTGCCCTCGCGCGCCGCCTCGGCGCCGCCGGCGATCGCGCCTCGCAAGCGCCGCTCGTGGGTGCGCCGGGCGCGACGGTAGAGGTCGGCGTGGGAGAAGTCCTCCTCTTGTAGGTAGGCGATCAGCTCCGGCCCGCGCAGGTCGAGCTCGATCGAGCTCAACCAGGCCTCCAGCAACGCCCGCGCGTCGTCGGGGCCGATATCCGCCGCGACCTTGCCCTCGCGCGCGGCGCCCTCGCTGATCGTGCGCTGGGCGATCTTCAATACGGCGGCGGGGTCGGGTGCCCTCTCCGCACCCGACCTGCCGAGGGCGCGCGTCGCCAACGCCATCGCCGCGTGAGCCCACTTGGCCGCGCTGCCCTGCTGGCCGCCTCCCTGCGCGTCACCAGCCCGCATCTTGTGGAGAAACTCTTCCGGCGTGGCGGCCGCTGACACCTCGGTGAAGGTGCGGCCGATATCCACGCCGGCATGGTCGTCGGAGCCGCCGATCCCGGTCCCGCCGTGGGTCTCGATGTAGATCGCTGCCGGCATGTTGAGCTCGGCGGCACGGGAGCCGTTGCGCACCTCCCAGATCGGGAAGAGCTCGGCGAGCCGGCGCCGGTGTCGCGGCGTCAGCGGTGCATCGACGTTGTAGAACGGGTGCGCCAGTGCGGAGGCGATCTCGTTCTCGGCAAGGTACGCGGCGCAGGCCTCTACGTCGCCGGCATGTGCCTGTAGCCACTCATGGTCTCCGGGGGTGATCCCGTAACAGAGGACGTGAACCGCCTGTGGCTCGCCGGCAAAGCGTGCGGTCAGCTCCTCGGAGACGAAGCAATCGGGACGGTCGGCCAGCTCGAGGCAACCGTTGATCGTGTCGTGATCGGTGATCGTGACGAAGTCCATCCCGCGCCGCTTGGCCAGGTCGTAGACCTCCTCGGGCGGCGTCGCGCACTCGGGCAGCCCGAGTGAACGCTGAACTCCGAGCCGCGAGAGCTGCGAGGCGGTGGAGTGGCAATGCATGTCTACACGGGAAGTCATCGGTGTCTCCCTACCTAGTCGTTTTTGTCAGCTCCAGGGTTCGGCATCGGCGGACGAGAGATGTGAACGGACAGAGAACCGCAGGTGAACAAGCGGTGACCGATGCGCCCTCCCTTCACTACCTCAGCGGTAGTCAAAGGAGGGCGGATGCTCAAAGGCTGGCGCCGAGAGCCGCCCCGGTGCCCTTGCTGGCCTCGGCCTGCCAGAGCTCGACGAAGTCGTGGAAGAGGCGCTCGCGGCGTCGGCGCAGGATCGCGGCGACCGAGTCGATCTGCTCGACCTTGGTCAGCATCAGGTCGCAGTCGTGCAGGTCGCCGAGGACGGACTGCAGGCTCTTTGCGGCGCGGCGCGCCGTCTTCGCCTCCTCCCCAAGGCAGGGCTCGAAGATCTCCAGCACGTAGCGCAGGCGCTTGGCGGCGATGCGCATGTCGTGCTGGGCCTTGCTCGCCTCGGGCGCGAGCGCAGCGTCGACTAAGCCGCGCAGCTCCTCGAGCCGCACCGAGACGATCCGGGCGATATTGGGCGAAAGCGGCCCGCCTGGATCCAGGCCTTCGATCGCTCGCGCCTTCACGCTCGGCCCGCTTCGCTGAGGACCGTCATCGCGAGCACGCCTTCTTGGCCAGCTTCTTCAGGCGGCGTCGCAGCTTCTTCAGGCGCTTCGGGGCGACGTAGGGCGCGAGTGCCTCGTTGGCGTCTGCTTGATGCGTCCGCAGCTCCGCGATCAGGTCGCGGACGGCGCCCCGGTCCGCCTCCGCCGCTTCGTCGACGAGACCCTCGAGCAAGGCGATTTCCACGTCGGCGTCGCGCCGCTCACCGAGCGCGTCGGCCAGCGCCTTCACCTTCTTCAGTGCCTTGCGGTGGCGCTTGCGGGGGAAGCAGGGCGCGAAGATCTCAAGTGCGGCGCGCAATCGCCGCGTCGCCACCCGCATGTCGTGCACCCGCTCGACGTCGCCGAGGTCGAGGACGCCGTCGGAGTTGGCGAAGACCTCCTTGGACCGCACCCCGACGACCCGCGCTGCCGCTTCGGAGAACGATCCCTCGCAGTCGAGCTTGACCTTGCGCGCAGCGGCCACGCCCGCAGGCTAGAGGACGGCTGAGCCCGGCAGGCCGTTAAGCAACGAGGCGGAGCTTGGAGCCGTTGCTGTTGCCGTTGAGCAGGTCGAGGACGACTCCCTCGCGCAGGCCGCCCTTGCCGATCTGCAGCGGCTGACCGAGCAGCTCGGAGACCTTCTCCAGCAGCAGCACGCCGGTGGTGAGGATGCGGACCCGTTCGGGATCGAGCTCGAAGCGCCGCGCCACGTCGGCGGCGGGGTCCCCACAGAGCACCCGGATCCCGCGCTCAAGGGTCTCGTACTCGAGCACCGCCCCGACCAGGCGACGCAGCGAGGTGGCGCTGCCGCCGACCGCGACGGCCTGGGCCGGGCGCTCGATCTCGACCCCCTCGAAGATGTCGTCGATGCGGTCGCGAACCTTGCGGATCTCGGCCGCGGAAGGGGGATCGGAGGAGATCAGCTCGTTGGCGAGGACGCCCGAGCCGACCCGCCAGGAACGGACCTCGCACGCTCCGCCGGGCACCGTGCCGAGGATAACCTCGGTCGAGCCGCCGCCGACGTCGACCACACCGACCGTGCCATCGACCGGGTGTCCGAGCGTCTTTGTCGCGCCGATGAAGGAGAGCCTCCCCTCCTCCTCGTCGCTGAGCACTTCGACCCGGACGCCGGCGGCGTCGCCGATCGCCGCGGCGACCTCATCGCTGTTGGAAGCCTCGCGCACCGCCGCCGTCGCGACAGCGCGGATCTCCTCCGCCCCCAGCTCTTTCGCCAACCGCACCTGGGTCGCAACGACGTCGCATACCTCACCGATCTTCGCGTCCAGGATCGCCCCATCGGAGTCGAGCGCCTTGTTGATCCGCGTATACGCCCGCTGCTCCATCACCTTCTTCAACTGCCCGTCGATCGGCTCCGCGACGAGCACGCGCGTCGTGTTGGACCCAATATCTATGGCGGCACAGAGCGTCACGGGCTTCGTTCGCATGTTCCCAGAATCATCGGATCTCAAGCGCCGGGCAGAGCGCCGGGCATGCCTCGCCGAACGCTCAACCCGGCCGCAGGCCGGGTGTCCGGAGAGGCATGCCCGGCGCTCTTTCAGACACTCGGATGCGAAGCATCCTCGAACTCCTGAAAGAGCCCGGTGACGACAAAGGCGACCTGCTCACCGATGTCGACAGCGTTGTCGGCGATCCGCTCTATTGCGCGGGCTCCGAGCAGCATCGTCATCGCCCACTCGCGTCGGTCGGCGTCATCGCCGATCTCCAGGGCGAGGCGGAAACACTCGCGGTTGAGGTTGTCGACAACGTCGTCCTGACGGACCAGGTCACGGGCCAGTTCGATGTCGCGGTCTCCGAACGCCCGCTTGGCCTGGCTGAGCAAGGTCTTGGTCTGCCCGCCCATACTCAGGATCAGCTTCACCATCTCCTGATCGGAGGGCGGCTCGTTGCCGGTCAGCGGGATCATCTTGCAGATGTTCACGCACTGATCGCCCATTCGCTCGACGTTCTTCAGCACGTGCAGCAGGGCCGAGATCAGCCGCAGGTCGGTCGCCACCGGCGACTGCGTGGCGAGCAGCGTGATCAGCGCCTGATGCACCTCGAGGTAGCGGCCGTCGATGCGATCGTCGTCGGCGACGACGATCTGGGCCAGCTCGACGTCCTGGTGCTCGACCGCCTCCAGGGTGCGGCTCAGTGCCGCGCTGGCCAGGTCGACGCCGCCCAGCGCGCTCGCCTCGAGGCGGTCCAGTTCCTCCTGATATTCGACCCTGATCCCGCCCGGCATGCTCAGCCGAACCGTCCGCTGACGTAATCCTCGGTCGCCTGCTGGGAGGGGCTGGTGAAGATCTTCTCGGTCGGGCCGATCTCAACCAGGCGGCCGGGCTTGCCCGTCTCCTCGAGGTTAAAGAAGGCCGTGATGTCACTTGCCCGCGAGGCCTGCTGCATGTTGTGGGTGACGATCGCGATCGTGAACTTGCTCTTCAGCTCGCCAATCAGGTCCTCGATCGCCAGCGTGGCAACCGGATCGAGGGCCGAGCAGGGCTCGTCCATCAGCAGCACCTCGGGCTCGACCGCAATCGCGCGGGCGATGCAGAGCCGCTGCTGCTGACCGCCGGAGAGGCCGGAGCCGGGCTTGCCGAGGCGGTCCTTGACCTCGTTCCAGAGGTGGGCGCCGCGCAGCGAACGCTCTACGATCGCGTCCTTCTCGGTCTTCTTGACCCGGCCCGCGTTGAGGTTGAGGCCGGCGGCGACGTTGTCGTAGATCGACATCGTCGGGAAGGGGTTGGGCGACTGGAAGACCATGCCGACCAGGCGGCGGACCTGGACCGGGTCGACCCCGCGCGCGTAGATGTCCTGCCCGTCGAGGGTGATCTCGCCCTCCACCCTGGCGCCGGCGGTCAGCTCGTGCATGCGGTTGAGCGAGCGCAGGAAGGTCGTCTTGCCGCAGCCCGAGGAGCCGATCAGGGCCGTCACCTTGTTCGGCTCGACCGTCAGCGTCACGTCCTCGACCGCGTGGAAGTCGCCGTAGAAGAGGTTTACCGCGCGCGTCTCAAGCGTCTTCGCCGGCCTGCCGCCCGCCGCTGCGGCGGCCCCCAGGGTGGGCTGCGTGCCTGTCGTCATCACCTTCATCTCAGTCTTGCCGACCTCGGCCTCGGCCTCGGCCCTGGTTGCTCCTATGGCTCCCATCGGGCGTGCTCTCCTTCCATCCACTAGCGGATCTCGGTTCGATATCGGCGGTAGATCAGGCGAGCTACGAGGTTGAGGACCATGACGATAACGATCAGGGTCAGCGCGGCTGCCCAGGCTCTGTCGTAAGCGGCCTGCTTGAAGACGCCGGGTGTTCGGTACTCGCTGTAGGCGTAAACCGCGAGGTTCTGCATGCGGCCGGAAAGGGGGTTGGTGTTGATCGAGTCGACAACGCCGGTGGTGACCAGCAGCGGCGCCGTCTCGCCGATGATGCGGGCGACGGCGATCATCATGCCGGTGATCAGGCCGGCGAAGGCGGTCGGCAGAACGACCTTGGTGATCGTTCGCCACTTCGACGTGCCCAAGGCGTAGGAGGCTTCGCGCAGGTGGTTGGGGACGATCTTCAGCACCTCCTCGGAGGTGCGGATCACGATCGGGATCATCAGCACCGAGAGCGCCACCGAGCCCATCACCCCAAGGCGGATGCCGGGCCCGAGGAAGAGGGCGAAGAGGGCGTAGGCAAAGAGGCCGGCGACGATCGAGGGGATGCCGGTCATCACGTCGACGAAGAAGGTCAGCGCCCGGCCGAGGCGGCCGCCGCCGTACTCGGTCAGGTAGATCGCCGCCATCAGCCCGACCGGGATCGAGATCAGGGCGGCGACGCCGGTGATCACCAGGGTGCCGACGAGCGCGTGGGCGGCGCCGCCGCCGCCGATCTGCCCGCGCGCCGACTCGGTGAGGAATTCGATGCTGAGGCCGGGGATGCCGCGCTTGGCGACCTCGAAGATCAGCGAGAGCAGCGGGATCAGCGCCAGCCCGAAGGCGGCGACGATGGCTAGCGTGATCAGCCGGTCCTTGGCGCGGCGCGGGCCCTCGACCCGGCGCGACCAGGTGTAGGTGACGACCATCGCGACCAGCACGGTGAAGACGAGCAGCAGGGCGACGCTGAAGGCGCCCGCGGCCAGCAGCAGCGCCGCGGCCAGCACGGCCGAGCCGGCGACCACGCCGTAGGGCGACCAGTCCGGCAGCACGCCGCTTTCGAGCGTCGGGTTCACTGAATGTTCTGCCGAGCGATGATCGCCCGCGCGGCGAGGTTGGTGACCAGGGTGATCGCGAAGAGGACAAGGCCCGAGGCGATCAGGGTGTTGATCGCAAGCCCAGTCGATTCGGGGAAGTCGAGGGCGATGTTGGCGGCGATCGTCGAGGGGTTCGCCTGGCTGATCAGGTTGAAGGTGACGACACCGGAGACGGAGAGAATGATCGTCACCGCCATCGTCTCGCCAAGGGCGCGGCCGAGGCCGAGCATGGCACCGCTGATGATCGAGGACTTGCCGAAGGGCAGCACGGTCATGCGCAGCATCTCCCAGCGGGTCGCGCCCAGGGCCAGGGCGCCTTCCTGCAGCTTGCGCGGCGTCTGTGAGAAGACCTCGCGGGCAACGGCAGAGACAATCGGCAGGATCATCACGGTCAGCACCAGCCCAGCGACCAGCATCGTGCGGCCGGTGACCGAGGCGGGGCCCTGGAAGAAGGGGATGAAGCCGAGCTTCTGTTCGAGCCACTTCATCGGCCCGACCGCGGCGGGGCCGAGCACGAAGATGCCCCAGAGCCCGTAGACGATGCTCGGTATGGCGGCGAGCAGGTCGACCATGTAGCCGAGCGGCAGCAGCAGTCGCTTCGGCGCGATGTGGCTGATGAAGAGGGCCACCGCGACCGCGAGGGGAACGGCGAGGATCACCGCGATCGTCGCCGCCAGCACGGTGCCGAAGGCGAGCGGGGCGATGTAGTCGATCAGGCTCTTTCCCCCGGGAAGTTCCGAGGAGCTTGCAGTGATCGCCGGCGCCGCCTGGATCACGAGAAAGGTCGCGACCCCGGCCAGCAGGGCGAGGATCGTTACCGCAGCCGCAACAGAGAAGTTGGAGAAGATCCGGTCGCCCCACTGCCGCCTCCCTCCGGAGGCGGCAGCGAGGAGTTGACCGGCGTTGGTCGTCGTGTCGGCGCGAGCCTCCACTCAGCCCCTGGGGTAATCGCTTTCGATTGCTTCGACGGCTTTCTGGACCTTCTTCGCCAGCGAGGCCGAGAGCGGTGCGGAGCCGGCGTTTTCAGCGGCCACCTTCTGGCCTTCGCTGCTGATCGCGTATTCGAAGTAGGCCTTGACGATCGCGCCTTCGCCGGGCGTTTCATACCTCGTGCAACCGATCAGGTAAGAGACCAAGACGATCGGGTAGGTGCCCTGCGATTCGGTCTTGCGATCGAGTTCGTAGGCAAGCATGTACGGGCTCTTGACCGGTTCTTTGGATTTCGGCGACTCCTCGAGAACCTTCGCCGCGGCCTCGGGGGTCGGTTCGGCGTAGTTGTTGCCGACCTTGATCTTGGCGACGCCAAGTTCACCCGCCTGGCTGGCGTCGGCGTAGCCGATCGCGCCTTCGCCGGCCGTCACTGCTTCGACCACACCGGAGGTACCCTGCGCGGCCTCGCCGCCCTTGACCGGCCAGTCGCCGCTGACTTCGTATTTCCAGACACTGGGAACAACTTTGGAGAGGTATTCAGTGAAGTTCTGGGTTGTGCCCGACTCATCTGAACGGTTGACCGGCACGATCCGGGTGTCGGGAAGTTCGACACCGGGGTTGTCTTTGGCGATGGCGGGATCGTTCCAGGTGCTGATTTCCTGGTTGAAGATCTTCGCCAGCGTTTCGGGATCGAGCTGCAGCCCTTCAACGCCTTCGAGGTTGTAGATAACCGCGATCGGCGAGACGTACGCCGGTACCTCGACGAGTGCCCCGGGAGTGCAACGGTTGGACGCCTTTTCCATTTCGCCTTCTTCTTCGGAGAGGGCGGCGTCGCTGCCGGCGAAGCCAACGCCACCGGCGATAAACTGTTCGCGCCCACCACCCGAACCGACGGCGTCGTAGGTGATCGTGGCGCCGGAGTTTGCGTTCTCGAATTCGGCGGTCCAGGCTTCCTGCGCGGCCTCCTGAGCAGTGGAGCCGGCGCCGGCGACCTCACCGGAGAGGTTGCCGCCGGACGAGCTACTTTCGCTGCTGCTGCCGCAGGCGGAAGCGCCAATTGCGAGGACGGCCAGTGAGGCGAAAACGGCCAACCATCTAGAGGGACTCAACACAAACTCCTTTTCGTCGTAGGGCACGAAAGCGGGCCAGATAGCCCGACTCGCCGTCACACTCGCAGCGCGCCTCCGACAGCTTGTTACCTGGCTGTATCGGGATTGTGAAAAAGATGTAAAAGACCTGGGAAGCGCCGAGCCGGCCGCTTATCCCTCGGGCGAGAAGCGGTAGCCGATGCCGCTGTGGGTGTGGATCAGGTGCTGGCCCGGCAGTGCTTCTCCCAACTTGGAGCGCAGGCGGCTGACGTAGACGTCGACTGAGCGGTCGTCGTGGCGCGGTTCGCGGCCCCAAACCTCGGCGTAGAGCTCCTCGCGGGTGAGGATGCGCTGCGGGTGCGCCGCCAGCGTGGTCAGCAGCTGCAGCTCACGCACCGTCAGGCTCAGCGGCCGGCCGTCGACCAGCGCCGCGTGCTCCTCTGGCCTTATCTCCAACATGGCCAGCGAGGATGGCCGCAGACGGCCGGCGATCGGTTACGCGGCCGTAAAGCTCCTGTGAACTACTTGTGAATTCCCTGCCTGCGGGTCGATGCCGGCGACGGCCTCATCGGCCAGCTCCGGCGCCACCCCGCCGACCGCCTCGGGGTCGAAGCGATAGCCGACGCCGAAGTGGGTGTGGATGTAGCGCCAGCCGGGCGAGCGCTTCTCCAGCTTCTGGCGCAGCTTGCGGATGAAGACGTCGACCGAGCGATCGCCATGAGCCATCGCGTAGCCCCAGACTCGCTGGTAGATCGCCTCGCGCTCGAGCACCTGGCCCTTGGTGTCGGCGAGCAGCTGCAGCAGCTCGAACTCGCGGCGGGTGAGGTCGAGGCTGCCGTCGCCGACGAAGGCCTGGAACTGATCGGCGCGAATCTCCAACTCACCGACGATGACCGGTCCGGCCTCGGCGGCCGTCCCCCGCGTGCGGCGGCGACGGCGACGGGAAACGGCTTCGATCCGCGCCATCACCTCCTCGGGGTGGCAGGGCTTGCCGATCCAGTCGTCGACCCCCAGGCGCAGGGCGCGCACCCGCTGGGCCACGGTCGAGCGACCGGTGCAGACGACGACGGCAAGGTCCGGAAGGGCCTCGCAGACCCGCCCCAGGTACTCCCAGGCTTCGTCGCCGAGCACCTCCATGTCGAGCAACAGGGCGTTCAGCTTCATCGCCACAAGCTCGTCGGGCGGGATCGCGCTGCTCAGTACGCGCTGCTGCCAGCCCGCGGCCTCGGTGCGCTTGGACAGCACGGTGACGAAACCACTGTCGTCATCGATTACCGCAAGCCGGGTGGTCTGCTGTGGATTCAAAGGGGCGGCGCTGGTCTCTGGCAAAAAGGAGGACCTGCTGGGGAGACAAGGGGATTGTATGCAGCGAGAGCGACGGGCCGCCGGAGAAAAGGCCTGCGTTCACAGGATTTTCACAGGTAAATCGCCCTAATTTCCGGGAAAGAAGCCAAAACAACCGACCCAAGTTGTTACCCGACCTTCTCCGGGGATTCTCCGAATGTTCACGGACCAGGGTCAAGCCGGCGCCAGAATTCAGCCTCACGAGACTCCTCTCTCGTCACCGCGAACGGCCCACTGCCCCGGGCCGTTCGCCATTTAAGGGGTCAGGTCAGCTGATCGCGCCGGTCGCGGTGAGAGCCAGGACCAGGACGCCAAGGGCGATCCGGTAGACGACGAAGATCTCGAGGCTGTGCGAGCTGAGGTAGCGCAGCAGCCAGGCGATCGCCGCGTAGCCGGTGGCGAAGGCGACCAAGGTGGCGATCACTGTCGCCACCACCGAGGGACTGCCGGCTTCGCCGACCTTGCGCAGCTCGAAGAGGCCGCTGAGGACGACGGCCGGCACCGAGAGCAGGAAGGAGTAACGGGCGGCGGCGACGCGATCGAAACCGCGGAACAGCCCGGCCGAGATCGTCGCCCCCGAGCGCGAGACACCGGGCACGAGGGCAAGCGACTGGGCAACGCCGATGAAGAGGCCGTCGCGGCCGTCCATCCCGTCCAGCGACCGCTGCCTGGTGCCGACCCGCTCGGCGGCGATCATCACGAAGGAGAAGACGATCAGCGCCGAGCCGATCAGGTAGAGGCTGCGCGCCCCGGACTCGATCTGGTCCTTGAAGATGAAGCCGAAGATCGAGATCGGGATCGTCCCCAGGACGATGAACCAGCCCAGCCGCGCCTCCTGGCTGGCCCGGCGGATCGGCACCCGCAGTTCGCCGAGCCAGGCGGCGGCGATGCGCCAAAGGTCGGCGCGGAAGTAGATCAGCACCGCCGCCATCGTGCCGAGCTGGATCACAGCGGTGAAGCCAGCGCCGGGATCGGGCCAGCCAAGCAGCGCCGGGACGATTCGGAGGTGGCCGCTGGAGGAGATCGGCAGGAACTCGGTCAGCCCCTGGACGAGGCCGAGGACGATGGCTTCGAGATTGCTCACGGCCGGAGCATCCTATGGAGCGCAAGAGACGGTGGCGCCGGTCTCTTGCGCTAGATTCCCGAATGTGAAGGCACCCTCGCGCCCAGCCAGCATCGCCGCGGCACTCTGCGCTGCCCTGCTCTCGTTGTTGCTGGCGGCACCACTCGCCCTTGGCGACAACGGCGTCGGGCTTGCCGGACCGACCACTGACAAGACGGTCACCTTCTTCTGCTTCGGCGTGATCGCCTTCTTCGCGATCCTCGTCACCGTGATGTCGATCATCCAGGGCCGCCTCGAGGCGCGCAAAGAACGCCGCCGCCAAGACCTGCAGCGTTACGGCTGAGCCTCAGCCAGCGTCAGTCGAGTCGAAATCCACTCAAGAGGCGTTTCTCGGTCTCGCTCTGGATCTCGGCGACGACCTCGACCTTGCCCTCCAGGGGGGTACCGCGGATCTTCGTCGCCAGCAGGTCGTCGACCTGGAAGATCCCGGCCGAGTTGTTGAGCTCGATCTCGATCCGCACCGGCCGCGTCTCCCCCGCCTCGATCCGCACCTCGTCGACCGCCGCCGCCGAGATCGAGTGGATTCCTTCCTGGCCCGCTTCGATCGGCAGCCGGGTGCGGCCCTGGGCCATGTCAAGCGCGTCGGCGACCCGCACCACGCCCGCCTCCAGCGTGTAGGGCTCGCCGCGGCGGCGGTGGCCGATGATCGCGTGCAGGATCTCGGAGGCGACGACCGTGCGCTGCGGCTGCTTGTAGCTGTCGGCCAGTAGGCGCTCGAGTGCCCCGTTGGCGAGGAAGAGGCTGTAGGCCTCGTGGTCCTGGCGGTGGATCGACATGCCGACGTCGTGCAGCAGGGCCCCGCCGGCCACCACGACCTCGGAGTCCCGGGGCGACATGCCGTGGTCGGCAACCATCGCCGGCTCGACCCCCGCCTTGACCAGGAGGCGCAGCAGGCGCAGGGCGATGTTGAGCACGATCTGCATGTGGACCCAGGAGTGGTCCGACATGCCGAGCCGCTCGGCGTGGACCTGGGTCATGTACCACCAGGCCCGCACCTGCTCGTCGCCATTGACGGCGCCGAGGAAGGACTCGAGCTTGCGATTGCCCCGGGTCGGGGCGCGGACCTTGGCCTCGGCGATCGCCTCTTTCGGCGGCTTGCGCTGCGGTCCCTTCGGGTCTGGGGTCGGGACCGCCTCGCTCACCGGACACCCTTTCGTTCGCGCACCACTCGCCGCGGACTCGAACAACCGGAAGTCACCGCAGCGATTGGTGCGCTCACAGACTGATCGTAGGTTCAGCCGCAGACGGGCCAGGGTGACGAGCCCGAACGCGAGTACAGCAACGCCGCCCGGTAGTCCTGCTCCTGTTCCGGAGCCGCGGCCGGATCGCCGCTGCCACCGACAGATTCCCAGGTGCCGTAGTCGAACTGGTACTTGCCGCGGTAGGTGCCATCCGAGGAGACCGCGGTCGGGTCGCCGCCCGACTCGCAGGCGCCGATCGCGTCTAGCGTTTCCTGGGAGACGCCGCCCGGAAGGCTGGCGAAGAGCTGCCGGCGCCGGCGCTGGACCTCGGCGCGGTGCACCGCTTCGAGGTGGGCGACCGTGACCCGGATCGTGCGCTGGAAGCTGACCGTCGAGCGGCGCAGGACCGAGAGCTGCGCGGGCACGGCGCTGGCGACGCCGGCTCGGGGGGACGACCCTCCGCCGTTGTCGGCGGCAAGCGCCGCGGCGGGGAAGGAGACGCAGAGGATCAGGACGGGAATGAAATATGTGCGTTTTGTGAGCAAGCGGCGGACCGTGGCGGTATTTGCGGCCACGGAAGGTGATCGCGCTCACACTTCTCACATAGTTCGTGCCAACTGAAACGAACTCAGGCACGATGTGCCATCTGCCACTTCATCTTTCTCGGACCGCGCAAGCCGAACTGCATCGAGGATGATGCGGAGATCGTGGAGACGCCGACCACCCGTCTGCTGCTCGCCTGCCCCGATCGGCCCGGGCTGATCGCCGCCGTCAGCGGCTTCCTTGCCGACGCCGGGCTCAACATCATCGACGCCGACCAGCACTCGAGCAACGAGGGCCGCTTCTTCATGCGCATGGCCTTCGACGCAGTCCCGGCGGGGGAGCGCGAGGAAATCTACGGACGCTTCGAAACGGAGATCTCCAACCGCTTCGACATGGACCACCGCTTCGCCGAGTCGAGCGAGCGTAAGCGGGTGGCAATCATGGTCTCG
>Ga0207687_10000181_pt1 | contig 41696 bp, 42 predicted proteins | sample KBSM54metaG_FD_184399 | JGI IMG/M metagenome (GOLD analysis project Ga0207687, IMG submission 184399) | Miscanthus rhizosphere microbial communities from Kellogg Biological Station, Michigan, USA - KBS M5-4 metaG (SPAdes) (version 2) | ecosystem: Host-associated > Plants > Roots > Rhizosphere >...
GGGACAAGCCGAGCTGGTGCGGATCGTTCACGGGCATGGAATGGGAATCTTGCGAAAAGCGATCGCCGAGCTGCTGGGGCGTAATCCGCACGTTGCGAAATTCTATCCGGCGAGGCCCGAAGAAGGCGGCACTGGGGCGACCATCGTCGAGCTGAGGTGAGCGGCCTTACGCTTTGGCGGCTTGCGCTTGGGCTTGGGCTTGAGAACTCAGTGCGCGCTCCCGCTCGAAGGCCAGCTTGCCCTGATATTCTTCCCACAGCGTGGTGACGCCCGCCCAGAAGTAGCCGCCCACGAACAGCATCAGGAACGGAATCGAAAGGTAGTTGTAGGACTGGATCGCGTAGAGCACGATCGCCAGAAATCCGCATCCCGCAGCCAGCTCGGCATACGGCAGCCATCCGCTGCGGCGGCGATACTGCAGGTTCGCAAGCGTGGTCTTCTGGGCGCCGTATTTGGCAGTGCGTGCGAACGCGGTTTGATATCCGATCAGGGCCTCAAACACCGCTTTGGTGTTGATGATGGTGAGTGCCACGCCGGCCGCCATCAGAGCAGGCAGGAACAGAATGGTCCGTTTCCAGTTGCGCGGGAACAGCTCGCGCTGGGCCACCACGTAGAACGCCGAAATCGACCAGAAGGACGCGGCGATCAGGGGCAGGTCGATCAACAGCATCTCGAACCAGCCCATGTAGAAACGCACGATCATCACCGGCAGCATCAGCAGACTGACCACGATCATCAGCGGGTAGCCGATATTCGGGGTCAGGTGGAAAAACGCCTCAGCTTTGACCCGCCACGGCAGCTTGGAGCGCAAAATCGACGGCAGCAGCTTCATGGCGACCTGGGTCAATCCCTTGGCCCAGCGCGATTGCTGCACCTGGAAGCCATAGGTCTCAACCGGCAGCTCGGAAGGACACTCGACCGCGGGCGCGTACACGAACTTCCAACCCTTCAGCTGGGCGCGATAACTCAGATCGGAGTCTTCGGTGAGCGTGTCGTGCTGCCAGCCGCCGGCGTCCGTGATCATTGATCGGCGCAGGATGCCGGCTGTGCCGTTGAAGTTGAAAAACAGCCCGCCGCCGAAGCGCGCGATATGCTCCAGCACAAAATGGCCATCCAGCAGAATGGCTTGCACTTCGGTCAGGACGTTGTGGCCGCGGTTGAGATAGGTCCAGCGGGTTTGCACCATGCCGACCTGCGGATCGGTGAAATGATGCACCGTGCGCTGCAGGAAATCGACGGGTGGGACGAAATCCGCGTCGAACACGGCGACCACTTCGCCCGTCGCGGTCTTCAGGCCGTTTTCGAGAGCTCCAGCCTTATAACCGTGACGATTCGTCCGGTGGATGTACTCGATCGGTAAGCCTGCATCCCGATACTCGCGGACCAGTTCCTCGGTGAAGGGATGCGTGTCGTCGGTGGAGTCATCCAGCACCTGGATCTGGAGGAGATGCCGTGGGTAGTCGATCTTGGCGGTTTCTTCCAGCAGGCGTTCGACCACGAAGCGCTCGTTGAAAATCGGGAGCTGGATGGTGACCCGCGGAAGCTCTGCGAAGCGCATGGGCGGCTCGGCCGCGCTCAGACGCTTGCGATGCTTCATGTAGCCGCGGATGGTCTCATAGCGGTGCAGTCCGTAAACCGACAGCACGGCCAGAACGGCGAAATACGGGACCATGATGGCCCAGTCAAAGAACTGCAGATGGTGAATGCCCTTGAAGGTATCGTCGAACAGGACGTCGGCGATCCGGCTGCTAAAAGAAGGGACTCCTGTAGCCAGCAGGAACGCGGGGATCTGCACCAATGTTGTCATCCGAGAGCGGCTCCGTTTTCGTTACGCACAGGACGGCTGACGGAGCCGTAAAACACTAATATTATAGGCGATTTCTGCCGATGGATGCTACACTTGGAAATGAGGAGCGTCCACCATGCGTTTCTTTCTTGATACGGCGAATCTGGAAGAGTTAAAGTCCGGCGTCCGTTGGGGCGTTGTGGACGGCGTCACCACCAACCCCACGCTGATCGCCAAAGAGGGCATCGCCATTGAGGAGCAGATCCGCAAGATCTGCGACATCGTCAACGGGGACGTCAGCGCTGAAGTGGTGGCCACCGACACCGACGGAATGCTCACCGAAGGCCGCAAACTGGCCAAGATCCACAAAAATGTGGTGGTGAAGGTGCCGCTGACCCGCGATGGCATCCGGGCATGTTCCATCTTCAGCCGCGAAGGTATTCGGGTCAACGTGACTCTGTGCTTTTCCGCTGGCCAGGCGATCCTGGCTGCCAAGGCCGGGGCGTATTTCATCAGTCCTTTTGTCGGCCGGGTCGACGACACCGGTTGGGACGGCATGCATTTGATCCGCGATATCGCGCAGATCTACAAGAATTACAGCTTCCCGACTCAGATCCTGGCTGCCTCCCTGCGTCATTCCAACCACGTGATCGATTCGGCCAAAGCCGGCGCCCACGTCGGAACCATGCCGTTCAAGGTGCTGGATGGGCTGTTCAATCATCCGCTTACCGACAAGGGTCTGGACCAATTCCTCAAGGACTACAACAAGGCGTTTCACGACGCCCCCGTGACCCGATAACCGGACGCCTCTTTCAACGTGAACCTACCGCCAATCTCACCCGGCACGAAGGTGATGCTCCTGGGAGCACTAGGGGTTGGAGTGGCCAGCTTTGGTGTGCGGATGGCCCTGAAGGCGATCCACGCCAATCCGGAAAAACGGGAGCGCAAGCGGCGTCTGGAACTGCACCAGCACGGCCGGCTCGGCGACGCCCTCATTACGGAAGCAACTGAGGCTATGTTGTATTACTCGTATACAGTTCGAGGCGTGCAGTATGAGGCGTCCCAGGATGTCAGCACCCTGCGCGACCTGCTGCCTCCCGAGCCGGAACGGCTCATTGGCCCGGCCAGCCTCAAATACTCCTCGCGAAATCCGGCGAATTCCATCCTGATCTGCGAGGAATGGAGCGGATTGCGGGCTCCGTCTCGCGCCGCCTAAGCTTCTGCGCAATTGGGCCGCTTGAAACGTTCGGCATCGCCTGGGATCAACTAGGCGATGAAACGATTCATTCTATTGCTGCTGCCTTTGGCCATGTTCGCCGCTTCGGACCTTGTGAAAGAAGTTCGGCATGAGCTGGTTATGTTGCCCTATTACGGGGTGTTCGACAACCTGTCGTACCGCGTGGATGGATCCAAAGTCACGCTGTTCGGGCAAGTGAGGGAACCGAAGCTCAAGGATGACGCCGGGAAAGCCATCAAGAGCATTGAAGGCGTAACTGCGGTCGACAACCAGATCGAGGTCATGCCGGTTTCGGGTAATGACGATGGGACCCGGATGGCGGTGTATCGCGCGATCTATTCGAAGCCGTCGCTGCAGCGCTACCAGATGGGCGCGGTGCCTCCCATCCACATCATCGTGAAGAACGGAGATGTGACGCTGGAAGGTGTGGTGGCGAACGAAATGGACAAGAACGTAGCTGGTATTGCCGCCAACGGCGTCGGCGGCGTCCACAAGGTGGTCAACAACCTTAGAACAGATTCGGGGAAGTAGCGCCGGCCGATTTCGTCGCGTTTTTTTGCAAGGGCGCGTTCAGCATCGCGATCACCGGGGCGGCTGCGCGGAAACGCTTCACGAGTTCCGGCAGCAACCGCGGGGTGGTCGCGATTTTGGCGTCCAGCTCCACCCAGTACAACCATTGCTTCATCCGGATGAGATCCCCAGCCGGATGATCGGCATCGAACCCTTTGGGCATCCGCGTCACGCTACTGCCCTGAAGCTTACCGAGCATTTTCTCCGGCTTCCGCGCGGCATCGCGGAATTTCTTGTGGTTGTCTGCCAGCCACGTTCGGAATGCGCGAAGCTCGTCCGGTCCCGGCATGTACGATCCGGCGGCGATACCAACCGACTTTGCGGTGAGATGAAAATAGAACCCGGCCGACGATTGTTTTCCTAAGTTGTGATCCGGGAAAATAGCCGCCACGTGGGTCTTGTACGGTGTTTTGTCGGCGCTGAAGCGCGTGTCGCGGTAGATGCGATACACGGCTTTCTTGGGATCGGTGAGATGATCCGGGGCAAAATCCAGCAGCTCGGCATTGATCGCCTCCACGAGCTGGATCATAGGGATCTTCACTTTGGTTTCGAAGATCTCCTTGCGCGGCTGAAACCATTCGCGGCGATTATTTCGCTTCAGGCTACGCAAAAACGTCAAAGCTTCGGGAGAGAATCCGGGAAACATATTACGCTGAGAAGACATGCTGGCGCGTCTCGCTTCGATTCCTGGGTTACAGTGTACCGAAAACGTTCCGTTAAGCACGCTGACGCGATTTGCCATCGGCGGACCCGCGGGGATTCTGGCGGATGCGTCCTCGGAAGCTGCATTGATCGCCGCGCTCGAGGCGGTGGGCGGCACCCCGCATGCCTTGATCGGGGGCGGCAGCAACCTGGTCGCGGATGATCGCGGATTTCCGGGTGTGGTTCTCCGCTACACGGCCAAGAGCATCGACATTAACGGCCCCCTGGTGCAGGTTGCGGCAGGTGCGGTGCTCCAGGATCTGGTGGACTCGACCGTCTCAGCCGGGCTGGAGGGCCTGCACACCATGACCGGCATCCCTGGATGGGTGGGGGGTGCAGTCTACGGCAATGCCGGGGCCTACGGCCACTCGATCCATGAGTTCGTCGAATCGGTGCGCTTCTGGGACGGTTCTTCCGTTCGCGAAATCGGAAACGCCGCGTGCGAATTTCACTACAGGGAAAGCGTGTTCAAGCGCCAAAAAGATTGGATCGTGCTGGAGGCCACCTTGCGGCTTCCGGCAGGGGATCCGGCCGCGCTGCGATCCACGGCGGACGGGATCCTCAAGGTCCGCAACGAAAAATATCCGCCCACCATGCATTGCGCCGGCAGCATCTTCAAGAACCTGATTCTCGCCGAGCTTCCGGAATCCGTGCGTATCCAGATTCCCGAACGCGTCATCCGCGAAGGGAAGGTTCCCTCGGCTTACTTCCTGGAGCTGGCCGGAGCGAAGGGCATGGTCTTGGGAGGTGTCCAGGTGGCCGATTACCACGCGAACCTCATCTACAACTCGGGCGGCGGCACGGCGCAACAAGTGCGCGAGCTGATCCAGACGCTCAAGCGCCGCGTCCAAGAGCAGTCGGGGCTCCTGCTAGAAGAAGAAGTACAGTATCTCGGCTGCTAGCGAAGTCAACTCGACACTGGCAAACTTACCGCCGGGGTAATCCGGCGTAGGCGTAATCTGCAACCGTTAGGATTCTTGTTCTCTCGCCGGGACGCGATGAGCATAGGCAGGTGCCTATGCATAGCTCATCGCGATGGTTAGTTTTCCTCTGTTCTAACGCGCTTCTGCTCGCTCAGCCTGCGCTGCGCCTGAAAGTTCTTGTGCCGACTAATACTGGGGTTAGGACCGCGGGTGATAATCTGATCGTCCGCGGCGGCCGTTTGCCCGGGCTCGCCCCAATCCATGTGATCGTGCAGTTCGATCAGCCTCGTACGGCCGATGCTTTGGATGCCCTGAGGGCCAGGGGTGCGGTTGTGCTTCAGGATGTGCCGGACAACGCCGTGCTGGTGTTGATGAACAACACAGTGGACCTGGACGGCCTGGGTATCCTCTCCGCCCGACGCCTGGATCCGCGGGAAAAAATTAGTCCGCTGATTACTGGCGAAAATGCTTCCGCGCCGGGCGCCGATTACCTGGTCGAGTTTCACCCGGACGTAGATGCCAACACCGCACGCCGCTTAATCCTCAATGCGGGCCTGGATCTGCGGGAAAATCCCGACCTGCTGCGCCGGCATCTGCTCGTGCACACCCCGAACGACAAAGACGCGGTTGCAGCGATCGAGTCATTGGCATCGCAGGATCAGGTAGCTTACATTTTCCCGGCTTTGGCGAACTTGGCATCGGGCGGTCCGGTAAACGTCTGTGGCGGCGCACTAACAGTGCTCGGTCCCATCGGCCAAATCATCGCCACTATCGGCGATGGCTGGGACGGACCCGGCCTGAACCCGGTCAGGCTGAACTATGTTTTTCAGAAAGTCACCGCACAGCTTCCGGCGGGCGTGCCCCAGGACGAAATTGTGCGCGCCATGGCCGAATGGGCCAAGGTGATTCAGCTCACCTGGCAACCGGCCTCCGACTCGCTAGGCAATCGCACCGTCAACATCTTGTTTGCGTCCGGCGACCATGGCGACGATTTCCCGTTCGACGGCCCGGGAGGCGTGATCGCTCATACTTTTTATCCGTTCCCTTCCAATCCTGAATCGCTCGCGGGCGACATGCATCTGGACGACTCCGAAAGCTGGCACGTCGGCGCCAACATTGATGTCTTCAGCGTGGCATTGCACGAGTTGGGACACGCTCTGGGCTTGGGCCATTCCGACGATCCCAATGACGTCATGTATCCCTATTTCAAGATCGTTTCAGGCCTCGCAGACGGCGACAAGGCCGCCATCTTGAGTCTGTACGCTCCGCAGTCGGGAACGGTAGTGCCGCCCGGAGACGGTCCCTTCACCCTGACTGTCAACGTTACTCCCGACACGACGTCCTCCTCCACACTCCTGCTCTTGGGGACCGCCAGCGGCGGCACCGGTGCGGTCAGTGTGACGTGGGCGTCGAGCACAGGCTCATCCGGCGCAGCCTCGCTCAGCGTCATAAATTGGGTCATCTTGAGTATTCCACTGGTGATGGGACCCAACACCATTACAATAACGGCCACGGACGCGAACGGACCCATTATCCGCACGGTGAACGTGACCCGGACCTCTCCGCCGGCAGTTTCGCTTGCCCTAACCATCGATGCACCTCCAGCCGCTACTATCGGTGCGGCGATCTCGCTATCGGGAACGGTAACCGGCGTAACCGGGACGCCAGTCGTGACATGGTCTTCGAATACCGGAGCATCCGACAAGGCATCGATTAGTGGCGCGACCTGGAACGTGCTGAGTATCGCGCTGAAGGTCGGGCTCAATCACATCACCGTGACTGCGACGGATGCCAGCGGAAGCGTCTCCACCAAGGTGAACGTGATCCGGATCGCCAGTCTGCTCGCCGTGACGGTCGACGTTCCTCCTGCTACCACTACCGCTGCGACGATTTCGCTATCGGGAACCGTCACTGGCGGCACCGCCGCGCCTGCGGTGACTTGGCTCACGGGCGCCGGCGTATCCGGCGTATCCTCGATCAGCGGCTCGAACTGGGTCGCGCTGAGTATTCCGCTGGTGATCGGGCTCAACAGCATCACCGTTACGGCTGCTGACGCGAGCGGAAGCGTTTCCCGCGTCGTCAGCGTGACCCGCTCGGCCAATCCAATTACTCTGACAATCAACGCACCTTTGTCCTCGACCACTGCTTCGATCATGTCGCTCTCGGGAACCATAACCGGCGGCAGCGGCTCGCCGGCGATAAGCTGGACCAATGGTATGGGCGCATCCGACGGATCGTCGATCAGCGGCTCCGACTGGATCATTTCGAATATTCCACTGAGCATCGGGGTCAACACCATCACCGTGACAGCCGCGGATGCGACCGCGAGCATTTCCGAAAGCGTGAGCGTGACTCGGATTCCGGGTACGGCGGATACCACGGGACCGGCGCTGACTATCACCTATCCGTCATCCACCACATTCGCAACCACGCTCGCCTCGTTGACATTCAAGGGCACCGCATCAGATCCTTCGGGAGTTTCGATCGTCACCTTCTCGACCAATACCGGCCGGACCGGAACGGCTTCGGGTACCACTACATGGAGCGTGGCGATCCCGCTGCTGGTCGGAACGAATCAGGTGGTCATCCGCGCCTACGATACGGCCGGAAACATGACCTGGCGCAGCGTGCTCGTGACCCGAAGGTAATTACTTGCTTTCGAGGATCACCATCGCCAGCGCCTGCGCGGCTGTGTGCGTGATCGATAAGGCGACGTTCACGGCGCCTAGTTTCTCGGCGATTTCGGCTGCCCGGCGATGGAACTGCAAGGTTGGGCGGCCCGAGGGCAGGTTGACCACTTCCAGATCCTGCCAGCCCAGCCCGCCGCGCCAGCCGGTTCCCAGCGCCTTCATCCCCGCTTCCTTGGCCGCGAAGCGCGCCGCGTAGCGCTCGTAGGGGTTCGCCTTGCGCTCGGCGTACGCGATTTCCCGAGGTGTGAATACGCGCTCCACTAAGCGGCGTCCGTGGGAGGAGGTAATGGCTTTCTTAATCCGGTCGACCTCGCACAGATCGACGCCCGTCCCGACAATCACCTCCGCCACCGCATGTGTTCGATTGTAAGCCACCAAATGCTGACACCGATTCCGCAATCGTGTTACCAATGAAATAGCAAGCGTCTGTCGTAACTTCCTGCATGCATATCCCCGATGGATTTTTGAGCACGCCCGTATGGGCCACACTGGACGTGGTGAGCGCCCCTGCTGTCGCGTGGGTCGCCCGGCGCGCCCAGCGGGATACCCAGGACAACCGGATCCCGCTGCTGGGCGTGATGGGAGCGTTCGTATTCGCGGCGCAGATGGTGAATTTTCCCGTCGGCCCGGGCACCAGCGGCCACCTCGTGGGCGGCGCCTTGCTGACCGTGGTCCTGGGACCGGCTGCCGCTTCTCTGGTTTTGACCGCGATCCTGGTTCTTCAGGCTCTTATCTTCCAGGACGGCGGGGTCCTGGCGCTGGGCGCGAACGTCTTCAACATGGCTTTAGCGGGCGTCGCCGCCGCATACCTGTCGAACCGGCTGTGGGGCCAAGCTTCCCGTTCGGGTGCGATTTTTGCGGCGGGCGCGCTCAGCGTGATCACCAGCGCCTGCCTGGCGCTGGGACAGCTTATGATCTCCGGAGTGCCCATGGCGGGCGGAGTTTTGTGGGCTTCCCTGGGACTCTTCCTGATCAGCGCGATCATGGAAGGCGCGATTACGGTAGCCGCGGTGCGCGCGATCGAGCGCTTGAATCCAACCTGGGTCGCCGGTCCGCAACCGGCAACGTCGCGCACCGTGGCAGCTGTCGCTATGGCCGCGCTGGTGCTGGTGGTAGTTGGCACGCTTGTCGCATCAGCCGCGCCGGACGGAATCCAGCGTCTTACCGCGCAAGGAGTCGATTCGGTCGGCTGGCGCGCACGAACCATGGCCGGCCTGGCGGGCATCGCCATGATCTTCGCGCTGTGTTACCTGGGCGGAAAACTGAAATCGCGCCGGCGGAGCGCCTGACGGTGCATCATCTCGTAATCGATCGCTGGAGCCGCGGGTCAAGTTCTTTGCATCAGCGTGATCCCCGGGCCAAACTGGCCGCTCTGCTGGTGTTCCTGGTCGTGCTTTCGACCACTCGGCCGTCGGCGCAGCGGGCCTTCGTGGCCTACGCTGTTTTGTTGGTCCTGGCCGCGAATATGGCTCGTCTGCCGATTCTGGGTTTAGCCGGGCGGGCCGCGCTGGTTCTCCCGTTCTCGGCAACTTTCGCGCTGCTCACCTGGTGGTCGGGCGATTCCCTTCGCGCTCTTGCACTCGCCGAGAAAAGCTTTCTCTCCGGCACGGCCGCCTTGCTGCTGGTGGGAACCACGCCGCTCACCGCCTGGACCGCCGCGCTCGAAAGCTGGCGTGTGCCGCGAATGCTGATTCTGGTGATCCAATTCGTCTATCGCTACCTGTTCGTGATTGCGGAACAAGTCCAGCGCATGCGCTGGGCCGCTCAATGCAGGGGACCTCAGCAACGCGGGTTCCGCCTGGCTGCGGGTCTGGTCGGCGTACTCTTCTCGCGCAGCTGGCAGCGCGCCGACGGGATCTATCACGCCATGCTCGCGCGGGGATTCCGAGGACGCTTCGTGCCGGCCCCTCCGGCGCCCTTCCGCTCATCGGACGCGCTGTTCTTTTCCACTTGCTTGGCCGGTTGCCTCGCTATTCGGATGCTGCTGTGAGCCGCGTGATTCAAATCGCGGGGCTGCGCTACCGGTATCCCGACGGTACCCAGGCGCTCGATGGCATTGATTTTCATCTCAACTCCGGAGAATCCGTAGCGCTTTTCGGGGCCAACGGATCCGGCAAGACCACCTTCGTTCTTCACCTGAACGGATTGCTACGCGGCGAAGGCTCCATCGAAATCTGCGGCATGCCGCTAGCGGATGGAACGCTCGAGCAGATCCGCTCCAAGGTCGGCGTGGTGTTTCAGGATTCCGACGAACAGCTTTTCATGCCCACCGTTCTCGAAGACGTGGCGTTCGGACCGCTGAACCTGGGCTTGTCTCCCGAGGATGCGCAGACGCGCGCGCGAACGGTTCTGAAGCGCGTCGGCATGGCGCATGCGCTCGAACGCGCCCCCTACCATCTGAGCGCCGGGGAGAAAAAACGCGTGGCGATCGCTGGCGTGCTGGCGATGGACCCGGAAATTCTGGTGCTCGATGAGCCGACCACGTTTCTCGACCCGCCTACGCGCCGCGATCTTCTTTCATTGCTGCGGAGCCTGCCGCAGGCCAAAGTCGTGGTGACGCACGATGCCAATCTCGCCCGCGCGCTGACCTCGCGAGCGGTGTTCTTCGACCAGGGACGCATCACCGGCCAAGGCGACGTGATCGAAATTATCCAGCGCTTCCACTGGGAATATTCGTGATCTACGCACTTTCGACGATCAGCGTCACCGGCCCGTCGTTGAGCAGCGTCACCGCCATGTCGGCCTGAAATATTCCCGTCTCCACGCGCACTCCCAGCCGCCGCGACGCTTCCACGAACCGTTCGTATAGGTGCCTGGCTTGATCGGCCGGCGCCGCGTCGTCGAAGCTCGGACGGCGGCCCTTGCGGCAATCGCCGTAAAGCGTGAACTGCGAGACCGCCAGCATGGCGCCGCCCGTCTCCAGCAGGCTGCGGTTCATCTTGCCGGCGTCGTCGTTAAAGATTCGCAGATGAACCACTTTGCCGGCCAGGAAGTCGGCGTTCTCGGCGGTATCGGTGCGCGAAACCCCCAGCAATACCAGCACGCCGGGACCGATTTGGCCTCGGACAGTACCCTCCACCTCGACTTTTGCATAAGTAACCCGCTGGACCACCGCACGCATACCGGAGAGTGTACCCTGACGGATAAACCGGTCGTGAACTAGGGTAGAAACCCTATCGCAGCCCCCGCCTATTCGCCACATAATGAATGCGGTAGTACCCGCGACCATCATGATCTATACCAAGCTCCGCAAAAGACAGCAAATGCCGGGCGGCTTCTTCCACCTGGAAGAGGAGAAGAGCAAAACCCGCGTCTTCGGCTACGGACACGGCGATCACATCAAGCTTAAAGACGAATACGGGAACGTCTGGCTGGGTTCCGCGAACCGCAATCCGGACAATTCCATCGTGTATCGATTCCGCGATCCCAAGGGCAATGCGCTTCAGGGCATTTCGAGCGGCGGAACCGTTACGCTGCGCGACGACCGCGGAAACACCTGGAAGGGGTTCATCGACTAAGCCTTCTTTTTCTTCGGAGGCTTCGCCAGTTCCGCTTGCTTCTTCTTAGGTAGCTTGGCGACTACCAGTTCATAGGATCGTGAAATCAGGCGTTTGATCTCAGTGCGCGGCAGCGCGTCTTCATGCTCCAGGGCCACCCAGTGACTGCGAGCCGAATATGGCGCAGGGATGACGCCCGGCCGCTCCACCAGCTCCGCGAATACTTCCGGCGTGCACTTGAACGACATAACCACTTTGTGATGCGGTGCGCCTAACACGACCACCGCATACATCTTGCCGCCGATCTTGAACACCAGATCGTCGCCCCACAGGATCTCCTCCGTCGTATGCGGAAGGGCCATGCAGTGGGCCCGGACCCAGTCGACGTTCATGGCCGGTTTAAGGACGGTACGTCGCGCTTTGAATGTCTGTTTCCCAGACCTTCACTTCGAGAATCCGCACCGGGACCGGCGTATGGGCCAAGCCTCCGGTCATTTGTGAGTAAAAGTACTCAGCGATGTTCTCAGCCGACGGGTTCTTCACGTCGAAGGGTGAAACTTCATTCAAATTCTGGTGATCCAGGCGCGTCAATACCTGTCCCATCAGGTTCTTGACGTCGATGAAATCGACCAGCATCCCGGTGTCATCCAGCCGCTCCCCCGCCAGCACCACTTGCACCTTGAAGTTGTGCCCGTGCAGATTCTCGCAGCCGCCCTTGTAGTTGCGGAGCGCATGGGCTGCCGCAAATGTTTGTTCTACCGTAACTTCAAACATGTTTAAAAAACTTCTCTACTTCTTCCCGCTTGGTCGTAAAACCATATTCCGGCAGACTGTCGAAGAAAATCTGCCCGTACCGCGTCTTCGTGATCCGATGATCCAGTAACGCCAAAACTCCGCGATCCGTCTTGCTGCGGATCAGCCGCCCGAAACCCTGCTTGAGCGCGATGGCGGCCTGCGGGACTTGGTAGCCGTTGAAGGCGTCTCCGCCATCGTTCTTGATCGCCGCGATGCGAGCTTCCACCACCGGGTCGCTGGGCACCGCAAACGGCAGCTTATCGATAATAACGCAACTTAACTGTTCGCCTGGCACGTCCACGCCTTGCCAGAATGACGACGTCGCGAACAGGACTGCGTTGGGCGTGGAGCGGAACTCTTCGAGCAGCGCGCTGCGCGGCCCTGTTCCCTGCAACAGCGTCTGATACGGGATTTCGAGCGATACCCGGTCGTAGATCAGGCGCATCTGCTGGTAGCTGGTGAAGAGCACGAACGCGCGCCCGCGGCTTAAAGTGAGGATCTCGACGATCTCCTTCGCCGCTTCCGCCCCGAACGCTGGACTGCGCGGGTCGGGCAAAGTCTGCGGGACGTACAACAGCGCTTGCTTCTTATGATCGAAATGGCTCGGAACCAGTTCCGTGCGAGCCGCGCGCAGGCCCAGCCGTCCTTGGGTGTACTCGAAGCCATCCGCCACCGCCAGCGTTGCCGAGGTCAGAATAACCGTGTCGACTCGATCGAACAAACGTTCGTCAAGGAGTTGCGACACTTCGATGGGCGTGGCTTGTAAAAACGTCCGGCGACCCCGGCGCTCGATCCAATACACGTAGCGCTTGTCCGGGATCCCGTTGTTGCCTTCCATCCAGAACTTCAAACGCCGGTCCATTTCGCGAGCGCGAGCGACCAAAGGCAGAGCTTCATCCGGCGGAGCCTTCAGAAGTTCCAGTTGCAGCGTGACCATCTCCAGCGCCCGCAGAACGTCGCGATAGGCTTCTTCGTTCTTTTCTAGGAACGCCTCGTGCGCGCGGAATCCGGTGCGGCCTTGCTCCCCGGCGTTTCCGAATAGCCCGAAGAACTTGGCTGACCGATCGGTTAACGTGATCAGGATGCGATCCAGTTCCTCGCTGCCAAACTGCTTGCGGTGCGCGAGCGATGCCACATCGCGCGTCAGATCCTCCACTTGGCCGCTGGAGATCGAGACGCCGAAATACTGCCCGGCGACATCCTCCACCTCATGCGCCTCGTCGAAGATCACCGCGGCATAGTCCGGGATGATCGCGCCGCGATCGTCTTCCTTCACCGCGAGATCCGCGAAGAACAGGTGATGATTGACGATGATCAGGTCGCTTTCGCTGGCCTTCTGATGCATCTTAGTGATGAAGCAGCGCTCGAACTGGGGACACTTCTGGCCGGTGCACGCCTCTCCGCGCGCGTCCATCTTGGCCCACACCGAACTGTTTTCCGGAAGGCTCTTGATCTCGGCGCGGTCGCCGGTTTCGGTCGTTTTCTCCCAGGCTTGGATCACCTGAAAATCGGCGACTTCTTCGAGTCCCGCCAGTACCGGCTCTTTGTCGGCGTCGTAGATCTTCTGGCGGCAGGCGTAGTTGGCGCGCCCCTTCATGTAGCACGCCCGCAGCGGGCCCAGATGTTTTTCCAGAAACGGAATGTCCTTGAAGAAGAGCTGCTCCTGAAGATTCTTGGTTCCGGTGGAGATGATGACGCGTTTGCCGGACAGGATCGCGGGAACCAGGTATGCCAGAGTTTTGCCGGTGCCCGTGCCGGCTTCGACGATCAGGTGTTTCTTCTCGGAGAGAGCGCTTTCCACCGCTTCGGCCATGCGGAGCTGACCCTCGCGGTATTCGTAACCGGGGTGCCACTCGGAAAGCAGACCCTTACGGCCAAAGAATTGGCGGACAGTGAGAGTCTTGGGAGATGCAGCCACCTACAGGACGATTCTACCAGCGCTCCCAAACACGATATCGTCGTAGTATGGCCTCCCGATACGAAATCAAATTCAGCGACGAAGCGCGCGCCGATTTCGAGCGCCTGCATTCCCAGGCCGAGTCCTCTTCAGATGCGCTCCGCCAGCTGCTGGAGGTTCACGCCCTGCTGGATCAGATCGCCGAGGGAGATCCCGCCCAGGATGCCCTTGTTCCTGGAGCCCTGACGGAGCCTGCGCAACGCTACCAGACGGAAGGCGGCGTGCGCATGTATTTCCGGCGTCAGGACGACACGCGGACTGCCACGATCAGCTCATTCGGCGAAGCGCCATCCGACGCTCCCAAACTTACGGGTTTGAAGATTCGAGACATCCCGCACGGGGTGGAGAGTGAGAGCGCCACGGAATTCACCAACGAAGATGGCGTCCGAACCCGGATGCGAAGCTTCGTCCGCAAGGTGGATTGGGGCGACTCCTACACCGTCTTGAATCATGTCGCGATGGAGGGCCAGCCCGCACGAACCATGATCACCTCGGGGCGGAAGGGCGAAATCGAAGGGGATTGGCGCAGGGACGTGATCGAAGTTGTTGAGTTGCTGGCAGACGGAAGCTCGCGCCGTTATCCGCCACAAACGGTTCCGGTGTGGTTAAAGAATCCGTTCTACGAGGCGAACTCGAAGAAGGACATGCTCGCCAGACTGCAGACGAATCCGCTTCCGAGCGCTCGGCTCGAAGAAATCAAGCGTCTTCTCGAGAATGACGCTGACTCGGTCTAGAACGCGTGAGCCGACGTGATGCCGTTGGCGGAGAGCGCCACCTGCATCTTCTCGAGCGCCGACTTGTGGATCTGCGAAACCCGGCTTTCATTGATCCCCAGGATGCCGCCGATTTCCTTCATGGTCATCTCGTTGGTGTAGTACAGCAGGACCACTTTCTGATAGCGCTCCGGCAGCGTCTTCATGGCTACGCCCAGGACGCTGCGCAGTTGCTCCCGCGCGCAGATGGAATCGGGGTGGGTTTCGGGTTTGCTCGGAAAATCGGGGGCTGGAAGATCGTCGCCTTCATTGCCGCGGGTGGATGCCGAGATCAAACCCACGTTGCGAAGATCGATCATCATGGTTCGCCACCGCTCAGTGTCCATGCCCAGCTTTTGCGCCACTTCCTGCTCGGTCGGATTGCGCTGCAGCTCGGCGGCCAGATCGCGCGTGGCGGCTTCCACTTGTTTGTGGCGGCGGCGCATATCGCGCGAAGCCCAGTCGAGCTGGCGCAAGCTGTCCAGAATCGCGCCCTTGATGCGATGTTTGGCGTAGCTCGAAAACACCACCTGTTTATCGGGATTGAACTTGCTGGCGGCGTCGAAAAGACCCAGGATTCCGGCATGCACCAGATCGTCCAGATCCACATGGACGGGCAGGTTCTCGTGAACCCGCACGGCGATGGCTTTCACCAGGGGGACGTGTTCGAGCACCACACGGTCGCGCCGGGCCAGCTTGGCGGCCTGCGCCGTAGCCTTTGCGGCAGCCGGGTTGGTCTGCGCGGCGTGCCGGCTAGTGCTGGCCGCCACAGGCTTCGCCGGAACGCGCTGGCGGCTGTTGGGGACCGCGCGCAGCGGAGTCTTCACGGCCTGTCTCACCGCTGTCGCGGTCTTCATCGGGCTGGTCGCACGTACCTTCGCTCGCATCGTCATTGCCTGGCATCCTCCTGATCGGTCTTGCGGAACTCTTCCCCTAAGTGCACGCCCTGGACCATCTGCGGCATTGAAGAAAAGCGGCATTCCTGCCGATTCGATGAGTACGCCCCAAAGAGGGGGATTGCAGTATTAGAATCAGCGGCTAAACCGGAGTCTCCGGTTCGCCGTGAGGAAGTCCGTCGAACTTCCGTCGCCGCCCCGGCCAAGAGGGCGGTACCAATTTGGAACTGATTAAACACTGCTTTATCTCAAACTGAAACACTAGTCCCTGATCGGGACCACGGACGACTGAGTACTGCGCGTTAAACAGCAGCTTAAAGGCTAGGGCGGGGTGGAGTATCTCGACGATTCACCTTAGGGCGGGCTAGTAATCTATCCCACCTGGTGTATGTCGAGTTCTTAGCTCTGGCGTTGTTTTAGGACTACCAGCCAGCTCTTAAGTGCGAAAGCCCCTAGAAATATCCACGTGGCCAGCAACATCTTGCCGTCCAGCGTGAAATAGGCCAGAATCGCCAATACCGCGAAGGCTGTTAGAGCGCCTGCAAACTTGCGGTTCATTAGGGTTTAGCTGGCGGAAGGTTATAGGAAAAGGCCATTTGAAGGCGAATCTGGTCGCCTTTATACGCCGCTGGCAGCGGGGGGAAGGGATTCGAGGCGCTGATCCCGGCTACCGCAGCCCGGTCAAAGGACGTGATCCCTGAGGTCGATGCGATCACCAGCTTAGGGACGCCTCCGCTGCGATCAATGCTGAACTGGATCAGCACCAGGCCCCGGCGCCCCATTCTAGCGCTGTCCGGGACGATAGCCATCCAATTCCTGCGGACCTTAGTCAGCACCTGCAGCAGATACGGCTTGAAGTCGACGCCCTGGGGATCGCTGAGGAGCTGCATTTGCCGGAGCGCCGTGGCTTCGCTGGCTCCATCCGGGGAAATCACCATGCCCCCGGCGCCCCCTGGCAGCCCCGCGCGCTCGATCTCGTCCAAGGGAGTGGTGGGCAACTGGATCGAAGGGTGGTCCGGTGGCACCACCGGTCCAGTGGCCGCGCCGACGTTTTCCATCACGATCCTGGGCTTTTCCACGGGTGGAGGCAGCGCCGGGACCACCCCGGCTACCGGCGGCGTAGTGACTGCCGCTTGAATTTGGGGAGGCGGAGGCAGTGTCGTGGCCGGAGGGACCACGGGACCCGCGGGTGCCGGCGGCGCGAAGATCTTGGCCTTGGGAGGAGCCTCCTTCAGGGAACTCCGGACGTCCAGCTGCGGCGTCACCTTGCCCGTGTTCTTTTCCTTCTGGGTCACCTCGAAGACTTTCGGGGCGAATAGAGGGACGGCTGCCTTACGGAAATCGGCGGTGATGGGGGGACCGTTGAACCTGCCGGTGGTTTCGGGAAGCGCCAGCAGCACCGCTATAACGATCGCGTGGACCAGCAGGGAGCCGATCCCTGCCCGGAAAAAGCGTCGCGATGTAATGGGTTCCTGCCACTCGGGGAATAACTCGAGTGCGTCGGATTCATGAAGATTTGCCCGTGACATTGAGCGCCTGAGCCACCAATCGGGCGTGCGCTTCGATTTTATCAAGAATGTCTTGAGCCACTTCGAGCGCTGCCAACCCTTGCTGCCCGGTTACCCTCGGAATGCCTCTGGAAACTACGCTGGCGAAAAAGCTTTCCAGCTCCAGCCGCAGCGGTTCATCCTTGGTTACGGGAAGCGGAGCGTAGCCGATCGAGAGGGGCGGTTTCACCGTGAAACGGGCCGCGTCCTGGCGGGTGTAATCGAGCGAAATGTATTCGTGCGGCTGGAACAGGCGAAGCTTACGGACGCGTTCCGTTGAAACGCGGCTCGCCGTCAGGTTGGCCACGCAGCCTCCCGGAAACTGCATCCGCACATTGGCGATGTCCACCTTCTCCGAGAGAATGTGGATGCCCGCGGCGCGGATCTCCTCGGGTTGTTGCTTGGTGAGCGTGAGCACGATGTCGATATCGTGAATCATCAGATCCAGCACCACGTCCACGTCCAGGCTGCGGGGGCTGAATTCGCTTAGCCGGTGCACCTCGAAAAACAAGGGCTTGGTGATCACGGTCTCGAGCGCCGCCACGGCGGGATTGAATCGCTCCAGATGTCCTACTTGCAGGATGCGGCCGGTGCGCTCGGCCGTCTGGACCAGCTGGCGGGCAGCCTCGACAGAGTGAGCGATCGGCTTTTCGATCATGACGTCCACGCCCAGTTCCATCAGCTTGCAGCCGATGGGGGCATGGGTGACGGTGGGGCTGGTCACCACAACGGCGTCCGCGCGGCCGGTCAAGTCCTCTAGCGACGTCAGAACAGGGCAGCCATGGGTGCTGGCGGCCTCAGCGGCACGTTCGGGGTTGGTGTCGAGCACACCGGCCAGCTCGGCGTGCTCGGATTGCTGAATAACGCGCAGATGGTTGCGGCCGAAACTGCCGGCGCCGACGACCGCAACGCGCGGTTTGGAAGTGGATGCCAAGATATCGATGCTAGCCTGACTAGCTGCGGGCGGCTTGCATCTGGGCCATGCGTGCCTGCTGTTCGCGTGTCAGATGCGGGGTGATTCCCAGCATGCGCTGCAGAACCATGAGCTGAGCGCGATGATGCATCTCATGCTCTTTCGGACCCAACAGCATCTCGAAGCGAGTCTTGCTGGGAGGCTGAGCTCCCGCGGGGAAGCTTACGCTCTCGCCCAGGAAGTCTTCGGAGAGTCCTTCCAGCCACTTAGCGAATTGATCGCCGCTGGTCCGCAGAAGCTCAATGATTTCGGCTTTCGTGCGCGATTTCTGCTCCTCGGCCAGGATGGGGTGGATGAAACTGAAGAAATTGAAGCCTTCCATGGTCTTAAGCTTCTCGCCATGAACAGCCAGTGGAAAACGAGTGGTCATGGCGATGTGCACCAGAGTCTGCGCTACTGTGCGGGACTCGGATGCCGCCTGAAAGCTGTACTTGTCTTCGGGGATCTCTTCGGCGATCTTGATCGTGTTGTTCCGGACCGTGCGAAATGCAGCGGCCAAATCTTTAGCTGAATAGTAGTTCATCAGTATCTATTGTAAAGCGTGCGGCTGCTAAAATTAAGTCTTCCCATGGAAATCGAGAAAGTGTATGAGCCCCAGCGGTTCGAGCCGCACTGGGCCAAGTGGTGGGTGGAGGAGAATCTCTTCCACGTAGAACCATCGCCCGGCGATCCGTACTTTTCGCTGGTGATCCCGCCGCCCAACGTCACAGGCTCGCTCCACATGGGCCACATGTTTGAGCATTCCATCATCGATGCCTTGATCCGCTGGCATCGCATGCGCGGAGAACGCACGCTGTGGCTGCCGGGCACCGATCACGCCGGAATCGCTACCGAGCTGATGGTCGACCGGCAACTGGCGCAGCAGGGCATCCAGAAACGCGAACTCGGCCGCGAGGAGTTTCTCAAAAAGGTCTGGGAATGGAAAGCCCAGCATGGCGGCCGCATCGTCGAGCAGATGAAGCGCGCCGGCGATAGCTGCGACTGGTCGCGCGAGCGGTTCACCATGGATCCGGGCTTGTCGCGCGCGGTGCGCGAAGCATTCGTGCGCCTGTACGAAAAGGGACTCATCTATCGCGCGAACTACATCGTCAACTGGTGCCCGCGCTGCCAGACCGTGCTGTCGGATCTCGAGGTCGAGCACGAAGACACCCAGGGACATCTGTGGCACATCGCCTATCCCGTGAATGGCAGTTCGTTGAAGCTGGTGGTCGCGACCACGCGCCCGGAAACCATGCTGGGCGATACCGCGGTCGCCATCAATCCGAAAGATCCGCGGGCGAAGGAGCTGGCGGGCAAGACGATCCGCTTGCCATTGATGGATCGCGACATTCCGATCATTCTCGACGAGATGGCCGAGCTCGGATTCGGATCGGGCGCGGTGAAGATTACGCCGGCGCACGACCCCAATGACTTCGAGGCTGGCAAGCGTCACAACCTGCCGAGCATCCAGGTGATCGACGGGAACGCGAAGATGACGACGGCCGCCGGGAAGTACGCAGGGTTAGATCGTTATGATGCGCGCAAGCAGGTAGTGGCGGATCTCGAAGCACTCGGCTTGATGGAGAAGATCGAGCCGTACAAGTTGAGCGTCGGCAAGTGCCACCGTTGCAAGACTGTGGTGGAGCCGCTGGTTTCGAAACAGTGGTGGATGAAGATGAAGCCGCTGGCCGAGCCGGCGATCAAGGCCGTGGAAGAAGGCCGCATCACCTTCGTGCCCGCCAACTGGGCCAAGACCTACTTCGAGTGGATGTACAACATCCGCGACTGGTGCATCTCGCGGCAACTGTGGTGGGGACATCGGATTCCTGTGTGGCACTGCGGGGCGTGCGGCGAAGTTACCGTGACGCGTGAAGATCCCACTGCGTGTTCCAAGTGCGGCTCGGCGAAGCTCGAACAGGATCCGGACGTTCTCGACACGTGGTTTTCGAGTGGCTTGTGGCCCTTTTCAACGCTGGGGTGGCCCGACGATACCGCGGATCTGAAAACATTCTATCCGACGTCGCTTCTCGTCACGGGCTTCGACATCATCTTCTTCTGGGCCGCGCGCATGATCATGTTCGGCCTGGAATTTATGGGCGATGTGCCGTTCCGCCAGGTCCACATTCATGGTTTAGTACGCGACGCCGAGCGTCAAAAGATGTCCAAAACTAAGGGCAACACGATTGATCCCTTGGTGATCAATGACAAGTACGGGACCGATGCTGTACGTTTTGCCCTGCTGATCAGCGCGGCGCCGGGTGGCGATATCGCGCTGAGCGAAGACCGCATCGACGCACTGAAAGCCTTCGCCAATAAGATCTGGAACGCATCGCGGTTGTTGTTCAGCAAGCCTCGTGAGGGTTCCGGAAAGCCTGTATCGCTGGCCGATCGCTGGATCGCCAGTCGATTGAATGCCTGCGCGGAGGCGGCGAATCGCAACTTCGAGCAGCATCGCTACGATCAGACTGCCGACGAGCTGTATCACTTCTGGTGGGACGATTTCTGCGACTGGTACCTGGAGCTGAAGAAGCTCGATGAGGATTGGAGTTACGCATACACGGTGTATGAGAAGGCGTTGCGGCTGCTGCATCCGCTGATGCCGTTCCTGACCGAGGAGTTGTGGCAGCGCCTGGAGATGCCCGGGAAATCGATTGCGCTGGCGGAGTATCCACGCTATTTACAAAACGAACCGAATCCCGAAGCCGAGTCTGAGATGGCAACTCTTAAGGAAATCGTGACTTCGGCGCGCGTGACGCGTGCGGACAACAGCGTGGATCCCAAGCAGATGGTCGAAGGAGTTCTGTACGCTCAAAACCGCGCGTTTCACGTGGCACAAGCCAACGAAAACGCTATCTCGCGGCTGGCCAGGGTGAAACTCGATCTGCGCAACGAAGCGCCTCCTGGCGTGGACGCAGAGTTCGTGCTGAAGCTCGCACTCAAGCTCGATCGCGAGAAGATCGCCAAGGAGATTGCCGAGCTCGAGAAGGTGATCGCGAATTCGCAGCGGCAACTTTCGAATGAAGCGTTCCGGGCTAAGGCGCCCGAGAAGGTCGTCGCGGGAATGCTGGCCAAGCAAGCTGAATACGAGGCGCAGGTTGCCAAACTCCGCGCTTCACTTTAATACCGATTCCGTCAAGGCTCGGCTGCCCGGCAGACGTATCGACTGGTTCGAGAGCATCGATTCCACCATGATCGAGGCGCGGCGGGACTTGCAGCCTGGGAGAATCGTCGGTGCGGAAGAGCAGACCGCGGGTATGGGCCGCCACGGGCGCAAATGGATTTCTCCCGCGGGAAGCGGCCTTTACGTTTCGATGGTGTTGGCCGCGAAGCCCGTACCGCTGATCATGCTCGCTTTGGGTCTTGCGACGCGCGAGGCGATCGCGGGTGGCGCCGACCTGAGATGGCCCAACGATGTGCTCCTTGACGGAAAGAAGTGCGCCGGTGTCCTCGCTCAGCTTGAAGGCGATACGATCATCGCCGGTATAGGGATCAACGTGAGTCAGACCGAGTTTCCCGAAGATCTCGAAACACCGGCCACTTCACTGTTGCTCGAAGGCGTAATCGTCTCGCGAGAAGACTTGCTGGTGGCGCTGGTTGAATCGGTGGAACGCTATACGCGGCTTAGCTCGGATGAGATTGTGCGAAAGTTCACCGATGCTTCGAGCTACGTTGCCGGAAAGCGAGTCCGTGTCGAAGCGGGCCTGGAAGGAGTCACCTGCGGACTGGATCCGGCGGGATTCCTGCGGGTGCGCGAAGATAATGGGACGGAGACAACCATTTTCGCTGGTGGAGTGAGACCACTATAACCATGCTTCTTGCGCTCGACGTCGGCAATTCGAACGTGACCATCGGCGCCTTCGATGGTGAAAACGTCGTCGGCCGCTGGCGGCTCCGCACCATTCAGGAGCAGACTGCCGACGAGTGGGGAATTCTTCTCCGGAACCTGTTTACGCTTTCGAAGTTGGATCTCACGGCGGTGAAGGACGTGATCATTTCGAGCGTCGTTCCAGCCGTCGATCAGCCGCTGGAGGCGATGACTGAACGTTACTTTCATCACAAGCCGCTGTTCGTGAATCAATCGACCGACCTGGGCATCGCGGTGCGCTACGACAACCCGCGCGAAGTGGGCGCGGACCGCCTGGTGAACGCCGTCGCTGGATTTACCAAATACGGAGGCCCGTGCATTGTGGTCGACCTGGGCACCACTATCAACTTCGACATCGTCTCGAAGGACAAAGTTTTCCTGGGCGGCGTGATCTGCCCCGGCATCGGGATGTCGATCTCCGGCTTGTTTGCCAAGACGGCACGCCTGCCCATGGTGGATTTCCGCGAGCCCGAGAAACTCATCGGGTCGAACACCGTGGGAAGTATCACCTCCGGACTCTATTACGGTTTTATAGGCATGATCGACGGCATTGTGGAGCGCATCGTGGCGGAGTTGGGACCCGAGACCAAGGCTGTCGCCACGGGCGGGCAAGGGCAGTTGATCGTGAAGGCCTCGCGCTTCGTCAAGATCTATGATGAAGACCTGACGCTCCACGGTCTGCGCCTGATCTGGCAACGCAATCAGCAGTGACCGACAATTACTTCAACTATTTCACGGAAATCGAGGAGCATTTCCAGCGCGCCCGCGGCACTGGTTTGTTCCTGCTATCGCCGCTCGATTGGGCTTTGATCGAAGGTTGGAAGAACTCGGGCATGCCCCTCGAAGCCGTGCTGCGCGGGATCGACGCGGCGTTTGAGAAGTGGCGGGCTCGTCCGGCGCGGGCGCGTTTTCAAATGGTGAATTCGATCGCCTATTGCGCCCAGGCCGTGGCGGAGGAAGCTCAATCGCTGGCCGCGGGCGCCCCCGCCAAGCGCAAGGAATCCCCGCCGCCGTTTTCGATCGAGGATGTTCGGGCGCATGTGCAGCGGAATGCCGATGCTTTGCGTGCGGCGGGGCATGCCGATTTGGCGGAGTCGCTCGAACGGCTGAACCTCGAAGAGCTGTATCGCGATCTGGAGCAACTGGAGCAGCGGCTCACCGCGATCGAGGAGAAGATGGTCGCCCGCGCCCGGTCGACGGCCAGCGAGGAAGCGTTGTTTGAGGCGCGCCGTTCGCTCGACCAGGAACTAAAACCGTATCGCGGAAAAATGAGCGCGGAGCAGCTCGCCACGCTGGAGCGGCAGTTTCTGGATCGGAAGGTAATCGAGGCGGCGGGTTTGCCGCGGCTGAGCCTGTTTTATTTGACAATATAAGGCGGGAAGGAGATCCAATGCGTAACATCGGACCGATGGAATTACTCGTTATTTGTTTTGCGATAGGTCTGGGATGGTTGATGGCAATCCCGTTTTGTCGTATTTCGAAAAGACTGGGGTATCCAGCTCCCTGGGGTTTGATCACGATACTCCCGTTCGGAACGTTGGTGTGGGCCTGCTACGTCGCGTTCACGCAGTGGCCTAGCGAGCTGTCCCGGCGCTGAGCCTGGATGCCGGCGCTGGTGTACACTGGAGTTTAGGTTAGGGCTCGGAGGTGAGTTTTCTCGAGTAGCCTGCTCCCTAGTCGGAGCCACCTTATTTCGGCGAATGGCGTCTGTCGCGTCGCAAAAAGGGTATCCTGCGGTCTCCTCAACGTTGTTTTCCGCCTAGTCTTTCCAGATGATTGCCGCGTCTGCGGCGAACCCCTGCGAGAGTTTTCCAGAATTCCGGTTTGCGCCAAGTGTCTGGCTGAGCCCGAGCCTCTGATCGCGGAATACTTCTGCGTATCGTGCCGGATGCCGTTCGTCAACCGCTTCCCGCTGGATGAGACCGGCCGCTGCGGGTTGTGCCGGCTGGGGCTGCAGGGCTTCGACGCGGTGTATTCATACGGCTCCTATGAAGGCACGCTTCGGGAGCTGGTCCATCTATTCAAGTACGGCGGCGTCACGCCCCTGTCGGCGGTGTTTGGACGGTTTCTGAGTCGGGCGCTCCCGCGCGAGACCGCTTTCGACATCGTCGTTCCGATGCCGCTTCACTGGTTCAAGAAATGGCAGCGCGGCTTCAACCAGTCGGATCTTTTGGCGCGCGACATCGGGAAGAAGTGGAACGTCCCGGTGCGAAATGTAGTTCGCCGGAAGAAAGCTACGCGTCCCCAATCGGGTCTCACCAATGCGAAACGGCGAGCGAACATGCAGGGGGCCTTCGGAATGCCGCGCGGCCGATCGCTGGCTGGAATGCGAGTGCTGCTGGTGGATGACGTGGTCACTACCGGGGCCACGGCCAGTGCGTGTGCACGGGTTTTAAAGCGCGCGGGAGCCGCGCATGTCGCTTTGCTGGCCCTGGCCCGCACGGACCGCCGTCAGGCGGTGGAACTTTCGTTTACGGCAGGAGGATACGTATGAGTGCCGCACAGATCTATACACATGCCTCAACCACGAATGGTGAGCGCCTGCACCGGCCCGTGCTGGTGCTGAACTCGAGCTTCGAGCCGATCAACGTGTGCGCGGCCCGCCGCGCCCTGGTGCTGGTGCTGAAGGGAGTGGCCGCAGCCGAGGAACATTCTGTCGGGCACGTTCACTCCGCCCGCTCCGCGATCAAGGTGCCGAGCGTGATCCGCCTGCTGGAATACCGCCGCATTCCGCATCAGACTCGCGCGCTGTCGCGCAAGAACATCCTGATGCGTGACCGCTACACCTGCCAGTACTGCATGAAGACCATGAGCTCGGGGGATCTCACCCTGGATCACGTAATGCCGCGTTCGCGCAAGGGCGAAACCACGTGGGAGAATCTGGTGGCCTGCTGCCATCCCTGCAACAATCGCAAGGGCAGCCGAACGCCGGAGGAAGCCAATATGCGCTTGGCGCGCGCCCCCCGGCCGTTCAGCCTGCACACCAGCCGCCACCTGATGCGCCTGCTCGGTAAGAGCGACGATCAGTGGCGGAAGTACCTGTTCTATTAACGGGTAGCCGGCGGCGTTGTCGGCGTAGGTGGGGTTGGTACCGTGGGGCCGTTGCCTTTGGGCGGATTTTGGCTGCCGGTGGGGTTATTGGTCGGCGACGTGGGATTCTCGTGCGGGTCAATCGGACCCTTGTTGTCTTTCCCGGATTTCGGACTCTTCCCCTTTTTTTTCTGGTCTTCTTTTTGCTGTTTCGGATCCGTGGGATCGGTGTTGCCCTTTTGGAAGTTTGTATCGTCCTTAGACTTTTGATCCTGCGTCTTGCTCTGGTTTCCGGCCTGGCCGAAGGCTGCGCCAGTTAGCGCCAGTGCTGCCAGTCCAGAGAATAGTATTCGTTTCATTGTTTACCTGCTGTTTTGTTTTTGTGCTCTCGCGAGCATTCCTCTGGTATGAGCGCTGAAACTTCGGAAGTGTTACTTAGGCGAGCTAGCGGCCGTTGCGAGCGGTGCGCAGGTGCGCGGGTCTATTCTTTACAGCGGTCTGGGCAGCGGCGTTTTCCGCTACCAGCACCCGCGACGGATAGAATCCCTGGCGTACGAAGCGGTCGGTGACCACGCGCATCCCGGCTTCGCGGATCAGCTCGGGCACACTGCTTTCCACCTGACGGCCCCAGAAGGCCGGCACCAGGCTGCCGCCCACCGTGTACAGGTGGTTGAACATTTTCACATTCTGCCCGATCACCACCAGTGAAAACTTCCCGTCGGGGCGCAAAACGCGCCGAATTTCGCGGAGCGTGCGCTGAATATCGTCCTGCGATAACAACTCCAGCAGGTAGCAGCACATTACGGCATCGAAGCTGCCGGAACGGAAGGGTAGATTGCGGACATCCACGGCGCCGCAGTGGGCTTCGGCTTGGGGACAAGCTTTGCGGGCCACCCGTAGCGTATGAGCGGCCATGTTGGGGGAAAGATCCAGTCCGTAGGTGCGTCCGTCGGGATTGGCCTTGACCAGGCGGCGGAACATTTCTCCGCTCCCCGTCGCGACCTCAAGTACCCGCATGCCGTTGCGAATCCCCGAATGCTTCAGCGCGCAATCATGTGCTTTAGAGTGAAAAAAGAAAGTGCTGACCGGATAAACCGAAGAGACCAGATCATATACGCGTCGCGTCCGGGCGGCGATCGTGCGCGGCATCCGATCTTCGCGGGGAAGAAGGATGGAATAGTTAAGATTGCTCAAGTAATGGCTCCGACATGCTCCCGATATCGCTGTCGCTGGTGGGCTACCCGCTCCCCACTAAGGATTCAACTCCCACTACGGTACCACTGACTTGCTCTGGAATTTCGATCCCGGTGCTGGTGCCCTCGCCGGGACGGCTGTCGATCCACATACGATAGCTGTCCCCGTACAGGACTTTCAGGCGTTCATTGACGTTATTGACCCCAATTCCGCCCTGTTCGAACATCCGCGCGAGGCGGGATTCGGGAATGCCGACGCCGTCGTCTTCGACCACGATCTGGAGCTGATTTCCCAGGCGGCGGCTACGCACGCGGATGGTCCCGCCATCCACTTTGCTGGCCAGGCCGTGACGAATGCTGTTCTCGACCAGCGGCTGCAGCAGCATGCTGGGGACCAGCAGGTCCAGGGTGTCGGGATCGATTTCCTTCACGAAGTGGAGCTTATCACCGAATCGGACCATTTCGATGGAAAGGTAGGCGTCGATAAAATCCAGTTCTTCACGGAGCGTGGCGAGGTTATCCTGTTGCCGCAGAAGCCGGCGAAGAATTTTCGAGAGTCGATAAACCACCTGGCGTGCCTCCTCGGGATCCAGGCGGATTAGCGAAGCCACTGAGTTCAGTGTGTTGAATAGAAAGTGTGGATTGATCTGGCTGCTGAGGGCCGCCAGGCGAGCTTCGTTGAGGCGAAGCTGTTGCTGTTCGAGTCTCTTCTCATTCAGGTTGCTGTTCCAGATCTTGATGGGCAGCGCCACGCAAAACAAAGTGGTTGCATAGACGGCCACCAGCAACCACGGCCCAGCGTCGGTCCAGGATTGTTGCAGCGCGAAAACTCCGTGGTTCGGAAATACCGAAGCCAGAGTCTGGCGGAGCACTTCAGCCAGCACGATCATGCCGACGCAGGCGATGCTAAACCCAGCCAGGCGCAGGTCGCCACGGCGCAGCAGGCGGACCGAGGCCAGCGTGGGATCCGGCGTGAACTTCCAGATAAATTCCTTGTCTGGAGCCAGATCGCGAAGCAAGCCCCCCATGACGCCGGCGGCGGCGAAGAGGAGCATGGTCAAAGGTCTGCTCTCAAACAGAGCCGGAATGGCGATGAAGACGCCGGCCAACATTCCCGTGACATAGCCCCCGAGCATACCCATAACGAGGCTTCCCTCCAGTCCCAGGTCGACGGCCTGATATGCGCTGGGGTTGGCGACCCGCACCGCGACGCCGGATCCATAAATCACTGCGCAGACCAGAGCCATTTTGACGCGCTGGGTGAGGGTGCGCTCTTCGCGCAGAAGCATTCGCTGGAAACCGCTAGAACGGGTGAGGATGCTCGCCAGCGAAGCGGCCACGGCGAGCTTCACCAGGAGAATCAGCAAATGCTGTGCAGGCATGTAAGGCCCAGGGCAGCGCCAACATACGGGGACCGCCCTGCGGACATTATAATGGAGTTACCTCACCCGAATTGTTTCGCCAGTATAAATGTCCCCTAAATTCGAGCTTCGAAAGGTAGCCGAGGCGGATTTTCCCACCCGTTTCGGACAGTTCCGGATCTACGGGTTCGCCTACACGGTGGAATCCGAAATCGAAGAAGTGGTAGCGCTCAAGATGGGAGATCTGGAGCATGGCGGGCCCCCGCTGGTGCGGATTCATTCGCAATGCCTCACGGGGGATGTTTTCCACAGTCTGCGCTGCGATTGCCGGGCGCAACTCGAGCTGGCTCTCGAGACCATCGCGCGCGAAGGCCGCGGGCTGCTGGTTTACGAAAATCAGGAAGGCCGCGGGATCGGGCTGCTGAACAAGCTGCGCGCCTATGAGTTGCAGGATCATGGCGCGGACACGGTGGAGGCTAACGAAAGGCTCGGCTTCGAGGCGGATCTGCGAGGCTATGAAGCCCCTGCTGCCGTCGTCCGCTACTTCGGGTTGTGGACGGTGCGGCTGATGTCCAACAATCCGGAGAAGATTCAGGCTCTGGAGAAGGCCGGTGTGCGCGTCGCCGAACGGGTTTCCGCGATCGTCGAGCCGCTGGAATCGACCGCCGATTATTTGCGGACCAAACGCGAGAAGATGGGGCACCTGCTGGATCGGTAGGAAGCCCGTCAGCCCGCGGACGCGACCAGACTGCGGAGCTTGGCGGACAATGTGGTTCGCTTCAAACCCAGCATCCCCGCTGCGAGGGTCTTGTTGCCGTGGGATTTCCGCAGCGCTTCCTCAATAATCTGGCGCTCAATCCGGCCGACGGTCTGTTCGAAGTTCAGTCCGGCATCCGAGAGCGCGATCGATCGTAAGGTGCTGGTCAGCAAGGGACCGCCGGTGAGGGTGAAATCAGACGGTACCAGCAGCTCTCGCTCCCCGCTGAACGCGACGGCCATTTCCACGGCATTCTCCAGTTGCCGGACGTTTCCGGGCCAGCCGAACCCTTGAAGCTTGGCCAGCGCAGCCGACCCGAGCCGGCGCAGCGCGATACTCTCCTGCGAGCAGACTTTGGCGATGAAGTGGTTCGCCAGCAGCGGGATATCCTCGCGCCGCTCGCGCAAGGGGGGCACGGTGATGGGAATCACGCTCAGGCGGTAGTACAGATCTTCCCGAAATCTCCGTTGCTGAACCAGATCCAGCAGGTTCACATTGGCGGCTACGACCATGCGAACGTCCACGCGGATGGTTTCCGAACTTCCTACCCGTTGAAATTCCCGTTCCTGCAAAAACCGCAGCAGTTTGGTCTGGACGTCCAGAGGCAGATCGCCGATGTCGTCGAGAAATAGTGTGGAGCGGTGGGCCTGTTCGCAACGGCCGATGCGCTGTTGCGACGCTCCGGTGAACGCGCCTTTGACGTGGCCGAACAGCTCGGCTTCGAGCAGCGTTTCGGGAAGGCCGGCGATGTTTACGGCGATCATGGGCAGCCGGGCGCGCGGGCTCGCCATGTGCAAAGCGCGGGCGACTACTTCCTTCCCGGTGCCGGTTTCGCCGGTGATCAGAACCGTGGCGCGCCGGCGTGCGACCAGCCGAATCACGTCCGCGGTGCGCCTGATGGCGGGACTGGTCCCGACCAACATCTCGCGCCAGGGTTCACTGACAGCTTCGGCCGCCCGGCTGCGGCAGGCTTCGACGGCGGCCTGGATTTTGGCGGCGGCATCGTCTTCCGGCCCGGCGACATCGTACGCGCCGAGTTGCATATAGCGAACGGCGTCGGCCAGACGGGCGCTGAAATCGCAGATCACGATGGGGACGGAGCGGCGCAAAGAGAGGAGCCGATCGAGAAGGTCCTCGATTGCGAAATCGGCTACGGGAGCGGTTACGATCGCAACGTCATAATCGACGTTCGTCAGGCGGTCGATGCCCTCCGCGGCCGTAGGGGCACGATCGATCCGCCAGTCCGGGGGCAGATCGACGAAGCCCGCTCCTATCTGGAGGGCTTTAAGCGCCTCGGGTTCCAGGTTTGTGCCTCCCTTCATCTATCGGATGGCCGGGGAGGCAGCGCCCGGCTTTAAAGCTAGGATTTGACCGGTTACGTACTTCTATTGGAAGTACTTGGCGGCTAGTTCGGGATCTACTTCCACAGCCTTGCTCCAGGCGGCGCGAGCTTCTTGGTCCTTGCCGGAGGCCTTGAGGGCATGGCCCAGGTTGGTGAGAGCCGCGGGGAAGTCGGGCTGCGCGTCCGACGCCAATTGGTAGCAATGGGCAGCTTTTTCAGGCTCTCCGGCTGATTGAAGCAGAAGACCCAGATTGTAGGACAGTTCCAGCGAGCTTTGTCCCAGGCCGGTTAGCTTCTGGTGCAGGTCCCAAGCGCGGTTGTGATCCTTGCGCTCGATGGCGATGGCGGTGAGGGCGCGTAAGGCATCGGAATTCTGAGCCTGGAGCGCCAGGATTTTCTCGAAGGTTTGCGTGGCGCCATCCAGGTCCTGGAATTTCCAGTAGGCCAGGCCGAGATTGACCAGGGCTTCCACCCAATCGCCCCGATGTTTGGCACAGAGCTCGAAGGAGTCCACGGCGGCGGCGAAGTCGCCCCGCTGAATTTGGAGGAATCCCAGGCGGTAGGCGGCGTCCTCCCAATCCGGTTTCAGGCCGACCAATTTGGCGAAGTGGCGTTCGGCTTCCTCGGCGCGGCCCTCCCGCTCGTCCAGAAGTGCCAGATTCCACAACAGGCCGGGCGAATCGGGAGCGGCGGCCAAAGCTGCTTCGCAAGCGTGGCGTGCGCCGGCGAGGTCGCCGCGTTCCTCGAGCAAAACGCCCAAGTGCGCATTGGCTTCGGGAGCATCCGGGCGAAGCTTGGCGGCTTCGCGATAGGCGTTGCCAGCCTGATCCGTGCGGCCGGTTTTCTGATAAGCCAGACCGAGATTGAACCAGGCTTCATACGAATCAGACGCAATCTTGACCAGGTTCGAGCAGTGCTGCGCGGCGCCGCTGAAATCGCCGCGCGAGAGCGCCACGGCCGCCAGACCCTCCAGCGCCTGGCGCGATTGGGGCCGTATCTTGAGCATGCGATCGGCATACTCTTTGGTCTTGGCGTCGTCCTTGCGCGCCATGGAAAGCGTGATGAGATTGACCAGCAGCTCGGCTGAACTGGCGTTGCTGGGCAGCAGCTTGCGATAAAGCTCGGCAGCTTCGTCGAGCTTACCCAGTTGATGCAGCGTCACAGCCTTGCCAAACAGGGTGCGATCCTGACCGGGGCTGGATTTAAGCGCCTGGTCGAAATGCGACAAGGCTTGTTCGAGCTGGCCCAGATGCAGCAGACACAGGCCGCGCCCGGTGTGAGCTTGCCATAGTCCCTTATTTAGCGAAAGGGCGGTTTCGAAAGAACGGCCGGCCTGGTCGAACTGGCCCTGGCGTTCCAGGGCGAGCCCCAGGTTGTAGTGGGCCGTGGCGTTATTCGCATCGGCCGCGATGACCTTGGAGTAGCAGGCAGCTGCTTCGCCCCACTTTTGTTGTTCGAAGCGCAAATGGCCCAGACCGGAGTAGACCTCCGCGGGCTTCTCCCCGCGGGCTGCCGCGCCTTCCAGTTCCTTAATGGCGTCGTCCAGGCGGCCGGCGGCGGCGAGCTTCACCGCGTTTCCCAGGGCGCTGGTTTCGGCGGGGCGCTGTGTCTTGGGTTTGGCGGCGAGAGTATCGCCGCGCATGAGCCGTTCTACTAATTCGTCATCTACAAAGAAAGCTTGTTCGTCGTTCTGGGACATTGTAAGTACTCCTAATTCTTGGGCACTAATTCTTAGGCACGAGCGGCACTACGTTCACGGCTCCCTGCATGGCTGCCTTCTCATCCCGTTCGGAGAAGAATCCTACTCCGCCGGAACCGAAACGGGTGTCGGTCCATTCGTCGATTTTTTGGCCCTGTACCCAGGTGGTGAAATGGTTGCCGATAGCGTCGAAGCGGATCTTGTAGTTGGTATCGACGCGCACCTTCATGGGAAGGGGAACCGACACGCGGTTCTCGTCCTGTCCATCGACTACGGCGAAGTGCACCAGAGCAATGGTGGGGTCCAGGCCGGGCGTGACAATTTCGAGCTTGGTCACGTAATAGTTTCTTGGATTCTGCCCGCGGAAGATCCATCCGATGGCCTTGGTTTCGATCTGCGCCTGAAACTCCAGGCGATAGTCGCTGAGCTTGGCGGAGCCGCTGAGCAAGGAAATGTGCCGCCTGGATCGGGCGGAGTTGGCCCAGTCGTCGATCCAGCCGCCGGAGATGGCGAGACCAGCGGCCACCGCCGGAGCGGACGCAGCCACGGCCGGCGTTTCGGGAGCGGGTTTACCGTTACCTCGCGTGACCACGTAGGCGACGCCGGAAACGGCCACAACGAGTGCCGCAGCCACACCGATCTTGACGCCGGTCGACAGCTTGGACCAGGCGCTTTCGGTGGCTTCGACACGCAAGGAAGGAATCGCATTCTCGGACGCAACCGCGGATTCCCGGGGTCTGGGCGCGGGTGATTCCTGGCGCGATTCCGGCCGCGGGCTGACGACCGGCGCAGCGGGAGCCGGACCTTTCGCAACACTCTTCTCTTGGACTTTTCCTTGAGCCGAGGCTTCCACCGCTGCCGGCCGTTTGATCGGCCCGGCCTTGGGTGCGGGGACAACTGGCGATCGCAAACGTTCTTCGGGTTGTACGGGAGCGGCCTGTATGGGCGCGGGCTGGGCCGGTGGTTTTGCTTGCGCCGGGACCGATTGCGCCGGAACAGACTGTGCCTGTTTCGGCGGAGCTGGCTTGGGCTGCGCCGGCGCGGCCGCGGGTTGCGGCGCCCGGGCTGGCACCGGAGCCGGACCAAAAACGATAGCCGGGCGCAGGGGCAGAGTCGCGGACTGGGGGATTTGTACGTCGGAGGCCGCTGCCAGGGCGGACGGGAACGCCTGTCCCAATTTGCCGCGAGCGGCCGCCAGACCGTGAAGAGTTACGGGCAGAGCTTTAGTCACCAGTTCAGGCGGAGCCGGTTCCGATGCCGCGGCCAAAGGAGGCTCGGGCGTCACCTGCTCGGCAGGTGCGGTGAATGCCTCGGGCGCCGGCTCAGCTTGCCGGGCGGACTGTGGAGCAGGTTCACGAACGGCCTGCGGAACTGCTTGGGGAATCTCTGGAGCCAGCGCGGCGGCTTGCTGCACTCCAGCGGGACCATCCGAATAAGCAAAACCGGTGGTGGCGAAATCCAGACGTGCCAGATCACCAAGTTCTGCGGGGAGCGCGGGAAATCCGCGGGGCACGCCGAGCCAGGGCTTGGCTTTCTGGGGTGGATGAGGGGACATGAGAATCTCCATGACATCGTCGGCTCCGGCCGGTTGACTTCCGGTTTCGGGGCGCATCTGCAGCTCCATGACAGGAGCGGGGCCGGTGAACTCGCGCAACTCCAGACCGCGTTCGCTGGTTCGAGTGTGGTGTTCCAGAGCCTGTAGCGAAAGAGCGAGCTCGACACGCGGGGCGGGAGGCAGGCTCCCTTCCGAATTCGAAGACGCAGCGGTTTGTGATTCGGTAGAATCCGCGAGTGCTGAGAAACCCGGAAGAATCGCCATGCGGTCCCATGTGCCATCCAGTTCGATGACGCCAGCCTGCTCGATGGTCGTGACCGCGGGTACGAGCGGCTCCCTCACGAATCCGGCAAGCGGCGCCGGACCGGATTCTTCGGCGGGCTGGTACTCCGCGGGCGTCTCCATCGCGTAGGCCGGAGCTTCTTCCGTGGCGACTGGTGCAGGGATCGACACTTTCTGGGTGTAGGAACTCTCCAGGTGTTGATCCGGCGCGTTAAACGGGATTTTCCCGGCTGATTGGGACTCGGTGGGCGGCTTAGCCTGCAGGAGCCGGGCCAGCGCGAGTTGCTCGTACTGTTCCTGGTACTCCTTACGATGAGCCTCCGAGCAGAACTCGCCCCCGCCCCTCAATCGCTTGAGGAGGGCAAGTTCCTTCCCGCAGAAAAGACACTGCATGCGAGTTTACATCGTCACGTTCGGCCCGATGCTCAAGAGGGACTTAGATGTTTTTCTGCGGTAAAGCACTTATTTAGGTCTTTTGAGTAAGACACCTTAGAGGGCGTTAGGGGAAATCACCGTCCTAGCGGCGGACCGGGTACGGGTACGGACGGTCCAAGGAAGGCGTCCGTCGAGTTACGCCGAAGACCCTAAAGGCCGTACGCACTTTCCCTAACTAGCAGGCCTAAAGTTCTTTTCCTACTGGACGATGAATGTAACACCGATTAGTTGAATCGAGCGGTCGCCGCACATCGGGAGCATAGGGGAGGTTGAGGCATGGCCAAGGTGGAAGCTCTGAAGAACCACTTAGAGGCGTTACGTAACGCCATTCCGGAATTGAAAGGTGTCCTGCTGGCATCCAGCGAAGGATTGCCGATCGCACACTCGCTGACCAACGGTGCCGATCCCAATCGTGTGGCGGCGATGGCTGCTGCCGCGACAACGCTGGGACGGAAAGTGAGCGAAACCATGAACGCCGGTGCGCTCGGCGAGGTCTCCGTGCAAGCCGACGAAGGTGCGCTGTTCGTATATGCGGCCGGTCCGAAAGCCGTGTTGGTGGTGCTCAGCCCGCAAGGCGGAAACGCCGGTCTGATTCACCTGGAAGCGCGCGATACCGCCAAGCAGATCGGCGAATTATTCTAGGATCGTGAGCTGCGCCGCGGCATCGTCCGCGGGCACGGAAGCAGGAAGGGCCGCACGCAGCTTGCGCGCCGCCGCTTTTCCGACCACTGCCGCAAGCTCATCGTCTGGAGATTCTCCAACCCTCGAGGCTTCGCGAACCCGGTCCAGGCTCCCGAAGTGCCGCAAAAGTTTCGCCGCCGTTTTTTCTCCGATACCAGGGATACGCGCCAGCTCGCCGCGCAAGCGGTCCGCATTGCGCCGGGTGCGGTGAAAGGTCACGGCAAAGCGGTGGGCCTCGTCGCGCACGAGCTGTACCAGATGCAATACCGGCGAGAACTTGTCGAGAACAATCGGCTCATCTTCCTGGCCGTAGACGTAGATCCACTCCTCCCGTTTGGCGATGGATGCCAGAGGCTGATCGGTAATTCCTAGAGACTCGAGTGCAGCCGCGGCGGCGTGGAGCTGGCCAATGCCACCGTCGACCAGCACTAACCCAGGTCTGTCGGCCTTTTCTTCTTGCAGACGGCCATAGCGGCGCGAGATGACTTCGCGCATGGAAGCGAAATCGTCATTGCCCTCCACGGTGCGGATGATGAACTTCCGATAGTCGGATTTCTTCATCCGGCCGTCTTCCCACACCACCATGCTGGCGACCTTATCGGTGCCCTGGATGTGTGAAATATCGAAACACTCGATGCGGCGCGGAGCTTTTTCGAGGCTGAGAGCGTCGCGCAAGGCTTCCTGGATCGCAGTCGAGGAGGGTTTCATCACGCGAAAACGCTGCTCGAAGCTGTGGCGGGCGTTGGATTCGACCAAAGCCAGCATGGCTTTCTTCTGTCCGCGCTGGGGCGTGTTGATCTCCACTTTGCGGCCACGCTTTTCACTGAGATACTCCTCAAGGACCGCGCAATCCTCGAACTCGACAGGAACGTGAATAAATGCCGGGACATAGGGGTCGTTCAGGTAGACCTGTTTTAGGAGCGAGGCGAAAAATTCGGGCGGATCGAATTGCCGCTGGTCTTCCCAGAAGAATTCCCGCCGATCGACGATGTGCCCGCGGCGAAGATGGAACAGGTTCACGGCGACTAGTGGGGGTTCCGCATAGTAGGCGAAGATGTCGGTATCGTCGCCTTCGGCAGCGGCCATTTTTTGCTTTTCCGCCACTTCCTCCACCGTGTGCAGCAAATGGTTCAGGGCTTCGGCCTCTTCGTAACGCGTGGCTTGGCTGGCGGCTTCGATGCGCGACCGCAGCTCCTGTTCGAGATCTTTGTGCCGGCCTTCGAGGAACAGGCGGGTGTCGCGCACGGCCTGGGCATAGCGCTCATCGGTCACCAGACCTTCGACACAGGGACCATGGCAGCGATGGATGTGATATTCGAGGCAAGGGTGGGAATGCTTACGCGTCAAATCCACATTGCAGGAGGGGACCTTGAAGTGGCGGTGGATGAAGTGCACCAGGCGGTGCGCCAGGTTTCCGGGGAAATAGGGTCCGTAGTAGCTGGAACCGTCTTTTTTCAAACGGCGCGTGACGTAGACTCGCGGATAACGTTCAGCGGTGAGCTTGATGTAGGGGTAAGTCTTGTCGTCGCGCAGCAGGATGTTGTAGCGCGGTTTCCACTGCTTGATGAGGTTATTCTCGAGCGCGAGAGCCTCTTTTTCGTTGTCGACCTGGATAAAGTCGATGTGGCGCGCGTCGTGGATCAGCGTGCCGGTTTTGACGTCGGCAAGGCGCTCATCCAAGAAGTAATTGCGGACCCGGGCACGCAGATTCTTAGCCTTCCCGACGTAAATCACCGCGCCGTGGGCGTCCTTGTATAGGTACACTCCTGGCGATGTCGGCAGTTCTGCGGCACGGGCGCGTAACTCGGAGTACGGTCTTATACTTAAATTGTGGCACGTGCTTTTCTTGCAGCTTCTCTCCTGGCGTGTGTCCTGAGCGCCCAGAAGCCTGCGGTAACCCCTGCTGAGCCGCCTGAAGAGGACGAATCTCTCGCGCCGAAGGTCTACGCACTCAATCCGGTGCAGGCGAAAAAAGAGATTACGGCGGGCGACTACTATTTCAAGAAGCCCAACTATAGCGCTGCGGCGAAGCGCTATCTGGAAGCAACGCGCTGGGATCCTGGCTCGGCGGAGGGCTTTTTGAAGCTGGGCGAGAGCCGCGAAAAGCTGCGCCAGTACGGCCCGGCACGCGAAGCGTACTTGAAGTACATCGAGCTGGCCGAGGATCCCAAGGAAAAGGACGCGATCCGCAAGAAGATGGACAAGTTTCCGGACGCGACGCCCGCCAAAGCCAAAACCGCAGCGCAAAAATGACCGATAAGATCGTGGTGTTCTCCACCTGCGATTCCGAAGAGCAGGCGGGACAAATCGCCCGTGCGCTGGTGGAACAGAGGCTGGCTGCGTGCGTCAACATTCTGCCCGGGGGGCGCAGTATCTATCGCTGGAAGGGCGAGATTGAAGACACCGCGGAATGGATGCTGATCATCAAGTCCCGTCGTGATTTGATGGAGCAGCTGCGGGCCGCCATCGGCAAGATCCATTCTTACGAAGTCCCGGAATTGCTGGCGGTCCCGGTGGTGGACGGGTCGGAGAGCTATCTGGCGTGGGTCGACCGTGAGCTGAGCGGCGAACTGAGCGAACTGAGCTGATGATGCGATTGGTTATCGCGGGCGGGGGATTCGCGGGCTTCTGGGCGGCGGCTGCCGCAGCCCGATTGCGCCATGACGTCCCCGCTCTTGCGTCGTTGGAGGTTGTGCTGATCTCGCGCGAGGATCAACTGGTTATCCGGCCGCGGTTGTACGAGCCGGATCCATCCCAGATGTCCGTTCCGCTGGTTCCCAGGCTGGACGCGATCGGGGTCCGCTTTGAGCAAGGCGAGATCAGTTCCGTCGACGTCGCCGGCGCGAAAGTTCGGTTCGCGGCGACGAGCATGTCTTATGACCGGTTGGTACTCGCCACTGGAAGCCAGTTAGCTCGACCGGCGGGAGCGCTGGGTCAACACGGATTCGATATCGACACTCTGGCGGGCGCATCGGCTCTCGACCGGCATTTGCGTGGTCTGGCCGCACGGCCGGAAAGTGAAGGGCGCTGGACGGTGGTGATTGCCGGAGGAGGCTTCACCGGAATCGAGCTCGCGACCGCGCTGCCGGAGCGGTTGCGCGACATCGGCTCGGCTCGTGTATGGACAGAGGCGACTCGTGTAATTGTCGTGGATACCGCGGCTCGTATTGGGGCCAGTTTGGGTGACGGGCCAAATGCGGCAATCTGCGATGCACTGGGTTCAGCGGGAATCGAAACGCGCACGGGGGCTACGATCGCCAGCGCCGATTCGGAGGGCGTGACGTTATCCAATGGGGAGCGGATCGCCTGCCAAACGCTAGTCTGGACCACGGGGATGCGTGCGAGCCCTCTAGCCGCTAAGATTTCGACGCGAACGGACGGGCTCGGCCGGATCGCAGTGACGCCGGAACTGAGGCTTGTCGGAAATGACGCGGGAATTGACCATGTGTTCGCGGCAGGCGACGTAGCGCACGCGGCAGCCGATGGGGATCATGCGATTTTGCAATCCTGCCAGCATGCCCAAGTGACCGGACGATTCGCGGGATACAACGCGGCGGCGGATCTGGCGGGTTTGCCGCTTCAGGCGTATCGACAGCCACTCTACACGACGTGTCTGGACCTGGGCGAATCGGGTGCCGTGCTTACGAAAGGCTGGAATCGGACGGTGGAAGCCACGGGCGAACACGCCAAAACGATCAAGCGGCGGATCAATACGCAACTGATCTATCCGCCGGCCGAGCGCGAGGCGATTCTTGCCGCTGCCAGTCCAGTAGTGATGGACGACGAGACGTTCACCCGCCGCCTCCTGGCCACCACCAACTGACAGGTGACTACAAGATCACCTGTCCCACTTGAAACCCAGGGACCCACAAGTAGCGTCCCACAAGGAGTATCGCTGTGCTGAAGCGCTTAGCCAGAGTTGGCGTTTGGGTAGTTGTGTCGGCGGGATTGTGTCTGGGTCAAGGGCGCGGGCGCACGAGAAGTCCCATCGGCCGGGCTGGCCCGGCAACTCCCGTGGATCCGAATGCACCTAAAGGGGTATATCCCACCGAGCGCGGCGTTCTTAAGTCGATTTCCGGCGGCCAATTGTTCGTCGAAATGGACGATGAACACGAGATGAAGTTCCGGATCACGCGCAAGACCAAGATCTTCACCCAGACGAAAGACGCGCAGGGCAAAAACGTCCCCAAGGAAATTAAGGCTTCTTCACTTGAGCCCGGCGAGACCATCGATGTCGACATGCAGACTGCGCCGGACGGTTCTTTCGAGGCGGTTCGCATCACGTTAGTGCCGCTGAAAGAAGAGCCGCTGACTCCGGAACCGCAGAAATAAGGGAAAGTAATGCCGTTCTCATTTCGCAAGACATCTATTCTCGCGATGGCGCTGCTGGGTGCATCCTTATTGCCCGCACAGCCAGCTCGCAACCGATACGCCTTGATTCTGGAGGATTCGCCGGTCGCGGCCCAGTTCTCGCGGGCGCGGATGGCGGAGGCCGCGAGCGTGAATTACGCGCGGTCCTTGCAACAGCGGCAACAGTCGGTGCGCGCGGCTCTCGCCCAGCGCGGGATTGTACCGACGGGATCGGTGACTACGTTGTTGAACGCGGTTTTCGTAGTCGCGCCCGAGGATAGCATCGCGGATTTGAAGAGCATTCCCGGCGTGCAGAGTGTCGTGCCGATCCGAATTTATCACCGCAGGCTGAATCGCGCCACGGCTCTGGTGAACGCTCCCGCGGCGTGGAGCGCACTGGGCGGGGTGAACAACGCGGGGGCCGGGATCAAGATCGGCATCCTCGATACCGGCATCGACCAGCAACATCCGGCATTCCAGGATCCTTCTCTGCCGATGCCCGCAGGGTATCCGCGCTGCAGCGGCGATGACTGTGCTTTCACCAACAATAAAGTGATCGTGGCGCGGAGCTACGTGAAGCAACTGGCGGCGGGAAGCTCTCCGCTAAACCCGGCTGCGGATTCCCGCCCGGACGACTTTTCGCCGCGGGACCGGTCCGGTCACGGGACGGCAGTAGCATCCACGGCCGCCGGTCACACCAACACGGGACTGGTCACAATTTCGGGAGTTGCGCCCGCGGCATACCTGGGGAATTACAAAATTTACGGCTCGCCGCAAGTCAACGACTTCACGGCCGACGACGTCATCATCCAGGCCCTGGAAGATGCGATGAATGACGGCATGGACATCGTGTCATTTTCGAGCGGCGGCCCTGCGTTCACCGGGCCACTGGATTCGGGGGCGACGTGCGGCGCGGGTGTGGGCCAGCCGTGCGACTTGTCGGCGCAGGCATTCGAGAATGCGGTGAAGGCGGGAATGGTGATCGTGACCGCGGCAGGAAACGAAGGCAGCGACGGCAACAACTATCCGACCTTCAGCTCCATCGATTCTCCCGGAGACGCGCCATCCGTCATCACAGTCGGGGCCACCACCAACTCGCATACGTTCGCCGAAACCGTTGACGTGCCCGGGCGGGCGGACTTGCATAGCCTCACCGCGAATCCAGGCGATTCGCTGGTGCCGCCCGGCGTGATCCGCGCTCCACTGGTGGACGTTTCGGTATTTGGAGGAGGATCGCTGGGCTGCTCGGCATTTCCAGCCTTTTCCTTGGACGGGACCATCGCACTCATTCAACGCGGCACATGCACCTTCGCCACCAAAGCCCAGAACGCATGGGACGCGGGCGCCGTGGGAGTGATCCTGTACCTGGCGGATGGCTCCGCGGTATTTTCCTTCACGGGCGCCTCGTCGATCGGGATACCGGTGACGATGATCTCGCAGGCCGATGGGCAATCCCTGGTGGACTACGCCGCGAGTGTCTGGCCTCCTCTGGCGGATATCAATCCTCACGGCGTGGAGGTTGAAGCGACCGCGAATCTGGTGGTCGGATTCTCCTCGATCGGACCGGCGGCGGATTCGGGGCTCAAGCCGGACGTGGTGGCGGTGGGAGGCAACTGGAAGAATTTCGGCAGTATGTATATGGCGGCGCAAAAATACGATCCGCTGGGTGACATGTACAGCGCCGACGGATATGCGAACGCCGACGGCACCAGCTTTGCGACGCCTCTGGTCTCCGGCGCGGCCGCACTGGTGAAACAAAATCATCCCGGGTTCACGGCGGCGCAGGTGAAATCGGCAGTGGTCAACACGGCCTCTACGGCGGTGACGCACAACGATTCGGGAGGCACCGTGGATGTGCGCTGGCTGGGCGGGGGCCTGCTCGCCGCGGATGCAGCCGTCGCGACCACGATAACGTCCGATCCCGCGACCGTTTCGTTTGGCTCGATTCAGCCGGGCGCGGTGCTGCCGATGACCCGGACATTCACCATCACCAACTCGGGCACAGCAAGCGTGAATCTCTCCTTGGCCGTGACTCCCGCGGTGGCCAGCGGCGCGGCGTCCGTGATTGTCGCTCCACCCAGCGCCACTTTGGCGCCCGGAGCTTCGGTGATTGCGGTCGCGACTCTTTCCGGATCGGTTCCCGCCGCGGGCGCATATTCCGGCGTGATCACGGTGCATGGCGGCACGAATTCCCTGCGTATCCCGTATCTTTTTTTCGGCCCGAGCGGAGTGGCGGCCAATCTAATTCCGCTAGCCGGCGATTTCTTCGACGGCGTCGTCGGGGGCGGGAGTGCCGAGAGCGTGATCGCGATCAAACTGGTGGATGCCGCCGGACTCCCTGTCTCCGGAGTTCGAGTCACTTGGAGCGCGGGATCCGGCGGGTCGGTGACCAATGCGGATGCGGTGACGGATTCGTTCGGCATCGCCGCGGCGCAGCCCATCCTGGGATCCACTCCGGCGACCTATTCGTATAAGGCGACCGCCGGGGGAATGAGCCACACCTTTTCCGGCTTCGCGCGCCTGCAACCCACGATCTCAAGCATTGTCGATGGCGCCAGCCTGCTGCCTGGCCCGCTCGCGCCCGGGTCCTACATTTCGATCATCGGATCCGGACTGAGCGACCTTACCGACGCTCATCTCGGTGCGCCGCATCCGCTGGCGATCGATTCCGTCAGCGTGAGCTTCGACGTGCCTTCGGCGCATCTCAGCGTGGCGGGGCATCTGATCTATGTCAGTCCCACGTGGATCAACGTTCAAGTTCCCTGGGAACTGGAGGGCCAGACGGCGGTACAGATCAAGGTAAACGTCAATTTCTCGCCTAGTAACGTCGCGACCATTTCAC
>Ga0207687_10000182_pt1 | contig 41661 bp, 37 predicted proteins | sample KBSM54metaG_FD_184399 | JGI IMG/M metagenome (GOLD analysis project Ga0207687, IMG submission 184399) | Miscanthus rhizosphere microbial communities from Kellogg Biological Station, Michigan, USA - KBS M5-4 metaG (SPAdes) (version 2) | ecosystem: Host-associated > Plants > Roots > Rhizosphere >...
ATTTAGGTCGAGCTGCTCTACAACCACCTCACCGACGCGAGCGGTCGCGCGTACACGGGCTGGGATGAAGCGGCGCAGGGGTACGTCTCTACCGACGACACGCTCGACGCACACACCGCCGCGATTCGCGGCCTGTTCGCGAGCTACCTCGCGACCGGCGACACCAAGTACCGCGACCGCGCGCTCGCGGTGTGGGCGCGGCTCGACGCGACGTTCTACGACGCCGTCGCGCGGGTCTATCGCAGCGAACCGGTGACCACCGACCTCGTCTACACCGTGCAGTACACACCGCTTCGCTTCGCGCTGCTCCAGAGCACGCTGCGCGACATGTACGAGCTCGTCGCGACGCGGCCTGGGGGCGAGGCACTCGTGCTCGTCCTCGAGCAGCGGATCGCGCGACTCGACAAGCTCGTGCTGAACGGCTGGGACGATCGCGATCAGGATCAGAAGCCGACGGTCACCGAGTGCGTGCGATTCGATGGGATCCACGTCGCGCTCGGCGGCCTCCAGATGGGCGAGCGCGCGCTGACCGGTGAGACCGGGCGGGCGACCGACGAGGCTGGCGTTGGTCCGCCGAGCATCGACCGCGATGCCGATTGCGTCCCCGAGATCGACGACGCGAAGCTTCCGGCGGCGCTCGCCGATGCGGTGACGTTCACCGTCACCAAGACTCCCAAGTGAGTCAGAGATAACCGATCGCCGTCTGCAGGCGATCGACCGCGACTAGCTCGAGACCCGAGCGATCGTTGATCCGCTTCACGTTCTGCGCGGGCACGAGTGCGCGCTGAAAGCCGAGACGCGCGGCCTCGGCGAGCCGCTGCTCGCACAGCGTGACCGCCCGGATCTCGCCGGCGAGGCCGAGCTCGCCGAACATCACGGTGCGCGCGTCGATCGCCCTGCCCCGCGCCGACGACGCGATCGCGCACGCGATCCCGAGGTCGATCGCCGGCTCGGTCAGCTTGAGCCCGCCGGCGACGTTCACGAACACGTCGCGGTCGAGGACGTCGCAGGCGGCGCGCTGCGCGAGCACGGCGAGGAGCAGCGAGACCCGATTGCCGTCGACGCCGGCGGCGGTACGGCGGCCGATACCGGCGGTCGCGGGCGCGACGAGTGCCTGGATCTCGACGAGCAGCGGCCGGGTGCCATCCGCCGATGCGACGACGACCGAGCCCGGTGCGCCGATCGGACGTTCTGCGAGCAAGTGTGCGGACGGATTCGCGACCTCGGCCATCCCGGCGCCGGCCATCTCGAACACGCCGATCTCCTGGGTCGAGCCGAACCGGTTCTTGTGGGCGCGCAGGATCCGGTACGGCCCGCCGTCGCCTTCGAGCTGGAGCACGACATCGACGAGGTGCTCGAGCGTCTTGGGGCCGGCGAGCCCGCCGTCCTTCGTCACGTGGCCGACGATCACGACCGGGGTGCCGGTCGTCTTCGCGAACTGGACGAGCCGGCTCGCGCACTCGCGGACCTGGGCGAGCGAGCCCGGGATCGAATCGAGCGCGGGCGTGTACACGGTCTGGATCGAATCGACCGCGAGGATCGCCGGCCGCGCCGCGTGGGCGTGCACGAGGATCTTCTCGACATCGGTCTCGGCGACGAGCGCGATCGCATCCTTCGCCGCGCCGACGCGACGCGCGCGCATCGCGGTCTGGGCGACGGATTCTTCGCCGGTCGCGTAGAGCACGCGGCCGTTGCCGGACAGACCCGCGAGCGCCTGGATCAACAGCGTCGACTTGCCGACGCCCGGGTCGCCGCCGAGCAGCACCGCCGAGCCGGCGACGAAGCCTCCGCCGAGCACGCGATCGAGCTCGCCGATACCGGCCGGCAACCGCGTGCCGCTGATCTCGACGACCTCGGTGATCGGTTGCGGCCCTTCGCCCACCGCGACGCCGGTCGAGCTGGGACGCGGTGCTTCGGTCTCGGCGAATTCCTCGACGAGCGAGTTCCACTCCTGGCAGGCGGGGCAACGGCCGCACCACTTCGTTTCGCGGTGGCCGCACGCGCCGCATACGTAGACGCTCTTCGGCGCCTTGACGGCTTTGATCTTGGCCACAGCTGGTCGTACCAGCTCGGTCTGACGTGGCGGCCTAGAGCCGTGTCATGAGAAGCGCGTATGACGAAGCCTGGGACGATCGCGTGTTGACGCTCGCACCACTGCCGCCGGCGCGGCGCGGCTGCCTCCCGCATCCGGGCCAGGGCCCCTGCGCTCAGTGCACACCACCTTGCCAAGCACGCGACACCCGCGCACTTCCACATCGGCCCGTCGAGGTTGATACCGGCCGTGGAATTTATTCGCTTGGGACCCTGCCCGGATGCGGGGGCGCGCCGCGCCGCGCCGGCGGTGACGAGAGCGCGAGCGCCGCCGCCAGCGCGATGAAAGCGCCGACCGCTCCGACGCCGAATCACGAGCGGCATCGGTACCTCTCGCTCCCACGTTCGCTGCAAAGTTCGCGCAGCGAGACCCACGAGCGACGACGATCGCGTCGGTTCGCGCAGCGGAACACCAGCCAGCGACGTTGGCTCAGGTGTGATCAGCTGAGGCGCTTGCGCAGAGACTCTTGCTTCTGCGTGAGCTTGTCGGCGAGCTCTTTGCGGCCGAGCTCGGTCGCGCGCGCGGCACCGATGCCGAGCCAGCGCATCGCGCGGCTGACGCTACCGGCGGCGAGGAACGCGCGGCTCGCGGACAGAGCGACGGCGACGTCGCGGTGATCTTCCTCGTGACGGCGCTCGAACATCGCCTCGGCGCGGTCGAGTTGGCCCGCGCTGACGAGCAGATCCGCGAGACCGTCGCGCATCGCACCGATCCGCGCGGTGCCGCCGGGCTGTGCGGATAGCGCGTGAGCGTACGCGTCGGCGAACTCCTCGTACGCCTTCACCGCCGGGCCGAGGTCGCCGTTCGAGAGTGATACGAGCAGCTCGAGAAACGGCGCGTAGAACACGTAAACGTCGACCGGACAGCGCAGCACGCCGAGTACGCGGTCGCGGTCGAGGCTCTCGTCCTCGTGCGCGGCCGCAGCGATCGTGGCGGCTTCGATCGCGATTCCGGAGCCGTCGAATCGCTCGCGCGCGGCTTCGAGTCCCTGCTCGCGGACGACCGCGGAGACCCGCTCCGCGCGTGCAACGTGCTCGGTGATCCCGGGCCAGTCGAGCAAGAGCGGCGGGTTTGGCTCCGGTGGAACCACGAACGCGGGCGTGAAGTGCGATTCGTACGTCGCACCGCCGGCGGTGAGGGCCGCGCGCGCCGCCTTGATCTCGTCCGGAGACAGCCAGCTGATCTGCATCTACCGCTATTTCTTCTTCGGGGGCGTCTTCGGCGCTTTGCCGCCCTTGCCGTCCTTACAGCCGCCGAGCGCCTGACACTCCTCGGTCACGCGCTTCTCGCCGTCGGGATCCTTGCCCTTCTTGAGCTCGAGGTACTTCTGGAACGCGAGGATCGCCTTGTCGTTCTCGTGGTTCTCCTTGTACATGAACGCGAGATCGAACCAGCCATCGGCATTGCCGGGGTCGAGCGCGGTCGCCTTCTCGTACTCGGGAATCGCCTTGTCGGGATCCTGCTTGCGGCGATACGCGACGCCGAGATCGAAGTGATAGGTCGCGTCGTTGCCGTTGAGCGCGATCGCGCGTTGGAACGCGGCGATCGCATCGTCGTCGCGCTTCGCGTAGCGATAGGCGACACCGAGGTTGTGCTGCCAGTCCGGGTTGTCCGGCTTGAGCTTCGTCGCGATCTCGAGGTTCGTGATCGCGCCGTTGTAGTCGTTCTTCTTGCGCATCACCGTCCCGAGGTACGCGCGAACTTCGGCGTCCTTCGGGTTCAGCTTGCACGCGGTGGTCAGCGCAGCGAGCGCCTGGTCGAGCTTGCCGGTGTTCGCGTATGCGGTACCGAGGTTCGTCCAGAGCACCGCGTCCTTCGTGATGATCTGGGTCGCGTGCTCGTACGCGTCGATCGACTTCTCGAGGTCCTTCTTCTGCTTGTACAGGCTGCCGAGCGACGCCCACGCCATCCCGTGCTTCGGGTTCGTGGCGACCGCGTCCTGCATCGCCTTGATCGCCTCGTCGGTCTTGCCTTCCGTCTTGTAGGCGAGGCCTTCCTTGTAGGAAGCATCGGCGCTCTTGTCCGCGAAAGCGGGCACCGAGAACAGGAGGCCAAGGGCCACCGCGAAGCGGGCAAGCATGCGCATGCCCGAAATCGTACCAGCTGTGGCTACGCTTCGCCCACTTCGACGAGCGCTTCGCCGCTCGCGGCCACATCTCGCGACAAGTCCGACAGTTGCTGAATCGCCGTAGCGCCGGCGGAGGCCGCGCGTGCCGAGGCGAGACCGCCCGCTGCGAGCTGGAACTTCTCGAGCGCGGCGACGTGATTGTGCATGCGCGCGACGAGCCGCTCGTGGTTCTGGCGGATCCGCTCGCGGTACTTCGCCTGATCCGAGAGCGCGGCGCGCGCCGACTGATACTGCTGCTTCACTTCGTCGTCGGTCGCCGCCGCGATCCGCGCATCGAGGTCTTCCATCCGGCGGCCGAGTTGCTCGTCGGTCGCGCCCTGCGGCTGCGCGTCGGTGCTCTTCGCAGCAACCTCGAGCGTCTTCAGTACGCCGTCGCGAACGAGCGTGAGGTGCGGATCGCTCTCGCCGAGCTTCGTCTTGACGTCGCTCCAGATCGCGAGCGTGCGATCGCACAGCGCGCGAACCTCGCTATCGAGGCGCGGCGGGAGCGCTCTGATCGCGCCCTGGACAGGGTCGAACGCGATGCCGATGTGGCGCGGAAGCATCGCGATCACGCCGACGATGCCCATCGCCGCAGCGCTCGCACCGTCGGTGAGCATGGTCGGCCATTGTGCGGTCGCGCGCGCGTGATCGAAGCGCAGCGCGGTCCACATCGCGAGCAGCGTGATCGTCGCGCCGAGCATCACGGTCATCGCGCCGCGGATACCGCGTGCAGCCGGAAGCAACGCACCGAGCGCGAGCACACCGGCGCTCAGCGCGAAGGCCGGCCAGCTCGCGGTCATCAGCAGCAGCGGCAGGCTCGCGAGCGCAGCCGCGATCAACCGCCACGCTGGCTTGCCGTAACCGAGCGCCGCGCCGACCGCGATGCCGAAAATGCCGCCGAGGAGCGGCGCGAACGGTGTCAGCGGGTGGAGTGCGATGCCGAGGAGCGCGGAGCTCGCCGTCATGCCGATGGCAGCGCGATGAAACGACGCGTGATCGCCGAACCGAATGTCCATAGCCGCTAGAAACGCGCGAAACCAGCCGCGGATCTATCGGCGCTCGGGCTCCGAAAACAACGAAGCCCTCGTTTTCACGAGGGCTTTTTGATTCCAAGAATCTAGGTTCTTAGAACGTCAGGCGGACGCCGAACTGGAAGCTACGCGGGTTCTGCAGATACGAAGCCGTGTGGCCGAAGTTCGGGTTGAGCGTCGGCGTCTTCGCCGTCTCGGTGCCGAGCGTCGAATCGATCTGCTTGATGTGCTTCAGGTCGTTCATGTCGCCACCGACGATCGGGTTCGCCGCTTCCTCGGTGTACGTCTCGTCCGTCGTCGCTTCCTGCTGCGCGTCGGTGAGGTTGAAGATGTTTCCGAACACCTCCAAAATCGTCGACTTGTTCAAGCGGCGACCGTAGCTGATGTGGATATCAGCCTGGCCGGTCGTCGGCGACCGCTCGGCAGCGCCGCGCGGCAGCAGGTACGACTCGCCCGGTCCGTACGTGAGGTCAGCACCGAGCACGTTGTGCGGGATGCCGGACTGCGCGCGGACGCTGGCGCCGAGGGTCAGGAGGCCCGCTTCCTTGAGGTCGAAGCGATAGAAGCCGTCGACCTTCACGTTGTGCGGACGATCGAGACCCATCGGACCGTAGCGGTTCGCGAGGAGACCCGGGAGGTCGTACTCCGACGTGATGTTCGGGTCGAGCTGACCGGTTTCCGTCGAGAACAGACCCGGGAAGTTACCCTGCTCCTTCGAGTACGTGTACGACGCGAGGATGAGGGAGTTCTTCGTCGGGCGCTGCGTCACCGTCAGCGCGAGCGAGTCGTAGTTGCGGTACGGCTTGTCGAAGTCCTTCGTGCGGTACATCGCGTTCGCGCGGAGGAAGTCGAGCTCGCCCTGCGCCTTCACCTTCGCGTCCGACGACATCTGCTCGGTCTTCGCCTTCGCGAGGAGCGCGTCAGCTTCGCTGTCGAAGTTCTGGCCCGGGTTCGTGATGCCGTAGTCCGGCGAACCAGCGAGGAAGACGTCTTCGACGACGTTCGGGAGCGTCTTGTGGGTGTACGTGAGGCCGACCTTGACGTCCGGCAGCACTTCGTACTCCGTACCGAGGATGAACTCGTCCGAGTACTGACCCGTGAGACCCGGGGTTACGAACTCCGAGCCACCGCCGAGGATCGCGACCTGCGTGAAGTCGGTGCACTTGATGAGGGTCGCGCCGAGGTCACCCGGAACGGTGCCGTGGTCGACGTTACAGTTCGGGTCGTAACCCGCCTGGCCCATCTGGAGGTGCTTCGCGTTGTAGTTGGCGACGTTGTCGATCTCGCCGCCGAGCGAACGGACGTTCAAGTCCATCGGGATGTTCTCGTAGAACCGACCCCAGTGGCCGAAGATCTTCGCCTTACCCTCTTGCGTCGGATCCCACACGAAGCCGATACGCGGCGCCCAGTTGTTCAGGGTGAAGCCGGTGTCGCCGATCGTCTCGCCTTCCGGCGAGACCGTGCCCTGCAGCTGCTTCGCGATGCCAGCCGCCTGCTGCTCGTAGCGCAGACCGGCGTTGATCGTGAAGTTCGGGAGGATCTGCCAGGAGTCCTGGAGGTACGCACCGATGCTGCGGTCCGAGGTGTCGGCGATCTGCTCGTTCGACGCCTTGCAGAGAGCGCGGCCCGAGGAGCACAGCGCCTCGCCCGGCATCAGGGTGACCGAGCTCGGATCCGCGATCTCGGCGTCGGTCAGGTTGCGCTCGATGACGTAGTAGCCGTTGAGGCGCCACGTACCCGTCGCACCACGGCGCCAGTAACCCTGGCCCGGGCCGGGGTAGATGCCGTCGGAGTTGTACGTCGAACCTTCGTAGTCCACGCCGCCCTTGAACACGTGGTAGCCGAGGGCCTTCACGCGCTGGGTGAGCGAGAGCGACGCGGTCGCGCGATCGTTCGTGGTCTGCTGGAGAAGACCGATGCCGGACTCGGTGTAACCGAGCACCGGGCAGTTCTGGATCTTCGGGTACATGTCGCCCGGACCGTCCGAGCACTTCCCGGAGATCTGGTTGCCTTCGATGTCGGCGAAGTCGTTCAGCGAGCGCGTGTAGTTGTAGTACACGAGCGTCTCGCTACCGACCGCGGTCGGCGACGACGCGCCACTCGTCGCGTGGTGATAGCCAACGACAGCGTCGATCTGGGTCTTGCCGCCGTTGAGCTTCGACGTCCACTTGCCCGAGACGTCCTCGGCGCCGCCGGTCGTATCGACGCCCGTGTCGGGCAGCGAGTACGGTCCAAAGCGGCTGACACCGAGCGGCGTGCTCGCCGTGCTCGGGTTACCGAACAACGACAGCTGGAACTGGTTGTTCTGATCGACCGCGCCGTTCAACTTCGCGGTGAAGTAGTACGTCTTGAGGTTACCGTCGGTGACCGAGCGCGAGACTTCGTTGTGCGTCAGCAGGCCCGTGGTCGGGTCGCGGTCGGCAACGCCGTCCTGGTTCGCGTCGACCTGGGTCTGGACGATACGGGTCAAGCTGTTGTCGGCGACCGAGGGGTCGAAGCCGACGTGGAACCACAGCTTGTCCTTGATGATCGGGCCACCGAGCTCGAAGCCGGCGTCCCAAGAGTTGCCGATATCGGCCTTCGTGTCGATCGATCCACCTTCCGTGGGGACGACCTTCGCCGCCGACGTGAACGACGACGGGCTGAAGTTGCCGAACACCGAGCCGTGGAACTCGTTCGAGCCCTGCTTGGTGACGACGTTGACGATACCGCCGGTCGCGCGGCCGTACTCGGCGTTGTAACCGCCGGTGATGACCTCGGTCTCGGAGATGAACTCGTTCGGCAGGTTCGACGACAGGCGGCCGTAGGCCGTATCCGTCGTGTTGATGCCTTCGATGACGTACGTGTTCTCGACCGACGTCGTGCCGCCGAACGAGATGCCGTACTGGTCACCCTGCGCACCAGCCGAGGAGCCCATCACGCCGCCGAACGTACGGCCGGTCGGAACGTTCTTGGTGTAGTCCTCGGTGATCGTGATGCCGGTCTTCGTCGAACCTTGGTCGACGATCGGCGCCGTGCCGGCGATGGTGATGACCTCGCCCTTCGGCTTGCCAGCCGTCTCCGACGAGTTGACGGAGATGTTGATCACGACTTCTTTACCGACCTGCACGAGCACGTTGCCGCGCGCGTAGGTGGAGTCGTTGTAATAGACCGTCAGGGTGTACATACCTGCCGGCAACGACGTGATGAAGTACTGGCCGTTCTCGTCGGTGATGACGACCTGCTCGCCCTGAAGGGCGGGCGACGTCGCGACGACAGTCGCGCCGACGGCGTTTTCGTTGGTTCCCTTGTCTTTGACGATGCCGCGGACCTGGCCAACGGAGCTGGCCTGGGCGTACGCGACCTCTTGATGGATCAGCGATCCCGCCCCGAAGGCGAGGACTGCTGCCATGAGCGTATGGAGCTTATTCATGGTCCGTTCCTTTCTTACAGGCAGGTGTGCGGGGTGGGCGTCGGGTTCGGGTTCACGGTGAAGTGAATTACCTGATCCGCCGACGGCGAGAACGAGTTACCGAGGGTGTCCTTCAGGACTGCGGTGCTCTTGAGCGTGAACGTGTACGTACCCGGCGGCCACTGGGGCGGCGTGTTCGGGCCAGCGTTCGGGGGATCGAGCTCGAGGACTTCGTAGCTGAATCCGCCGCCGGGCCCGCCGAGGTTGGTCGCGGTCAGTGCGAGCGGCGGAGAAATCGTGTAGTCCGCCGCATCGAAAGACGTCGGGTCGATCTCCTGGTTGAACGTCAGCCGGATGCCGCTCGTGGAAAAGCCAGTTTCGATCGCGCTGACCGTCTCCGTAGTGTTGTCCTTCGGCGCGATCGACTTCAGCGTGATCGCCGCCGCCGTCGTGAACATCGTCGTCATGTCCGCTGCCGCGGTGTAGGTCGCGCTCTTCACGCAAGGGCCGAGACCGAGCGTCGCCGACTCGTCACCCGGGCAATCGTCGATCGTCGCGCCGCTCTTCAGCGTGAACGTGTACGCGGTGCCCAGCTGGTAATCACCGGCGACGAGCAGCTTGGTCAGATCCCCAGAGTACTCGACGCGCGCGTTCGCGAGCGTCGGCGTGATCGTGTACTCGGCCGCGAGCAGGGACTCCGGGTCCATGTACTGGTTGAACGCGATCGAGACCTTGTTGCCCGGCTCGACAGCACCCGCGATCGCCTTCAGCGCGAGCGCGTTCGTCGTGAGCGTGGTCTGCGTGAGCGCATCGACCGACGGTGCGCCGAAGGTCGTCGCCTTGCCGCACTGGTCCTTGATCATCGCGCCGGACTTGATCGTGAACACGAACGGTCCTCCGCCCGACGGGAAGTCACCGCCGACGAAGTACTCTTCAGCCGACTCGGTGGCGACGTAGTCGTTGCCCGGGTCCGGCGCGAACGCGTACGCCGCGGGAACCACCGGCGGGCCCGCCGCACCGGCGAGCGAGGCCTTGCTGATCGCCGTATTGAACGTCAGGTCGACACCCGCGGCGATCGGATCCTGCTTGCTGTCCGACGACGTCGGATCGATCACGAGGACCTGGATCGGCGCGATCTTGAACTTGTACGGACCCTTCTGGTCCGCCGGCACCTGGTTGCCGTCCTTGTCCTTCACGATGTCCTTGATCGTGACCTGGCACTCGGAGTCCGTCGCGATGACCGTCGGGTCATTCGGCTTGATCACGAGCGACGGGCCGAGCGGGTAGCTGATCGAGTTACCGGCCGGCGAGTAATAACCGTCGTACGGAACATCGACGAGGCCGGAGCCGGTCGAGCTCTCGCACTTCAGCGTCACCGGCTGCGTGTTCTTCAGCGTGCCGGTGTACGTGCCATCCGGCATGCCGGTCGCGTCGACGTTCGCGACGAGATCTTCGATCGACGGATCGAGGAGCTCGTCGAACTGGATGCGCGCGAACCACGCTTCGGGAAGCGCGTCGGTGAGCTCGTCGACGGGCTTCGTAGCGTCGGTCGGGCAGAGCTCGAGCGCCGACTCGTCGCTGAGAATGACCTGATCGGGACGCTTGGGATCACCTGCACCCGCGGCGCCGTCATTCGGCCCCTGCGTCTTGCAGAACGTGACCTGCTCGAGCGTCGCGCCGGTTCCAGCGAACCCATCGCGGTTATCGGGCGCATTCACGCTGACGGTAAGAACTTCAGGCGGACCATCCGGTCGCAAATCGCTGTACAAGTCCGGGGTACCGCACGCGCCGACCGCCAGCGCACACGACGCTGCGATCGTACCGTACCTACCCCAACGCGGAAGATAGACGAACATTAGCAAGCCTCCCAAATGAGCTTTCGGCCCGGGAGTCATCGCCTATCGGTATGACAAAGGCAAGCTACTCAAATAACAAAGCCCAGCAGGAAGCTGGGCTCGTCACAGGCTCGATAGGCGCGGACCTCTATAAGTGTCGCAGCAACTGCGAACCAGAGTGAGTACCGGCCGCGTATCGAGTTAGTTTGAAGTCAGCCTACGCGTTGGGCCTTTTGCCGTTGGTCGACGGCGCCGGCGCGGTGGTACGGGCGGCTGCTGGAACGGTCGGTTTCACGGGCTCGGCAGCCTCTTTTGTCGTCGGAGAAGCGTGCTCCGGCGCCACATCCACTCCGATCCGGCGGATGTTGTGGTGCGAGAGCACCTTCGCTTCGATCGAATTGTACGTTTCGGGGTGGTCGATGAGGAACTGCTTCGCGTTCTCGCGGCCCTGACCGATGCGCTCGCCGTTGAACGAGAACCAAGCGCCGCTCTTGTCCACGATGTTCGCTTCGGAGGCGAGATCGACGAGATCCCCCTCTCTCGAAACACCCTGTCCGTACAGGATATCGAACTCGACCTCCTTGAACGGTGGGGCCATCTTGTTCTTTACGACCTTCACGCGGGTCCGATTGCCGATCACGTCCTCGTCCTTCTTGAGGGCGCCGACGCGGCGGATATCGAGGCGAACCGAGGCGTAGAACTTGAGCGCGTTGCCGCCGGTGGTGGTCTCCGGCGAGCCGAACATGACGCCGATCTTCATGCGGATCTGGTTGATGAAGATGACCATCGTGCGCGACTTCGAGATCGCGGCGGTCAGCTTGCGGAGCGCCTGGCTCATCAAGCGAGCCTGGAGACCGACGTGGGCGTCGCCCATCTCACCTTCGAGCTCGGCCTTCGGGGTCAGCGCTGCGACGGAGTCGATGACGACGACATCGATCGCGTTCGAGCGCACGAGCATGTCGGCGATCTCGAGCGCCTGCTCGCCGAAGTCGGGCTGGCTGACGAGGAGCTCTTCGGTCTTCACGCCGAGCTTCTTCGCGTACGCGACGTCGAGCGCGTGCTCGGCATCGATGAACGCGCACACGCCACCGCGCTTCTGCGCCTCGGCGACGATGTGAAGCGTCAACGTCGTCTTACCGGACGACTCCGGTCCGTAGATCTCGACGATGCGACCGCGCGGCAAGCCGCCGATCCCGAGCGCGATGTCGAGACCGAGCGAGCCCGTCGGGACCACGCTGACCTCGCGATCGATCGGGTCCTTGCCCAGCTTCATGATCGCGCCCTTGCCGAACTGCTTGTCGATCGCGGCGAGCGCGAGATCGATGGCCTTGTCACGGGCCTGGCTGGTGGCGTTCTCCATACGTGGCGTCGGCGCAGACTTCTCGGTCGTTTCCTTCATCGGTGCTCCCTTTGTCCGTCGTTCATCTGGCCTTGTCCCTTGGCCAGCCGTCATCGGTTTCGTCCCCCAGCTCTAGCGCTCCCGTCTGACGTTTTTCGGACAAATCCGGCGTTTTGAAGCCGATTCTCGAAATTTCCGAGTACACGGAACCAGACGATTTCGTTTCGCTTTCGAACAGGGTAACGCCCTCGATGCGGGTGTCACTGAACATTTGTTCGGACATGGGTAACACGACGTCTTTTAGAGATCTAGTTTCTCGGGTCCTTCCCAGCGTGACGTGCGGGTGAAAAGTTCGGGTCTCGGCCGCGAAGCCGATCCCTACGGCCGCCTCTTCGATCGCGGCGGCGAGCTCCGCGAGCGCACCACTCGGCTCGTCGACACCGGCCCACACCACGCTCGCCTTATCGAGCGCCGGAAACGCGCCGAGCCGCGCCGTCCGCAGCTTGAACGGCTGGTGCCCCGCGATCGCCGCGGCGAGCCGATCGTCGAGCGCCTCGACGAGCTCGGGCTGCGCCCAGCCGAGGAACTTCAGCGTGATGTGATAGTTCGCGGGCGCGACCCACTTCACGTCGATGTTCGCGTCGCGCGCGCGCCGCGCGAGCTGCTCGGCGCAATGGGCGAGCGCGTTCGCGGTCTGGACCGACACGCGGACGCCGACGAACAGCCGTTTCGCTTCACTCATGTGAGGTCACGGTAGCGCATCGCCGATCAGCTTGAGCGCCCACCATGCCGACAGCGTGCGAACTTGATCGCGCGAGCCCGGCCAGCTCAGCTTCTTCGTGGTGATCCCCGACGGTGCCGCGAGCGCGAGCCACACCGTGCCGACCGGTTTCTCGGGCGTGCCTCCGTCCGGTCCCGCGATCCCGCTGACCGCGACGGCGAGCTCGGTCGCGAAGCGCTCGCGCGCCCCCGCCGCCATCTCGCGGACGGTCTCTTCGCTGACCGCGCCATGCGAGCGCAGCGTGTCCTCGCGGACGCCGAGCTGGCGGATCTTCTCGGCGTTCGAGTACGTGATCGCACCGCCGGTGAACGCCGCCGAGCTGCCCGGCATGATCGTCAGCAGCTCGCCGATCATCCCGCCGGTGCACGACTCCGCCGTCGCGACGGTGTGCTTGCCCGCGATCAGCTTCTTCGTCACGACCGCGACGAGGTTGTCCTCGCCGGTTCCATACAGCACGCCGTCGAGCCGCTTCCGGACCTCGCCATCAAGCGCCGCGAGCCGGGCGTCCGCCGCGGCACGGTCGCGATCGCGGACGACGAGCTTCACGAGCGTCTCGGGAAACTTCACCTGATAGTGGATCGTCGCGCCGGCGACGCCGTCGACCAACCCGCGGCACAGCTGCGAGATCTGGGATTCGCCCCGGCCGAACGCTCGATAGATCTGGCGCGCGATCCGCTCGACGTCTCCGGCAGCCTCGCGGAGCTCCGCGAGCCTCGCACCGAGCGCCTGATCGAAGATCGCGTGAAGCTCGCGCGGAATCCCCGGCAAGCAGAACACCGGCACGCCCGAAATCACCTGCTCGAAGCACGGCGCGAGCCCCGCGGGATTGCCGAGCACGCGCGCGCCGGCCGGGACGCGGACCTGGCGGAGCTGGATCTCCTGGATCCTCACGTTCCCCTTCGTGAAGAACTGCTCCATCCGCGCCCGCGCCGCCTCGTCGATCGCCGGCGCGACCCCGGCGAGGCGCGAGACCACGTCGACGGTCAGATCGTCCTCGGTGGGACCGAGCCCGCCCGAGCAGATGACGACGTCGGCACGGCCGACCGCCGCGCGCAGTGCGGAGGTGATATCGTCCTCCTCATCGCAGCAGCTGGTCATCCATCGGGTGGTGATGTCCAGGTCCCAGAGGCGCTGGGCCAGGTACGACGAGTTCGTGTCAACGATCTCGCCGCGACACAACTCGTCGCCGATCGTCAAGATCTCCGCTCGCATCGCTTGGAACTCTACCCGGTTCGGTTGACGCAGCACCGTAGTGCCTCCTATGATTTCGGTGGGCTACGGTGAAGATTCGCTACGCTGCGAAAACCGACGTCGGCATGAAGCGGACGCACAACGAGGACTACTTCTCGTTGATCGAAGACGAGCAATTGTTCCTCGTCGCCGATGGCATGGGTGGTCACGCCTCCGGCGAGGTCGCGTCGAAGATGGCCGCCGAGACGATCGGCGAGTTCTATCAGCGCACGCGCGAGGACGAGGACGCGACCTGGCCGTACAAGATGGACCGCTCGCTCTCGTACATCGAGAACCGACTGGTCTGCGGCATCAAGCTCGCGAACCTCCGCATCTTCGAGACGTCGAACCGCGACCTTCGCTACAAGGGCATGGGCACGACGATCGTCAGCTGCCTGGTCTCGGGCGACAAGATCTACGTCGGCCACGTCGGCGATTCCCGCGTCTATCGCGTTCGCGACAACGCGATCTCGCAACTGACGCGCGACCACTCGCTCCTCGAGGATTACAAGGAAGCGAAGCCGGACATGACGGAAGAGGAAGAGCGCAACTTCCCCCACAAGAACGTCATCACTCGCGCGCTCGGCATGCGCGAGACCGTCCAGGTCGACATTCGCTCTCATCAGATCAAGAGCGGCGACGTCTACATCCTGTGCTCCGACGGTCTGTCGGGCATGGTCAACGACGATTCGATCGCGCAGATCGCCTCGGGAGCGAAGAGCCTCGAGCGCGCGGTCGCCGAGCTCGTCGATGCGGCGAACCGCAACGGCGGCACCGACAACGTCACGACGCTGCTCCTGCAGTGTCTCGCGGCGTAGTCGTGAAGTACCAGACCACCGGCTCGATGAAGGTCCAGGCCCGGTCGCGCGTCCACGACGTCTCGACCACGTGGTCGAAGATCACGGCCGACGTCGACGCGGATCCGGATGCGGTCGAGGCCGCGAAGGCGACGTTCAGCGTCGACATGACCGCGTTCGATGCCGGCGACTGGCTGAAGAACCGCAAGCTCCGCAAGGATTTCGCACTCGACGACCACCCGACCGCAACGTTCACGCTCGATCGCGTGTCTGACGTGGTGCGTGATGGCGCGAAGTTCGAAGCCAAGGCCGAGGGCACGCTGCGCTGGCGCGGCAAGACGGTTCCGCTCAAGCTTTCGGGGAGAGGTTCCCTCGATGCCGCCAAGCTCTCCGCGTCCGCCACGTTCGAGCTCGACATCAAGCTGCTCGGCCTCCAGGCGCCGAAGTTCTTCATCGTCAAGATGGAGGATGTCGTGACGGTCGAGGTCACGCTCAGCGGAGTCGCCGCGTGAAGGCGCTGTTGCTGCTGCTCGCGCTCGCCGCATGCGACGGCGGCAAGGTCGAGCCGAACGGCCTCGGCAACTACAAGTTCGGCCACACGACCCGGGCGAGCATTCACGACGGCAACTGCCAGCCGACGACGCTGCGCGACGGCCGTAACGCGATCTGGTGCTTCGCGCTGCCGCCGATCAAGGTCGGCAAGCGGACCGCCGAGGTCGATACCTACTTCCTCGCGACGCCGCCGCACACGGAGCAGGACGCGCCGCTGATCGAGATCCAGCTGAAGGTCCGCGGCTGCGTCGAGGACGAAGCCGAGCGCTGGATGCGCGAGCGGTTCGGTCCGCCGATCGAGACCAAGTCGACGCGCGAATACTGGAAGAACTCGTTCCTGTGGGCCGCGGCGTTCCTGCCGAGCGAGCCCGGCCGCTGCCTCATTCACATCCTGCCGCTCTCGGAGAACGCCGAGATCGAGCGGCTCAAGAGCGAATAGTCCGTCTACATCGACGGCGTCGTGATCGCCCAGTCGGCGTCGAACTGCTGCTGGATGATCGCGACCTGATCGGGCTCGAACACGAGCGCGCCCATCTCGCGGTTCTGGGTCATCGACGTCGTCGACATGTTCTCGCTGCCGACGAACGCGACGCCGTCGGCGATCAACAGCTTCGCGTGGAGGTAGAACTGCTGGACCGCGTACTTCACCGGGATCCCGCGCGCCGCCATGAACGCGGCGACGCCGGCGTTCTGGGTCGTGTCGTTCGGATCCTCGACGATCACGCGCACGGTCACACCGCGGCCCGCGGCGTTCGCGATCGCGGCCTGGATCGTCGCGTCGGCGATGTACATGACCTCGACGTCGAGCGTGGTCTTCGCACCGTTGATGAAGTCGAGCACGCGCTGGAACGAGTTCACCGGCGACACGATCATCCGCGTGCAACCGAGATCCGCCGCGACCGGCGTCTTGCCCTGCGCGAGCTGCCAGTCCATCTCGAACACGTTCTGGACGTCGGTGACGTCCTCGGGATCCTGATCGACGAAGCCGTAGTTGCGCTCCTTCGTCATCGCGTCGGGGTTGAAGTTCATCGACATCACGACCGCGGTCTCGCGATCGATGACGAGGTACTTCGCGTGCGAGTACTGGTACACGCTCGCCGCGTTCTTCCACTGGACGCCGCCGCTGCTGAGGATCGACTCTATCGAGCGATTCGCGGACTCGCCGGGATCGAGGATCGTGCGGATCGCGACGCCGCGCTGGCGCGCTGCGACGACGTGCTGCGCGAGGTCACTCACCGAGAACAGATACATCTGGATATCGAGCGACTTCTGCGCGCTGTCGATCGCCGCCGCGACGCGATCGTGAAGCCCGGTGAAACCGACGAACGCCTGCACCGGCGTCGTCCGCGGCGTCGTCGGCGTGCAACCGGTACCGTCGACGCCGTCGGGCGGCGCGTCGCCGCCTGCATCGAGGAATGCGTCGCCGCCCTGCCTGCACGCAGCAAGCATCGCGAACAGCAGCAACGCTCCGCGCATCTCGCGCACTATGCCCGGCGCATTTCCCCGCTCAAAGCGAAAACCGACCGCCTACTTCTTCTTCTGGAGCTCGTTGGGACATACGCCACTCGCGTCGCCCGAGTACTTCGGGCACACGCCGTAGAGCTCGTGGCGATGGCGCAGCACGGTGAAGCCGCCGAGCCGGCCGGCGATCCGCTCTTGTAGCCGCTCGATCTCGTCGTCCTCGAACTCGAGGATGAGACCGCAGCGAATGCAGATGAGGTGATCGTGATGATCGCCGACGACCTCGTAGCGCGCTTGGCCGTCGCCGAACTGGCGCTCGACCGCAAGCCCCGAATCGACGAGCAATTTGAGCGTGCGATAGACCGTGGCGTAGCCGACCTTCGGATGGCGCTTGCGGACCTTCGTGAGGAGCTCGTCGATCGAGACGTGATCGCGCGTGCGGAGGAACTGCTCGACGATCGCCTCGCGCTGCGCGGTCGTGTTCAAGCGATGATCGGTGATGTACGACCGCCACCGATCCTTGAGCTCGTCCGTGTCGTTCGGGCGGAAGTCCGAGCGCTCACCCATGGGTTTCAGCTTCCCTGCAACTCTGCGCTTCGTCAAGCGTTCTACGAGGGATGACTTTTCAGTTCGTGGCGGCTATGGTCCGCGCGTGGCTGAGCCCGATCCCGGATTCGACGCGATCCTGACGCGCCTCCGCGAGGTCGTGACCCGCCTCGAATCGGGAGAGCTGTCGCTCGAGCAATCGCTCGCCGCGTACGAAGAAGGCGTCCAGCTCGCGCGCAAAGGCCAGCAGTTGCTCGCCTCGGCCGAGAAGCGCGTCGAGATCCTGGTGTCGGCATCGGGCGGGATCGAGACCGTGCCGTTCGACGAGTCGAATCAGTGACCGCGACGCTCGCCCCCACTTCGGCGCCGAAACAGCTCGCCGCGTTTCTCGAAGAGATCCGCATCCTCGTCGATCGCGAGCTCGATCGCCGGTTGAAGCCACCGGCCGATGATCCCGGCCGGCTGTTCGAAGCGATGCACTACGCGGCGACCGGCCCCGGCAAGCGGCTGCGCCCCGCGATCGTGATCGCCGCCGCAGAAGCGTGCGGAGGCACGCGCGAAGCCGCCCTGCCCGCTGCTGCCGCGCTCGAGATGCTGCACGCGTACACGCTCGTCCACGACGATCTGCCGGCGATGGACGACGACGACGAGCGCCGCGGCCGGCCTACGGTCCACATCGCGTACGGCGAAGCGATCGCGATCCTCGCGGGCGACGGCCTACTCACCGAGGCGTTCGCCGTACTCGCCGAGCTCGGGCCGCGCGCCGCCGATGCGGTTCGCGTGCTCGCGCAGCGCGCGGGTCGCGCGGAGCTGTTGCTCGGCCAAGCGATCGACCTCACGGCGCCGCCGAAAACGCTCGCCGAGATCGAGCGGCTCCACGCCGCGAAGACCGGAGCGTTGTTCGCGGCCGCGGGCGAGCTCGGTGCGATCGCAGCAGGTGCATCGCCGGCGACGTGCGTCGCACTCGGTCGCTACGGCCTCGCGATCGGCATCGCATTCCAACACGCCGACGATCGCGACGATGCCGAGCTCGTCGAGCATGCGGCCGTCGCGGCGACGCGGATGCGCGAGCTTTGTACGGCCGCGCGGATGGAAATTTCCCCCCTCGGCGCATCCGGCGCGCTCCTCGATGCGATCGCGGCGTGGATCCTCGGCCGCGCGTGAAAGCTCGTTGATTTCGGCCCTGTTCCCATCGTACGAATGGGAGTGACCGACGAGTGGGATGAGGATACTGGCGCGACCGACTTCGAGGAGCTCCAGCGCTCCGGTGGAGCTCATCGCCGCGCCTGCCTCACGATCCTGACCGGCACGCTCTCGGGCCAGCTGTACAAGGTGACGAAGGGCCATCTCACGATCGGCCGGTCGCCGAACGTCGAGCTCCGGCTCGATGACGATGGCATCTCGCGCAACCACGCGCGGATCCGCAGCGAGACCAACCGCGCGTGGATCGAGGACATGGAGAGCCGCAACGGCACGTTCGTCAACGGCGAGCGGATCACCGGTTCGGTCGAGCTCAAGGACGGCGACAAGGTCCAGGTCGGCCGCGGCACGGTGCTACGGTTCGGCTTCCAGGATCAGCTCGACGAGTCGTTCCACGAGAACCTCCTGTCGTCGGCGCTGCGCGACGGCCTGACCAAGCTGTTCAACAAGCGCTACCTGATGGACCGGCTCGACAGCGAGCTGAAGTTCGCGATCCGCCACGAGACGTCGCTGTCGCTGCTCCTGCTCGACATCGACCACTTCAAGAAGATCAACGACAGCCACGGCCACCTCGCCGGCGATGCGGTGCTCGCGAACCTCGCGCAGGTGCTCGGCCGCGCCGTCCGCAACGAGGACGTCGTCGCGCGGTTCGGCGGCGAAGAGTTCGCGATCATCCTGCGCGCGATCGGGATCGATCCCGCGGTCCAGATGGCCGAGCGGTTGCGCCGGCTGATCGAGGCGAGCTCGGCGCAGTCCGGCGGCCTGGCGCTCAAGGCGACCGTGTCGATCGGCGTGGCCGGGCTGCCCTCCACGATCGCGAAAACTCCCGAGGAGCTCGTCGAGGCAGCCGACAAGGCGCTGTACCGGGCGAAGGCAGAAGGCCGTAACTGCGTGCGTAAAGCCTGAGAATTTGTCCCTCTAGATCCGCGTTGCTAGGGTCAAGGGATGCGCCTCTGGCTGATGCTGTTCGCGATCTGCGCTTGCTCGGGCGACGACTCGCATCGTCACGTCTCGCAGCCCAAGACCGGCGTCACGCCGAACGCTCCGATCGCCGCACCGGCGCCCGGTACCGTCGGCACGCTGTCGGAGTCGATGGCGGTGTCGTACTGGACGACGCCCGACGAGCAGGCGGGCCTCACCGCGTTCACCGCGAAGGATTGGAACGCGGCGAAGACCGCGCTGACCGCCGCGCGCGCCGCGATCAAAGATCCGAACGATCCGAAAGCACCGCGGCTCGAGCTACTGCTCGGGCTTACCGACGCCGAGCTCAACGATGCACAGGGCTCCACCGCTCACCTCGCGATCGCATACAAGGCGATTCCCGCGCTGTCCGACTACATCGGCTACCACCTCGCCCGCTCGATGTGGCTCGCGCATGACCCCGGCGCGATGGATATCGCGCAGAGCGTCGCGAAGGATTCGATCGAAGGGCCGAACGCCGAGATCCTGATCGGAGACCTCACGCGCGGCAAAGGTGATTGGCCCGCGGTCGTGACCTACTACCGCGCATACCTCGACCATCATCCGAACGGACCCTTCCGCAGCGAAGCGCGCTTCGATCTCGCCGAGGCGATCGTGAACGCCAAAGGCGATCTCGCCGAGGCGACGAAGCTGTATCGCCAGATCACGATCGACGATCCGCTGTCGTCGTGGACGACGAAGGCGAATGCGGCGATGAAGGCCGCGAACCTCACGCCCGATCCGCTCACCGGCGCAGAGCACATCGCGCAGGGCATGGTGCTGTTCGACAACATGCGCAACCCGGAGAGCGAGAAGGCGTTCGACGACGCGCTCGCCGATCCGAAGCTGTCCGCAAAGGACAAGTGCATCGCCGCGTATCACCGCGCGCAGAGCCGGTTCAAGGCGCGCGATCGCAAGGGCGCCGCGCCGATGTTCGACGACGCCGCGACCGCGTGCAAGGGCGCGGGCAACGCGGACCTCGAGATCAAGAGCCACTACAACGCGGGCCGGTCGTACTCGTTCTTCGGCGAGCACGAGACCGCGATCGCGAACTACAAGCAGGCCCAGCAGATCGATCCGAAGAACAGCTACAACGACGACGCGATGCTCCGCGAAGCGGAGGAGTGGGCGTCGCTGAACAACGGCGCGATGGTCGACTCGACGCTCGCCGCGCTGCCGACGAAGTATCCGACGGCCGATAACGCCGCCGAGGCGATGTGGCGGATCGGCTTTCGCGCGTGGCGCGAGCAGCGGATCGACGACGCGATCAAGTGGTGGAACGAGCAGATCCGGCTCGTGCCGCACGACGACAACTGGTTTGGCGCCGGCCAACCGCAATACTGGCTCGGCCGCGCGTACCTCGCGAAGAAGGACCTGCCGAAGGCGATCCAGGAGTGGCAGACCACGGTGCGCGAGTACCCGGTCAGCTACTACGCGCTGCAGGCACTCAATCGCCTGAAGGAGAATGCGCCGAAGGACTACGAAGCGCTCGTCGCCGAGATCTCGAAAGATCCGCCCGGCTTCGATCCGAAGGCGCCCGCGTTCACGTTCAAGCCGCGGCCCGAGTGGGGATCTCCCGGGTTCGCGCGCGCGATGGAGCTCTTGCGGATCGGGCTCGGCGAGCCGGCGGAGCACGAGCTCAAGAAACTCGGCCTGACGACGCCGGGCGATCGCAAGCGCGTCGACGATCCCGACAAGCTCGAGAAGCTGTGGGCGATGGCGTTCCTCTACGACAAGGCCGGCCGCTATGCGACGTCGATCTGGCCGACGCGGTGGCACGCGCTCGACTACCTGCGCGCGTGGCCGGTCGGTGCGAATCGCGCGAAGTGGCTGATCGCGTATCCGAAGGCGTACTGGGCGCTCCTGACCAAGTACGCGAAGATCAACAACGTGCCGATCGCGATGCAGATCGGCATCGTCCGCGAGGAGAGCGGCTTCGACCCGCTCGACGAGAGCTACGCGAACGCGATCGGCCTCACCCAGATGATCCCGTCGACCGCACACGACAACGCGCCGAAGGGCGTCGATCCGAACCGCGAATATCTGCGCGATCCGGAGAACAACGTGATCGTCGGCTCGCACTTCCTCGGCGGGCTCTACAAGAAGTGGAACAACTTCACGCTGCTCGTGCCGACCTCGTACAACGCGGGCCCCGCGGGCGTGACGAAGATGCTGCGGCTGCGCGGCTCGTGGGATCCGGACGAGTTCGTCGAGGGCATCGGCGCCGACGAAGCGCGCAACTACACGAAGCGCGTGCTCGAGAGCTACTTCACCTACTCGTGGTTGTACGAAGGCGTCGTGCCGGAGCTGCCGAACAAGTTCCCGCCCGAGCTACTGCCGAAGAAATAGCCACCAGTACGCGCCGCCCGCGGTGGCGAGCAGCAGCAGTACGAGGAAGATCAGCCGGCCCCACGCGGTGTCCTCGTGCTTGACCGGCAACACGGCCTTCGCCGGTTTGCCCTGCGCGACCACGACACCGGTCGTGTCCTGCGGACTGCGCTTGCCCCCCATCACGCTCTCGAGCTTGCGAGAGCCCACGACCGTCGGAGGTGTCGGCTCTCTCTTGCGCTTCACCGGCGTCGGCGTCAACGCTTCGTCGGGGTCGACCGTGATCGGCCGCTGGTCGCTCGGATCGCCGAGCATCTGTATCACCTGCGAGAGCCCGTCGTCCTTGCGCACCGATTGGGTGAATGCCCACTCGGTCCACTTCGCGAGGCCCTCGCGGCTCGGCGCGAGCTTCTGATCGCGCGCGAGATTGACGAGCGCCGCACGCATCGCGGCCGCACTCTGCCAGCGCAGGCCCGGATCGCGAGACAGCGCGGTCATCACGATGTCGTCGAGCGCGAGCGTGACCGAGGCATTCCACCGCGACGGCGGTTGGATCGGCATCTCGCGGAGCATCGTGATGATCTCGTACTCGTTCGGGTGATCGAACAACTTCTTGCCGGTCAGGAGCTCGTGCGCGATCACGCCGAGCGCGAACAGGTCCGCGCGGTGATCGAGGCGGCCGAGCGTGTACTCCGGCGCCATGTAGCCGAGCTTGCCCTTGATGATGCCGGCCTTCGTCGCGCGACTCGCATTGACCTTCGCGAGGCCGAAGTCGATCAGCTTCACGACGCCCGAGCCCGACACGATCACGTTCGCGGGCGTGACATCGCGGTGGACGATGCCGAGCGCGTTGCCGCGGTCGTCGACGAGGTTGTGCGCGTAGTCGAGCGCGTCGCAGACCTGGATCAGGATCTCGAGCACGTGGACGATCGGCATCGCACCGGCCGAGCTCTCGCACTGCCGCATGACCTGGCGCAGCGTCGGCCCGGGCACGAGCTCCATCGCGATGAAGTACGTGCCGCCGAGGATCCCGAGGTCGTAGGTCTGGGCGATGTTCTGGTGGCGCAGCTGGCTCGCGAGCTTGGTCTCGCGCGCGAACGACTCGGTGACCTCGGGTTCGTCGAGCAGGTGCGGCAGCAGGCGCTTCAGCGCGACGCGCTTGCGAAACCCACCGGCCGACAGCGACTCGGCGCGATGCACGGTCGCCATCCCGCCCTTGCCGAGCAGCTCGTACACGAGGTACGTGCCGAACTTCTCCGGCTCGCTCATGTGTGACGCACCCGCGCCCAGTTTACGTCACTTCGGAGGCATACGCAGCGCGCCGTCGAGGCGGATGGTCTCTCCGTTCAAGTAACCTGTATCGACGATCGCGGCGACCAGGGACGCATATTCAGAAGGCGAGCCCAGGCGCTTCGGGAAGACCACATCGCGGGACAACGCCGCACGGACTTCTTCGGAGAGACCGCCGAGCATCGGCGTGTCGAAGATGCCGGGTGCGATCGTCACGACGCGGACGCCCGCGGGAGCGAGGTCACGCGCTGCAGGAAGCGTCATGCCGACAACACCCGCCTTCGAAGCGGCGTACGCGATCTGGCCGATCTGACCGTCGTACGCGGCGACCGACGCGGTCATCACGATCACGCCGCGCTCGCCGTTCTCCAGCGCCTCGGTCTTCGCCATCGCCGAGGCGGCGAGGCGCAGCACGTTGAAGTGACCGACGAGGTTGATCGCGATGACCTTCTGGAACAGCTCGAGGTCGTGCGGCTTGCCCGTCTTGTCGAGCGTGCGCGCGGCCCAGCCGACGCCGGCGCACTGGACGACGACGCGAAGCGGGCCAAGTGCGCTCGCCTGTGCGACCGCGGCTTCGACCTGCGCGGCGTCGGTGACGTCGGCCTTCACGAACGTTCCGGACAGCTCTTTCGCGAGCTCCGTACCACGTTCGTTCTGATCGACGATCACGACCTTCGCACCACCTTCACTCAAGCGGCGAACCGTGGCGGCTCCGAGCCCGGAGGCACCACCCGTGACGAGCGCGACATGACCTGGCAGCTTCATGCCGCGCACCATACTACGTGGCATGCTTCGCGGATGAAGAGCGCGCTCGCCATACTCGTGATGTTGTCGTCGGGGGCCCACGCTGACTCGAAGGCCTGGTCGACGGGCAAGGCGGTGATCGGTTCGAGCGCCACGATGGTCGGCGGCGTCAACGCGACGAGCGTTCGCTCGAGCGAGGTCTACGACAAGCTGATGCCGCTCTTGATGGCGAAGGCGGGCGACTTCAAGGCAGCGGTCGACGAGATCCAGAAGGAATGCAGCATCGATATCCTCGCTTCGATCGATTCGATCGCGTTCGGGCTCGATGGCAAGCAGGCAGGGACGATCGTCGTCGCGCTGAAGGGCACGAACCACAAGGCGATCGACGCCTGCGCGCAGAAGATCGGCAAGGCCGAGAACAAGCAGATCACGATCACCACCGAGGGCAAGCTGACCAAGTACGACGGCATGAGCGACAAGCCGATGTACTTCGCCTGGCTGTCGACCGACGTGTTCGCGATCTCGACCACGCCCGACGACAAAGACGCGACGAAGAAGCTGCTGGTCAGTGGCGTGACCTCGGCGAAAGATCTGAAATCGCCACTCGCGGCCACCGACAAGGGCGCGAGCGCGTGGTTCGTCTACAACGAGGACCACGACCTGCCGAACGTGGCCGGCAAGATGAAGCAGGTCTACGGCAGCGCGAAGATCACGAACAAGAAGATCGAGTTCACGGGCCACATGGTGACCGACACGTCGAAAGCGGCGCAGGCGTTCGCCGACGAGGCGAACAAGGAGCTTGCCGCGGCGCAGACCGGCGGCTCGCAGGCGATGCAGACCGCGTTGAAGAACGTGACCGTGAAGCTCGACAACGGCACGGTCGCGGCGTCGGGCTCGATCAACAGCGACGACGTGTTCCCCCTGCTGATGTCCGTGATGATGTAACTACAGATCGTCGCAGACGGTGCCGATCGTGCCGTAGACGCCGAGCGTGCGGTAGATGAGGTAGCGGTTGTCGCCGGGCACGAGCACGGTGAGCTCGACCTTCTTGCCGCCCTTCACCCAGAACGCGGTGTCGTGCTTGGCGTCGGCGATGATCTTCAACGAGCCGCCCTTCGTCGCGAAGATGAAGCCGCCGGAGTCCTCGACGACGTTCGTCATCGGCATCTCCTTCATCGTGCCGGCCGCGCCCATGAACACGCGGTAGCCCTGCCCGCCGTATTCCTCGCGGAGCTCGTCGACGAAGTAGTAGTTGCCGTCGTCGTCGCGCGCGAGGAAGCGCGATTGGCGTTGCCACAGCGGCGGATAGAACGTGGCCTTCGCGAAGAACAGCTTCGTCTCGTCGGCCTTGAGCTGGGTCAGCGCGCGCTGATCTTTCAACCCGCAGGTCGCGGTCAGCCGATCGTTCTTCGGCTCGAGCCCGGCCTGTTGCACGGTCTTCACGCGCGGCGCCCAGATCGTCCACTCGTAGCCCTTCGCGCTCGAGCCCGAGCCGACGATCCGCTGCTGGTACATCGTCTTGCCGTCGCCGTAGAACACCCACGAGCCGGCCTCGTCGAACGAAAACGCGTTCGCGGCGGGCACGACATAGAACTGGCCGAGGTCGTCTTTCCAGACCTCGAGCTTGTCGGCGTTGACCTTCACGTCGATCGGCTTCGGCTTCTTCGCTTCGACCGCCTTGTTGCCGCCCGCGAGCGCAGCCGTCGACACGAGCAGGAGTGCTAGAGCTCGTCGCATGGCGTCCCGAGGGCCGAGTAGATGCCGAGCTCGGCCCAGATGATCCGCGAGTTCGCATCGACGTCGAGGATCGACAGCGGGTTCCGCTTCTCACCCTTGACCCAGTACGCCGTGTTCTTCGAGCTGTCGCCGGTGTCGAACACGAACCGAACGTCGCCGCTCTTCGTCGCGTAGACCTCACCGGCGGTGTCGCGCGCGACATCGGTGAGAGGCAGTTGCTTCATCGCGCCCTTCTTGCCGACGAACACGCGGAAGCCCTGGCCGCCGTACGCCTTCGAGATCTCGTCGACGTAGTAATAGACGCCGCCGTCGTCGCGCGCGAACAGGTGGGGGCGGCGGATGATCCCGCTGGTCAGGAACTGCAGCTTGTTGATGAGAAGCTTCGCTTTGTCGGCGGCCACGGGCTTCACCGGCTGCTGGCCCTCGTTGCCGCACCAGCGCTCGAACGTGCCGTCTTCCTTGCGCTGGATCGTCGCCGGCGCGATGCCCGAGATCCGCGGCGCCCACGTCCCGAGGCTCCACGCATCGCCGTTCGTGCTGCGCGTGACGATGATCTGCTCGTAGGCCTGCTTGCCATTCGAGGTGTAGAACACGCGCGGCTCGTTGCCCGGGACCACGAGGTACGTCCCACCTTGTGCGTCCTCGTACAGGGTCAGCTTGTCCTTGAACGCCTTGATGTCGACCGCCGTCGGCTTCGGTTCTGCGACCGCGAGCGCGGAGGTGAGACACAACAGCGAGAACGCCATGCGTGCACGCATCGTCGAGACATTATACGCTCAACGAGGATGGAGAATTCACTCGCCCGGTCGCAGGTCGAGGTGGGGTCCGTCATCGACGAGACCTACATCATAGAGGCGATGATCGGGCGCGGCGGCATGGGCGCGGTCTACCTCGCGAGCCACCGCCGGCTCCAAGGCAAGAAGGTCGCGATCAAGATGCTGCACGCGGACCTCGGCGGCGACGAGATCCTCGCGCGGTTCAAGCGCGAAGCCGACATCGCGTCGCAGCTCGACCATCCGAACATCGTCAAGGTCGAGAACTACAACAAGCTCGCCGACGGCACGCCGTACATCGTCTACGAGTACCTCCAGGGCGAATCGCTCGCGCAGCGGCTCGCGGATGGTGGCGCGATGCCGGTCGAGACGGTGTTCTCGATCCTGCGCCAGGTCGGCTCGGCGCTGTCTGCCGCGCACCGCGCCGGCATCGTCCATCGCGATCTCAAGCCGCAGAACATCTTCCTTCAGCCGAGCGAGGCCGACGGTCGCGCGGTCGAGGTCGCGAAGGTGCTCGACTTCGGGATCTCGAAGATGCGCGGCTCGCAGACCGTGAAGACGCAAGAGGCAACGCTGCTCGGCACGCCGCAGTACATGGCGCCGGAGCAAGCGACCGGTCAGCACTCGAACGTCGACGAGCGCACCGATATCTTCGCGCTCGGCACGATCCTCTACGAGATGGTCTCGGGTCAGCCCGCGTTCTCGGGCGCGAACATCCCCGAGGTCGTGTTCAAGGTCGTCTACGAGCAGCCGAGACCGCTCGCGGAGGTCGCGCCGAACCTCGCGCCGGTGCTCGCGATGGCGATCGCCAAGGCGATGGCGAAGGCGCCGGGCGAGCGCTACGCGAACGTCAACGAATTCGTCGAGGCGATGACCGGCTCGCCGCTCTCGCTCGTCCGCAAGCCGAAGGTGTCGGGCGCGCCGGTATCTGGATCGCCGAGTCAGAACTCCAAGAACAGCTCGAAAGACGCGTTCGCGCAGACGATGGGCTCGGGCGATCATGGGTTCTCGCCGGTCAAGCCGACGCTCGACATGCCGCCGCCGGTGAGTGCGGTCGCGAAGACCGTCGATTCGCAGAAGGGCGTGCCCGTCCCCGTCGCGGATGTCGCGAGTGCATCGACGGTCGCGCAGATCGCGGTGCCGACGATTCCGGACAAGGCGGCGGACAAGCCGCGCGGCAAGGGCGGCCTGATCGCGGCACTGGCGATCGGCGCGATCGCGCTCGGTGGTGGCGCGATCTATCTCGCGACGCGCGGCCATCACGACGACAAGAGCGTCGCGGTGAAGATGCCGGAGCCGAAGCACGAGGCGCTGCCGACGAAGGTCGAGGACCCGACGCCGGTCGAGAAAGCGCCCGCGATCGCCGAGAAGACGCCCGCGTCGCCGGTCGAGAAGGTGCCCGACAAACTGGTCGTGAAGACGCCCGACAAGCCGGCGAAGGTCGTGAAGCCGGCGACGAAATCCGATGCAACCAAGCCTGCTGCCGACGCGACCAAGCCCGCCGCCGAAACCAAGTCGGCCGATGCGAGCGATGAAGGCGAGGACGAGACCGTGAAGCAGCGGCTCGACGATGCCGAGGCCGCGTATCGCGCGGGTGACTACGCGAAGGTCGAGCGGATCGCGAACGCGGTGATCGCCGGCGAGGCCGGTCGGGCTTCTGCGAAAGGGCGCGCGCACATGTTGCGCGGCATGGTCCAGTGCGTGCTCCACAACAGCGAGGAGCAGGCGCGGATCGAGCTACGCCAGCTCGATGCGTTTCCGAAACAGCGGGCGCGCTTGCTCTCGACGTGTCGCGCTGAAGGCCACCTGACCTCCGACTAGTCCGACGAGGATCGGCCACAGACCGTCCGCCCACCGGACGACTCGGACAGTGTCGCGAGCAAAGCCGCGCGCTTGCGAATGGCATTGGTGGTGCACAGCGGCCCCCGTATAATCGAGAGGTCGTGATGACGGATTCGGATCTGACGTTGAAGGTGCTCGTGGAGATGCGCGACGAACTGCGCGGGTTTCGCACGGACTTCAACCAACGCGTCGAGCGTCTGGAACATCATGCCGTGCAGACGAATCAGCGCCTCGAGCGTGTCGAACACCACGCTGCGCAAACGAACCTACGGCTCGAGGTCGTCGAGCACACGTTGGTCGACTTCGGCGCCCAAGTCGTGATCCTCGGGCGCCACATGAAGAACTCCTCGACGCGTCACGATCACGACGTCGAACGTCACGACGACGAGATCGCCGACCTCCGCACCCGCGTCGAAAAGCTCGAAACCAAGAGCTAGTGGATCAGCACGAGCACGCGGCGCTCGCCGGTGCTCGATGCGACCGTGAGGTCGACGAAGTGACGATCGTGCGGCTCGATCACGGTGCCCGCATCGAGGTTGCCCGTCACGGGCTGGTCGTCGACCGAGGTCACGCGCTCGTCGGGTGCGAGGTGGACGAGCTGGGCGATCTGGGTCGCGGACAGGCCGGGCGCGACATCTATGATCGTCGGCGCCGGCGCACGTGGCAGCGCGACGAGCTCGCGCTCGTGCTCGACCTGGATCACTCGCTGGACCGGATGCTGGGCGAGGAGGCACACGCACGCCGCGAGCAGGCCGACCGAGAGCGAGCGAAACAGCAGCATGGCGCGAGGACGTTGCAACGTCGTGGCCAGCGCGATCTCGCGATCGTTCGGCTAGTTAGGCGCCGGCGAGATCAGCCGCGGCGCCAGTTTGGCAAGCGAGCCGGCGCGAGACGCGCCTACTCGTCTTTCATCTGTTGGGCGAGGTAGTTCTGCTCGCCGACCTGACGGATCAGCTCGAGCTGGGTCTCGAGCCAATCGGTGTGCTCTTCCTCGGAGACCAGGATCTTCGTCATCATGTCTTCGGTCGCGTTGTCGCCGCTCTTGCGACATGCCTCGATGCCCTGGTTGAGGAACTTGATCGCGGCGTACTCGAGCTGGACGTCGACCTCGAGCTGCTCCTTGACGGTCTCGCCGACCTGGATCTTGTGGTAGCGCTGCATGTTCGGAACGCCCTCGAGGAACAGGATCCGATCGATGACGAGCTCGGCGTGCTTCATCTCGTCGATCGACTCGTCGCGGACCTTCTTCGCGAGGCGGTCGTAGCCCCAGTTCCGGCACATCTTCGCGTGGATGAAGTACTGGTTGATCGCGGTCAGCTCGTTGGTGAGGAGCTGGTTCAAGAGGTTCAGGACCTCTTCGTTACCCTTCATGTGACCTCGCCTTCAGCGCGACCTTATCGACACGAGATCCGGCGCACAATCACGGGTGGCCCGGTTCGACCCACAGCCCCGCGCAGCCAGACGCTCGCGGAGATCGTCCTGGCACATGCCACAGCCGGTTCCGGCGCGGCAACGCTGCCCGATCTCTTCGACCGTTCGCGCGCCCTCGTCGATCGCCGCGTCGATGTCGCGGTTGGACGCCGGGTAACACATGCAAACGATCATCGCTTGAATTTGATAATGCATTTCAAAACCGGTTTCGTCAAGGGCTGCCTTCACGAGCAATTTGTGGCGTTCAACCGGTTGGAATGCTTAGATCTAGACGTGGTCGTTCGGGCTGCGATGGCTTCGCTCATCCTGATGCTTGCGTGCAAATCGCAAGAATCAGCGCCGCCGACATCGCGCACCGACATCGTCGTGGTCTCGCCCGGCGTGCTCCCGCAGCGCCTGCTTCGCTACCACCTCGCGAAGGGAACGAAGTCGACGTTCGAGCTCGACCTCGAAGGTAGGCTCGTCGCGGGCGACATCACGAGCACGTCGCCCCCGATCACGTTCGCGCTCGCGATCAGCGTCGACGACGTGCTCGCGGACGGCCGGATGAAGCTCGCGACGACGATCCAGGACATGACGACGCACGCGGCACCGGATCAGCCGGGCGCGCCGAGAGCGATCGCGGATGCCGCGGCACTGAAGGGCGTCGCGCTCACCGCGATCCTCTCCCCCGACGGAACGATCAGCGAGGTCGCCGTCGGTCCACCGCCCGCAGACGTGGGCTCGGGCTCGGGCTCGAACAAACCCGAGCTCACGCCAGCCAACCACGCCTTGATCGATCAGCTCGTCCAGGCGATGCCGAAGCTCGCGATGCCGCTGCCCCCGACCCCGGTCGGCATCGGCGCGAAGTGGCGCAGCTCGCGCTCGCTCGGTCCGGTCAGCCCGCTCGCACTGACCAGCGTGACGACGATCGATCTCGACGGCATCTCGGGATCGACGCTGACCTACGAGCTCGCGTCGACCGTGCACGGCGACGATCAGTCGGTGAAGCAAGACGACGTCGACGTCGCGGTGAAGGGCATCACCGGCACCGCAACGGGTCACGGCACGTTCGATCTCGAGAAGCTGCTACCGCTCGGCACGCTGACCGCGGAGCTCCACATGGAGATGACGACGCCCGCCCAGGGCAGCGCGACCAAAGAAGACAAGACGCCGATGACGATGTCGATGGAGATCCGCTCGCACTAGGGAGCGCACAGCGCGCCGTACTTCGCGCACTTGCCACCGGCGATCTGATCGCAGTGGTGATAGAGGCCGTCGTCGAACGAGAACATGCACGCGTTCGGCGGCGCGCAGGTGGCGCCCCATTGCGTGCACGCGCCTTCGACCGGGCTCGCGCACTTCTTGTACGTGCGATCGGTCGCGTCGATCATGCAGCTATCGCTCGGCGTGCACGCCGCACCGAAGTGAAAGCACACGCCCGCACCACCGGCGAGACACGTGAAGTACGTCGCGGTGCCTTGGTGGTAAGCGCACGTCGCGGTGAGACAGCCGACATCGGGCGCGTTCGCCACACTGGCCGAGCCAACGCCGCTACCCGCGGTCGTGCCGGTCGTCGGTTTCGCGACGACGGTGTTGCTGCCCTGCCCCGTCGGCGTGTGCTGCTTGACCTCGGGCGATGTGCCTCCACAACCGAGCGCGACGAGGATCACGAAGCAACAACGCACCGTTTGAATATAGCCGCAATACTCCCGAAATCCCGTCGCACCAGCGCGAACTCGGTGTAGCGTCGTCGCGATGCGGGGCCTTCGGTCTATCGTCTTTTCGGCAATTGCCCTGGCTGGTTGCAGCAGCGACACCGCGCTGCCGATCCAGGCGCAGTGCAATCCACTCGGGGTCAACCACTGCATGACACCGTGGCCGAGCGCGGTGTTCGAAGTCGATGACGCGACCACGGTCACCGGCAAGAAGCTCGCGATTCCCGACAAGACACTGCCGACGAACTTCGACGGCTCGGTGATCGACCCGGCCGGATGGAACAAGGCCGACGGGTTCTCGCCCGCCGCGCCGATGGTGATGTCGTTCCCCGGTGGCGTGTCGGCCGATGGCCTGCCGCCCGCGAGCGACATGACGATGTCGATGACGCAGGACAGCCCGACGGTCGTCCTCGACATGACGACCGGCGACCGCGTCGCGCACTTCGCCGAGATCGACATGCAGGCCGATGACACGCCGGACTCGCAGGCGCTGTTCATCCGGCCAGCGCAGCGGCTGATCGGCGGCCACCGCTACGCCGTCGCGATCACGACGAAGGTCAAGGCGCGCGACGGCGGCGAGCTGCCGATTCCTCCCGGCTTCGCGGCACTTCGCGACAACAAGCACACCGATCACGCGCTGCTCGAAGCAAAGCGTCCCGAGCTGACCGAGGTCCTCGACGCGCTCGAGACCGCCGGCTATCCGGCGAGCGACCTCGTCGTAGCGTGGGACTTCACGGTCGCGTCGGATGACTTCCTGCACAAGGACATGATCTCGGCGCGCGACCAGACGATCGCACAGCTCCAGAATCATCCGATCGGCTTCACGATCCTGACCGACGCGCCGATCAACGACGGCTCGGTGATCAAGCGACGGATCACCGGCACGCTCGACGCGCCGCTGTTCCTGACGAACAACGGCAAGTTCAACCCGGGCGTCGTGATCGCGCGCGACGCGAACGACCTGCCCATGTTCCAGGGCTTCTATCAGATCCCGTTCGCCGCGATCGTGCCGACCTGTGCGTACACCTCGGCGACGCCCGTGCCGATGGTGATCTACGGCCACGGTCTGATGGGCAGCTCCGACGAGACGACCGGCGGCGTCCAGCAGCAGACGGCCTCCGAGGACTGCCTCGTGTTCGTCGGTACGGACATGCGCGGCATGTCGACGCCCGATCTGCCGAACGTCGTGTCGACGCTGAACGACGCGAACAACGCCGACCAGGTGTTCGAAGTGCTCGAGCAAGGCCTCGCGAACCACGTCACGCTCGTCCAGGCGATGCGGACGACGTTCGCGACGCAGCTGTTCGTCGACGCGGCGAACAACAACAAGCCGCTCGTCGATCCGACGCGGGTCTACTACTACGGCCTGTCGCAAGGCGCGATCTTCGGCACCGCGGTGATGGCGTACGAGCCGACGATGAACAAGGGCGTGCTCGGCGTCGGCGGCGCGAACTACTCGCTCCTGCTCGATCGCTCCGCGGACTGGCCGCAGTACCGCACGATCCTCAACGGCGGTTATCCCGATTCGCTCGACGACACGCTCGTCGTCGGCCTGTGCCAGATGCGGTGGGACAAGGTCGAAGGCTCGGGCGTCGCCAACACCGTGCTGAACGGCATGCCGACCGCGCCGATCAAGAAGCAGCTGTTGATGGAGATGGCGCTGTCGGACGAGCAGGTGCCAAACCTCGGCACGTACTGGCAAGCGCGGACGATGGGGATCAACGTCGTCGGCCCGACGCCGGTCACGCCGTGGGGGCTGACCGTCACGGCCTCGCCGCTCGCGGCCGGCGAGAGCGGCCTGTTGATCATGGACGGTGGCGCTCCCGCCCCGCCGATCACGAACGTCCCGGCGCCGAAGGTCGACCCGAGCATGCACGACCTGACGCGGACCCAGGCCGCGACCCGCCGCCAGATCAAGGCGTTCTACGACACCGGCGTGATCGTGAACGAGTGTTCTGGCGCGTGTACGTGCCAGAGCGGCGCCTGCAACTAGTCGGGTTTCACCACACCAGGTGGTGTGATCCGACAGGTTAGGCCGGTACGGGCATTGCTGTAGAGGGACTCATGCGCTCCCTCGCCCTGGCATCTGTGGTGGTTTTCGGCGCCGCGTGCGGTACCGATGTAGAGACCTCGCCGCCGCCGCCCGACACCACGGCGCGCGCGACCTGGTACCAGGACGTTGCGCCGATCGTGTCGAAGCACTGCATGTCCTGCCACCAGGATGGCGGCATCGCCCCGTTCTCGCTGACGACGTACGAGGACGCGTCGCAGAACGCGAAGATGATGCTCGACCAGATCGACCAGGGTGCGATGCCGCCGTTCGGCGCTCGCGAGGAATCGGATTGCAATCCGCGGTTCGGCTGGCAAGACGATCCGCGGTTGTCGACCCAGGAGAAGACCACGCTGCAGTGGTGGCTCGAGGACGGCACGCCCGCGGGCGCCGTCGCGGACGTGCCGGTGCCGGCGAACACGGATCTCCCGAACGTGACGAAGACGGTGCGCCCGACGCAGGCGTTCACGTCGGCCGGCGATCGCGATCAGTTCATGTGCACGGTGCTCGACCCGGGGCTCGCGCAAGGCGCGTGGATGAACGGCCTGCAAGTGCGTCCCGGCAACCCCGTCGTCGTTCACCACGCCGTGATCACGGAGGTGTTCGCGACCGGCACGAACGCCAACCTGATCGCGTCGCATCCAACCGGCGTGCCGTGGGACTGCAGCGCGGAGCAACTGCCGGCCGACCTCGTCGTCAGCATCTGGACGCCGGGCAATCAGCCGATGCAGACGCCGACCCAGCTCGCGGTGCCGTTGCTCGCCGGCTCGAAGCTCGTGATGCAGATCCACTACCACCCGGCCGGCGCGGTCAACGATCCGGATATCACCGCGATCGATCTGCGCACGACGACGACGTGGCCGCAGAAGATGTACTTCGTCGGCGCGTTCGGAAACGCGTTCCAGGCGCCGAATCTCCTGCCCGATCCCGATGACCGCACGGCGGCGCCGGAGTTCCGCATCCCGGCGAACAGCGCGGCGCACGAGGAGCACATGACGTTCGCGGTCGGCGACCTCGGCGGCTTGCAAAACGTCCAGCTGTACTCGGTCAACCCGCACATGCACCTGGTCGGCACGCACATCAACAGCTCGATCGTGCGCCCCGCGGCGCGCGGCGCGGATCCACAGACCGAGTGCCTCGCGAACGGTAACTGGAACTTCGACTGGCAGCGCACGTACATCTACGACACGCCGATCGCGTCGCTGCCGAGCGTCCAGCCCGGCGATGTGATCAACGTCAACTGCCGGTGGGACAACACGATGGCGAATCCGTTCGTCCAGCGCGCACTGATGGATGCCGGTCTCCACGCACCCGTCGACATCACGCTCGGCGAGGGCAACTCGACGGACGAGATGTGCCTCGAGATCTTCGGGATCTCCGTGGATGCGCCGCCGCAGGGTTCGTTCCGGACGTTGACGCCGGATCGGTTTCCGCTCGCCGCGCTGAGCTCGCTCCGCCCGCAGTGAAGCTACGCGAGGATCCGCAGCACGCGGACCATCGTCGCGAGCTCGCGCGGTAACGCGAGCAGCTTGCCGAACGACGCGCCGGTGTGGCCGTAGAGCCCGGTGACGTGGACGCGCGGATCGGCGTTCGCCAGCCGCTGTGCGAGGAGGTGGGCGTGCTCGAACGGGATGACATCGTCGTCGGCGCCGTGGACGAGCTCGACGCGACCCCGCACGCGCGCGAGGTGCGGCGCCGGATCGAGCGCGCGAACGTCGACGTGCGGCAGTGCCGCTTGCGCGAGCGGCCACGCACCTTCGCGCGCGCCGATACCGACGAGGAACAGCTCGCGAACGGCCTCGGGGACGCCCGGTGCGAGCTCCTCGGCGACCGCTTGAAATCGCCCGTCGGTCTTCATCTCCGGGCGGCCCCACACGCGCTCGACGTAGCGCCGCCACGCGGCTTCGAGTGCGGCGCGCTCGCTGCGATCGTGCGGGATCGCATCGAGCAGGTTCAACAACACCACCGGTTGGTTCAGTGGATCGCGCGTCGCGACCCGGCCGCCCGCGACCTGACCGGTGAGTGCGAACGCGAGCGTCTCCGCGAAATCGGCGTAGCCGCCGAAGATCACGAGGCGCTCCACGAGCTCGGGCCGCTCGGCGGCGAGCGCGAACGCGAGCAACGAACCGAACGAGATCGAGAACACCGTCGGTTGTTGCTGCGACCATCGCGGCAGCGCGTCGGCGACGCGGATGAAGTCCTCGATCGCGCGGGCGTTAGGAGTCAGCGCGAGGTAGCTCGGGATGAACGGCGCGATCACGAGGTGACCCGCCGCGCACAGCACGCGGCAGAACCGATCGAGGCGCGGATCGTCGGCGGCCGCGTAGTGGAGGCCCGGTGCGATCAGGTACGTGCGCTTCGCGCGCCGCTTCGGCTCGTACAGCCGCACGCGCATGCCATCCAGATCATCGTCGTGCGTCGCGACGCGCGGCGCTTTCGTGGGCGATGCCCACGGGCCGAGCCAGCGCGCGAGCGTGAAGATACTCACTCGCTCACGCTGCAATAACGCGCGGGTTTCTGCTGCGGCTCGCGCCAGTTTTCGGCCGGCGAGATCGCCGCGGTGTCGAACGGATAACCGGCCGCCGCGAGCGCTGCGAACCCGTCCCGCGTCAGCGCGCACTCGAACACGCCGAGCCGCTTTAGCTTTGGAAACGCCGCACGGACCTTTGCGAGAGCATTCGCACCCGCGTCGCTCAGCGTGCCGAGCGAGAAGTCGAGCGTCTCGAGCCGTGCGGCTCCGACCCAACTGGCGATCGCGGGCACGACCTCGTCGGAGAACGGGCTGTTCATCAGTCGCAACGCGCGCAGTAGCGGCAGCGGCTTCGCGAACAGCGGCAGGATGTCGCCGACCGTGCACTCGGCGCCGTAACCCCGCTCGACATCGCCGAACCACAGCTCGAGATCTTCGAGTGCGGGCCACGCCGCGGCGAGGATCGTCGCGAGTGTCCGCTTCGTCATCGTGCTCGTGCGGAGCGCGAACTTCTTCGCGCGCGGCAGCGAGAGCTTCCAGAGCGCGACGTCGCCGGTGCCCTTCAAGATCACGGTCTCGAGCTCGGGATACGCTTGGCCCAGCCCGGTCAGATCGCCGATCGGCGCGCGCGAGATATCGATCGTGTTGATCTCCGATTGATCGAAGTCGGCGATCTCGAGCTCGCGCAGCGGCGGCTTCGGCTCCGCGCGCATGATCGTCGCCGCCAGCGTCGAGTTGTCCTGATCGCCCGATCGCACACAGCCCACGATCAGCGAGCGCAGGAACTTCGCCGACGGATGGCGCAGCACCTCCCACGCGATGTCCGCCGGCTCGTCGCTGCGCCCGACGATCTTTGCTCGGCGAATCCATCCGAGATCCCATTCGAGCTCGATCATCGGATCGTCGCCCTCATCGCCGGCGATCAGCCGGGCGAGTCGCCCGAGGAGCTCGTGATCGTGCGCCTCGAACAGCTCCTTCTCCGCCGCGCGAAGCTCGGCATCATCCGGCCGCGTTCGCAACGCCGCTTGCACCGCGATCAACTTTCCGCGGGGATGCCCGTGCTGTTGCAACCAGTCGGCGTAGATCAGCGCGACATCCGCATCGCCCGGATCGGCACGCAGCTGCGCATCGAGGCTCGGATCGCTCGGCTCCTCGGGCAACGCCGCATCGTGCGCGGGATCGAGAACGCGCCTCCAGCCGTTCTCGAGCTGTTCGCGGGTGTATCGCGAGTACTCGCGATACGCGCTGAACGCGTGGGGCAGCGCGAGCGACATCGCTTCGGCGTTCGCGCCGATGCGACCGCTGCGCGTGAACAGCTCGGGCCACACATGCCGCCGCTGTCCCGTCGCCGGATCGATCGGACCTTCCGGCTGGTCGATCCAGTACTCGACGAACTGGTCGCCTTTCTCGAATCGCGCCATCGCACACCCATGATGACCCGAAACCAGGAACGCCACCCGAGGGTGGCGTTCGAACATCGCGTCAGCTTCTACCCGATCACGGGAAGATGCCGCGCTCCTTGTAGACGTGCTCGAGGCGCTCGAGACCGATCGCGTAGCTGGCCGTACGCCAGTCGGTCTTGTTCGCGGTCGCGTAGCTGCGGACGTTCTGATACGTCTGCTTCATGCGGCGCTCGAGGCGGTTGAGCACGTCGCCGAGCTCCCACTGCTCCGCGCGCTTGTTCTGCAGCCACTCGTAGTAGCTGACGATCACGCCGCCGGAGTTGCAGAGAATGTCGGGGATGATGTCGACGCCCTTGTCGAGGAGGATGTCCTCGGCCTCGGGGTACGTCGGGCCGTTCGCGCCCTCGACCATCATCTTGACCTTCAGCGCCTTCGCCTCGGGCACGCCGACCTCGAGCTCGAGTGCGGCCGGGACGAAGATGTGCGCGTCGAGCGCGAAGAACTCTTCGCGCGTGATCTTCGAGGCGCCCTTGTAGCCGGCGACGGTCTTCGTCTTGTGGACGTGCTCGCCGAGCTTGTGCGGGTTGATGCCTTCGGAGTTCGCGATGTAGCCGCCGACGTCGCCGACGCCGAGGATGACGGCGCCCTTCTGCGACAGGAGGCGCGCGGCGTAGCTACCGACGTTGCCGAAGCCCTGGATGATGACGTGGCAACCGTCGAGGTTGAAGCTCTTGTCCTTCGCCCACTCGGTGATGCAGTGGACGACGCCCTGGCCGGTCGCTTCCGCGCGGCCGTGCGAGCCGCCCGCCGAGACCGACTTGCCGGTGACGACGCCGCGGACCGTGTTGCGGTCGCTGGCGCCGGCGATGTTCATGTACGTGTCCATCATCCAGACCATGGTCTGGCTGTTGGTGTTGACGTCCGGCGCCGGGATGTCGTGATCCGGACCGATGTTCGTCCCGAGCGCTGCGGTGAACCGGCGCGTGATGCGCTCGAGCTCGGTCGCCGAGTACTGGCGGGGGTCGAACTTGATACCGCCCTTACCGCCGCCGAACGGAATCTCGTGGAGCGCGCTCTTGTAGGTCATCCACGACGCGAGCGCCTTCATCTCGTCGAGGTTCGCCTCGTGGTGATAGCGCATGCCGCCCTTGTAGGGGCCGAGGATGTTGTTGTGCTGGACGCGGTAGCCCTTGAACATCTCGAAGCGGCCGCTGTCGCGACGCACCGGGAAGTTCACGATCAGCTCGTTCTTCGGTTGCCCGAGGATCTGGGCGACGTCCTGATCGATGTTGATCAGCTTCATCGCCTTCTCGATCTGCTTCGTCGCGATCTCGAAGAGGTTGCCGCGATCTTTCAAAGCTACTTCGGTCGGCTTCGCCGCTGCGCCAGCAGGAGGCGTGGTTGCAGTAGTCATTGGGCAAGGCGTACCGCCGCGCGCAGCTTCCGAGCAACCAATTTCACCCACCATTTCGCCTCATTACGCAGTGCGTTGCGTGTGAGTTATAAGGTCGCGTGTCTGTTGAGTCCGATCGCAAGCTGGCAACCACGGTCGCCGAGGGCGGCAAGCTCCGCGCGCTGTTGTTAGAGCTGTGGCAGCGCACACGAATGGACTGGGGGTTCGTCACCGATCGGCTCGCGGTGACCTTCCGCAAGGAGCACTGGATCGGCGCGCACGAGCGCCGGTTCGTGAGCGAGACCCTGTACGGGATGATCCGCAACCTGCGCCGGATCGACCTCGCGCTGGAACGCGCGCGCAAGACCAAACAATCACCGCGCGATCTGGAACGCCTGATCGCGCTGCTCGTGCTCGAAGGTCAGCTCGAAGCGGCGACCGCGAAGCGCGTGGTCCCGGATCTCGACTGGGGGGCGGTCGCGACGGTCGACGAGGTGATCGCGGCGGAGCGCAAGCCGGCGAAGCGGATCGCACTCGCTGCGTCGCTCCCGGATTGGCTCGCGGCGCGGTTCGTCGCCGATCACGGCGATCGGGCCGAGGCCCTCGCTCGCGCGCTCAACGAACGCGCGCCGATGACGGTGCGAGCGAACACACTCGTGGGTGATCGCGACACACTCCGCCAGCAACTCGCGAGCGAGAAGCTCGAGACCCGCAACGGCGCGTGGAGCGACACCGCGGTCGTCGTCGAATCGCGGACGAACTTGTTCGCGACCCAGGCGTTCGCAGCCGGCGCGTTCGAAGCGCAGGACGAAGGCAGCCAGCTGCTCGCAGAGCTCGCGACGCCGACGGGGGCGAAGCCGCTCGTGATCGACTACTGCGCCGGCGCGGGTGGCAAGACGCTCGCGATCGCCGCGCGGCTCGCGAATCGCGGGCGGATCATCGCGACCGACGTCGACGATCACAAGCTCGAGGAGCTCCGCCGCCGCGCTCGTCGCGCGAAGGTCTCCAACGCGCGCGCGCTCCGCATCGACGACAAGGAGCTCGACACCCACGTCGCGAAGGCCGACCTCGTGTTCGTCGACGCGCCGTGTACCGGCACCGGCGCGCTCCGCCGCAATCCCGAATCGCGCTGGCGCCTGCGCGAGGACGAGCTCGCCAGCTTCGCGGCGCGCCAGCTCGACATCGTCGCCTCGGCGAAGCGCCTACTCGCACCGGGTGGGTTGCTCGTCTACGCGACGTGCTCGGTGCTCGCGGCGGAAAATGAGGATGTCGTCGCCGCGATCCGCGCGGCTCACGAGGATCTCGCAACCGTCCCGCTGGGCGAGCGGTTCGACTCCGCGCGAGCGGACGCGCTCGCCATCGACGGCGCGCTCGCGGTAGCTCCCGACCGCCACGGCACGGACGGCTTCTACGCGCAGGTGTTCCGCAGAACCTGATTCGGGCACTGGTGATGCAGTGCTTCGCGCATCCCGGGCGGTCCCGGTGGATCTACGATGCACCCCGCAACATCTCGCGATTCCCACGTTGCGAACGGCAACGGCCAGAGCCCGTCGAACGGGCGTGATATTGTCTCGAGGCGAATGGCGATCGACGTAACGGTAGTGCGCGAGCTCGCCGCACTCCGTGCTGTGGAGAGCGAGTGGCGAGCACTCGCCAGCAGCGGCCCGAGCACGTTGTTCCGCGGCCCCGACTGGTTGATCCCGTGGTGGCTCGCCTATCACAACACGCTGCACGCCGAGCTTCACGTGCTCGTCGGCCGCGCGACCGAACCGGATGCGAACGGTACGCAGGTCGGCGATCTGGTGATGCTCGCGCCGCTCTACGCGCGCACCGTCAAGGTCGCGCTCCTCGATAGCCGCGAGCTCCGCATGATGGGCGATGCCGGCCCGCGCCCGCCGTCGCTCGACCTCCTCGCGCGCCCGGGCTGGGAAGATCGCGCGGGCCAGGCGATCGCACGCAACCTGATCGACGACGCCGCGAGCTGGGACGTGATCGATCTCGAGCCGCTCGCCGATCCGTCGCGCGTGCGCGCGAACCTGGTCCAGCGGATCGCGCCGGCGGGCTTCACCGTCGAGAGCGCGCCTTCGGCCGGCGGTGCGAACCGGATCGCGCTCGCGACCGCGCCCGCGGAAGCGACCGACGCGAGCGGCCTCATCCACACGTACGGCGGCGACCTCGCCGAGCTCCGCAAGGGCATGAGCGTGCTGCGCCGCTTGTCGCGCCTCGAGTGGGCCGAGCGCGACGAACCGTCGCCACTCGCCGACAACGAAGCGAGCTCTTTGCTCGAGGACGTCGCGCTCGAGCTCGGCAAGCAGGGCCGCGTCCGGCTCGCGCGCCTCGACGATGCGACCGGTGAAGCCGTCGCGGCCGCGCTCGTCGTCGACGATGCCGACCGCGCCGTGATCCTCGCGATGGCGGTCGATCCGCAGGTCGCGATGAAGGGCTCGCCGCAGCGCTTGCTCCACGCCGAGGCGCTCGCCGCTCGCGCGCGGGGATGCGTCGCGCTCGATGTCGTCACCGGCGCCGGCGAATATCCGCTGTCGACGCTGCCGAGCTCGAAGCAACCGGCCTTGATGGTCCGGGTGTGGGGCAACTCCGCCGCCGCGCAGGTCGGCCGTACGTACACGAGCGTCGCTCGCCGCGCGCGCCGCGCTCGCGAGACGCCGTCGGTCGCGGCCGCGCAAGCGCGCGCCGCGTGGACGAAGATCCGCAGCGCCGCCGCGAGCGTCGCGCAATACGACCGCTACGGCCTCTACCGCGGTCAGCTGTGGACGCGCGGCATCGAGCTCACGCCCGGCCTCGAGCTGAATAGCCTGACCGAGGCCGAGTACGACGCGTTCGACGATCACGTCAAGGCAGACCTGCTCGAGCAGGTCGCGCTCGACGAGATCACGGCGCGCAAGTTCTGGCGCCGCGGCGATCACATGGTGCTCGCGAAGATCGGCATCCGCCCTGCGGGTGTCGCGTGGACCGCGCGCGGCCCCGTCGAAGTGCCGGAGCTCCAGCGCACGCTGCGGATGATGAAGTACGACGCGTACATCCACTCGGTGTTCGTCGCGCCGGCAGCGCGCGGCCGTGCGGTCGCCCCCGCGATGCTCGAGCACATCACGAAGGACCTGCGCGCGACCGATGCGTATCGCTCGTGGGCGCTGATCGAAGCTCACAACCAGGCGTCGAT
>Ga0207687_10000185_pt1 | contig 41497 bp, 72 predicted proteins | sample KBSM54metaG_FD_184399 | JGI IMG/M metagenome (GOLD analysis project Ga0207687, IMG submission 184399) | Miscanthus rhizosphere microbial communities from Kellogg Biological Station, Michigan, USA - KBS M5-4 metaG (SPAdes) (version 2) | ecosystem: Host-associated > Plants > Roots > Rhizosphere >...
TGCCGCACCTCGTCGAGCGCGGCCTTGCTGATGTTTTGGCCCTCGGGCGCGGCGGTGCCGGCCACTAGGCCAGGGAGGTCGCCGCCCTTTTCCCAGGCGAGGATCCCAAACGGGTCTTGTGCGGCGACACTCGGCGCGCGCTCGTGGCCGCCGATGATCGAGCGCAGCACGTCCATCGTCGTCAGGTGGTCAGGGTTCGGCACATAGTGCGCGCCGACCCCGGGCGCGCCAATCGTCGCCGCCTTCGCATAGGCGCGTTGCGGGTCGAGCGCGCGCGATGCCGGCGTGACGCCGGGCGCGCCGATGGTCGCCGCCTTCGCCCACGCAGCTTGCGGGTCACGCGACGTCGGCGCCGGCACGACGTGCCCGGGTGCGAGTGGGCCGCCCGGCGCGCCGAACACCGCGCCCTGCGCGAGGCGCCGCGGGTCCGCGTAGGGGTCGGCGGGCGGCGGCGCCAGCAGGCCTGCCGACGGGTCGGTCGACAGCAACTGCTCAGGCATTGCCATACCACCCAGTGACGCCGTTCACGGTCTTCCAGACGGCCGCCACACCGTTGACACGGCCGCGCTGCCCGAGCGCGGGCGCCGCGCGCGCCTGCGGTTTCGGCGGCAGCAGGTGGAACGGGTCGTAGCCCGGTTGCCCTGGGCCTGGCTCTGCCGCGGGCGGGGGCGTGCCCGGCGTGCGCGGCGGCGTGCCGAGCGTGCCGCCACTGCCGAACGGTTTCATCGCGTCGCCGAGCCCGAGGTGCACGCCGGCCGCGACCGCATCGGGCGTGAGCAGGTTCGGGTCGTCGTAGCCCATCACCGAGCGGAAGTCAGAGTTGTGCGTCGACGCGCGCCGCAGGCCGACGTGGATGATCTGCTTCGCGAAGGCCTCGATCTGATTCGGCGTCACGTCGTCGTTGAGAATCTTCGACCAGGTGTCACCCTGCTCCTTGGTCGGCGCATAGCCGCCGGCGAAGTAGAGCCCGATCTCGTCCTTCAACACCGCGACCGTGGTCGCGTACTTCTCGTAGTCGGTCGAGTACTGTTTGCGGAGCTTGTTCAGCGGCGTGTTCACGAGCCGCAGGTTGACGCGCCGGTATTCCTGATTGACGTCGCTCAGGTCGGACGCGTGCATCAGGATGTTGTTCATCGACTGCCGGTTCATGGCCGGCTTGCCCTTCGGGTCTTCGTAGGCGTCGAGGAACTTGATCTGGCGGTCGATGTTGCCGACGTTGAAGGTCGGGTCGAGCGCTTTGATCCGGTTGTAGAGCTGCAGCCGCTGGTCGCCGCGCAGCGTCGTGATCGTTTTGATCGACGTCAGGTCGCGCGGGTTCGCGAGGATGTTGCGCGCGGCGGCCTCGATCATCTGCGTGTCCGACGGCCCGTTGTTGACGGTGAGCGAGCGCTTGCGGTTCGCGTCCATCGTCTGGTAGTCGTTGAAGGTGAGCGGCCCGCCCTGCCGTTTGTAGTCCTGCCACTCCTTGTAGATCGGCGAATGCGTCGCGGCCTCGGTGGCCCGGCGTTGGTCTTCGTAGGCCTGTAGCCCGGCCGCGGTCGCGCTCATCGGCGCCGGCGTCGGCGCGGGCGACGCGGTGCGCGCCCCATACGAGCCGGGCGCCGCGACCGGCGCGCCATCGGGACCGAAGGCACCGAGACCGCCGACGGGTTCCGGTGTGGCGGCGAGCCGCGCCGCCGTCTCGGCGTCCCAGCCCTGCGCGACCAGGTCCGCCTCACCGAGACGCGGCGTGCCCGGCACCCGGGCGCCGGTGCGCGTGTTGAAGCCGCCGACGACTTCGTTGGGATGGCCCGCCAGCTTGAAGGCCGACGGCCAGTGGCCCGACGCGTCGGGCGTGGCGTTCGCCTTGAACGCGGCGCGGTAGTCGTAGCGACTCTCCGGTGCGTCGACGTCGGTGATCTGGTGCGCGCGCACCCAGGCCTGGAACTGCTGCTCGTCGGCCGGCGACAACGTCGTCGTGTCCGGTCGCGTCGCGCTCGTCGATGGGGGCGCGCTCGCCGGCGGCGGCTGTTGCAGGGACTGCTGCCGCAGGTAGATCTCATACGCCGGCGTGCCCATCTGCGGCGGCGCCGCAACGCCGGGCTTCGTCAGCTTGCCGTTCTCGTAGGTGTCCTTCGTCGGGTCTTGCTGCGTGATCACGGGCTGCAGCCCTTTGACCTTCGCGGCGTGCCAGTCTTCCAGCTTCGGGATCCACTCGGGCGCGTCGAGCTCCTTAGCTTTCGCTTTGCCGGCCTCGAGGTTGTAGCCGGTCGGGTCGTTCGGCGACCCACTGGTGTAGGCCTTGATGATCTCGTGCGCGGTCTGCTGGTCGTGGAGTTGCGCCACCGCGGCCTGCTCGTCGCGATTGTCGGCGCGCACGCGGCGCTGGTAACTGTCCTGCTCGCGCGCGTCGAGGACCGCTTGCCGGCGCGCCTGCTCCTGGTCCGCGAGGACCTGCCCCGGCACCTGGCCGAGCGCGGCCACCGTGTCGCCCCAGATCTGTCCGCGGCGCAGCCGTTCGGCGCCGGCGGCGAGCGCCATCTCGCGCAGGATCAGGGCGACGCTGTTGCTCATAGCGACGCGTCCAGTCCGCCCCGATAGAGGTCACGCAACCTGGCCCAGTAGTCGTTCTCCCAATTGCGGCGCGTGTCGTTGTTGAGGGTGTAGTCGGTGCGCGTGCGCCCGTTCTCGTCCGCCCACGCGTTGTAGCGGTTCATGTAGGTCTGCTGGCCCACCCCGACCGCGCCCTGATACTCGCTGTAGTTCTGATTGCGGGTCGACAGGCGCTGCCCGTAGACGTTGCTGTACTCGTTGCTCGCGTAGTCCTGCGCGTAGCGCTCGAGCGCCTTCAGCGTGCCGCCGCTCGAGAGCGTGCCGCGCGCCGACGCGGCGCGCTCGCGCGTCAGGCGCCCCGTGTCGAGGCGCGTCTGATAGCCGGGCGAGGCCTCGACCTCGGCCTGCGTCGGCGCCACGAACTCGTGCTGCAAGTCGTCGGGCAGCGGGGGCGGCGTGTAGTCGCCGCCGGTCCACGGCGTCGACGCGTAGGGCGGGGGCGCCGGGCTCATCGTCGGATTCGGCGCCGCCCCGCCGCCGCCGGGACCGGACTGCACGACCCACACCGGGTGCCCTTCACCGAACCCCAGGCGCACGATCTGCCCGTTCGGCAGTTGCACCTTGGTGCGCTCGCCCTGCGCGTTCGCGGGCTGCAGGATGATGCCGCGCGCCCGCCAGTCCGCCTCGTGGTCGAGCAGCGCCTGCTGGTTGAACGGCTTCCCCTCGAGCTGCTGCATGATCCAGCCCTGGTAGTCGCCGCCCTGCGGCCCGCCGCCGCCGTGCGCGGTGTAGTCCTTCGCCTCGGGCGAGTCCTTGATCAACTGCACGACGGCCGCGCTGCCGCCCGGGTTGCCGTGATGCGCCTGGAGCTCGGCGGCGCTGGGGTCGCGCCCCAGATACTGCCGGTAGGCCGCGCGCACCGCGTTGTCGTCGAAGGCCGTGCCGCCCGGCGGCGGGGGCTGGGTGTCGAACCAGTCGCCGCCGTCGCCGCCGCTGCCGCCCGGGTTGTCGCCGCCGCTGCCGCCGCCGTAGTCGCCTTCGCGTCCCATTAGGCCGCCGCTCCTTCCACCACGGTGGCGCCGCGGCTCTGCCAATAGCTCACCTGCGACTCAGGCACCTGGCGCGTCGCGCCGGTGGGCGCGCGCACGGTGACGAGCGGCCCGCTGCTCGCGGGCGTCGCCGGCGCGCCCGGCGCCGCGGACGCCGTGGTCCGGTCCGGCTGCACGGCCGGCGCATACGGGAGCGGGGTGGTGGGTGTAAACGGTTTCGGGGCCGGCAGGCCGCCGTCGGCCGGCGCCGGCAGCCCGAGGAACGCCGCCATCGACGCATTCGACGCGGCGCCGGTCGCGCGGTAGGGCGCGAGGCGGCCTTCGCGGTCGCCGTAGCGCTGCTGCTCGAGCGCGCGCGCGTCTTCGGCGACCTTCCGGTCGTAGGCGTCTTTCTCCTTCTCGTAAGCGAGCGCCTGGTCGAGGTAGTGCTGCTGCGCGTCCTGCGCCTGGCTCGCCGCGTGCGCCTGGATGGCACTGCCGGCGAGGCCGGCGGCGGGGCCGAGCCCGTAGCGCAGCGCGTAGCCGCCGGCCGTCGCGCCGAAGGGCACCGCGCCCCCGCCGCCGGTCGCGACCGCGGGCACCGTCGACTCCCACGGCACCGCCGCCAGGGCCGTCGAGCCGCCGGCCGTCGTCGAGGACGCCGCGGTTGACGCCAGGGCGGGCGTGCCCCCGGCCGTCAACGCCGCGACGGCCCCCGCCCCCCAGACCCCGGCGAGCGCGAGGTAGCTCCAGTTGCGCGCCAACCACGCGCCGCGGTCTTCCTGAATCTGCCCCTGGCGGTTCAGTTCAAATCCCGGCGGCACCGGCAGGGTCGGGTTCTGCTGGCGCATGTAGTTCAGCGCGAGCAGCATTTGATGCATGCCCGGGGTCGGGTCTTGCGTCTTCGCGTAGTTCCACGCGGCGACAGCCTCGGCGCCGCGCTGTTCGGATGCGGCATCGTAGACGTGGAGCGCCCGGGGCGGCGTCGGTTCGGTCGGCACACCGGGTTCGCGGTTACTAGGCATGGTCAGAGCACCTGATACGAAAACGTGACGGTGTAGCCGCGGTTGACGACCGTGGCCGGCAGCCAGCGCAGCGTGGCGCGGTCGTTCGCCGCGTCCGCGTAAATCGCCACCGCGCACACGCCGGTCTCGTCGGCCCCGGCGCCGCCCAGTTGATTGACGGCGGCGAGCGCGGACGCGACGGGGAGCGACACCCCGAGCTGCGTGTCGACGAGTGCGGTCGCGTCGACGTCGATGCGCCCCGCGACCGTCACCGTGGTGCCGACGCGCAGCCACGGCATCGGATACGCGGTCGCGGCCGCGACATTCACCAGGCCGGTCAGGGTCGGCGTGTAGACGCCCGACGCCGTCACCGGCAGCGCGGCCACCGTGGCGCCGAGCGTGGCGAGGGTCGTCGTCAGAAAGTTCGTCAGCGCGGCCAGCGCGCGAAAATAGCGGCGCCATGCCTCGGTGCAGAGGCGTGCCTTGACCCCGGTGATCATCGCGAGGTCAATCGGGGGGGCCGGATTCAGCGCCGGCATCAGGTGGTCCCCGGGGTCGCACGGATCCACAGGCCGGGGCCGAGCGTGCGCACCACGGCGTCGGTGATGACGACCTCGAGCACGAGGCGGTCGAGGCGCACGCGCCCGAGCCGCGTCCAGACGCAGCGCGTCAGCGTCTCGCCGAGCGCGCCAAGGCGCCCGCGCCCCGCGTCCGCCCACGTCTTGCCGTGGTCGCGCGAGATGTTCAGGTTCACCTGCGGGTCACTCCCCTGCCCGCTCACGAGCCCGTGGCCGGCATCGATGCCGAGCTCGACCTCGTCGAGCGTGACCCAGTCGGCCTCGGCGCCCAGATACGGCGCCCGGCGCCGGGCACGGAACATCCCGCCCGCATCGGTGTAGGTCGCGAGGTCGAAGACGTGCACCGCCCCGTCCAGACTCGAGCCGACGACGTGCTGCGTGCCGACAAAGGCGTGGCCGCGCGCGTGCCAGGCCTCCTCGCGTCCCATCGTCTGGTTCCAGAAGGACCGGGTGTGCCACTGCTGCTCGGTCTCGTCCCAGACCTCGGTGCGCCCCTCGGGGCCGCACGAGGGCAGGGTCAGCGCGTAGAAGAGGTGCCCGTCCTGGTCATACGTCAAACTTTCCGCATCGGCGAGCGTCGCCGCCTCGCTCAGGGTCGCTTCGATGGCGTGCGTCGAGATGCGGACGCCGCCGTAGCCCTCGAGGCGATAGACCATGCCGCCGCCGCGACTCGAGCGCCCGCACCAGCGCAGCGTGTTGACGCCGAGCGACAACGACCACGGGCCTTCGAGCCCGATCTGAAACAGCGAGCCCGCAATCGGCTGGAACGGCACGTCGAGGTCGCCGGTGTTCTGGAAGGCCTCGCTGCTCTCAGTGCCAAACCCCCAGAGCCGGTTGTTGAAGGCGACGATCCCGACGAACCGGTCCGAGGCCGTCGAGCGCTGGAAGAAGTCGAGCGCGTCCCACAGGAGCCCGTTCAAGAGCGTGCTGAACCACCCCCGCAGCGAGTCCTTCTCGCAGAGGATGAAATAGCCATCGAGGTAACTGACCATGACGACCCGATTCGTCAAGGGCAGCGCCACGGGGCCGGTCAGGACGTTGGTCACGAGGTCGAAGATGTAGAGACTGCCGCCGCTGGTGAGCGCGAGTTGTGAGCCGCCGTCACCGTTACTCGCGAAGGTCACGGGTTGGTGGTCGTCGAGGACCGTGCCGCGCACCACCGTGCTGAACGCCGTGACGCGGAAGACCTCGACCAGTTGGGTGCCGACCACGGTCCAGGTGCGCCCATCCTGCGTGAACCAGCCGCGCCCCGGGGCGGTGCCGAGGCTGCCCACGAGCGCGCGCCCGGGCGCGCCGATGAGGCACGCGCTCTTCGCGGCGCCGGGCGTCTCGACCGTCGAGCGATAGAGGTTCACGGTCTCCTCGTCGTCGGCGACGGAGCTGCGTTCGCGGTTGGTGCCGTTGCAGAAGGCGGCGAAGAGGAGCTTCGGCATCAGCGACTCAGATCGCCTCGACCAGCAGTATCTGCGCGGTGATGTCGCCGAGCAGTGTCGGCGTCGTGCCGGTCACTTTAATCAGGACCGTGCCCGACAACGCTTCCGCCGACGCCGTGCCCCCGATAATCGCGAGGCCGGTATTCGTCAGCCCGGTAGTGCCAGAGATTTGCGTGCTCGCACCGGTTCGGAATACCGTCCCTGTGATCACCAACCCTGACCCACTCGAAGTCGTATTGAGTGAGTTGAGCACGGTAAGCCCGAAATAGAGCTTGAGCGTCTTGCTGTTGGCGTTCGCCGCCGTGGTCCCGTAGACCGTGATCCGTAGGCCGCGCCCGTTGACGGCCAGCGTATTCGCCGGGAGCGTGTACTGGAGCAGGGTCTCTTCGATGGTGCCGGTCGTCGCGGTCGCCGTGGTCGAGGTGAAGAGCGTCCCGCCGAACGTGGCCGCCGCGGTCCCCGTGCCGACGGCGAACTGCCCGGCGGTACTGCCCTGCGCGCCTGTCCCAAACGCAATCACGCCCGCCGCGGTGCGTGAGAACGCGGTGTCTAAGGCGGCGGCGGAATTGGTTGCCGTCCAGCCGAGGGGGAGGCCCGCCGCCATCTTGAACTTGGCGCCGTCTGACGTGAAATAGTTCGCCCCGCCCGTCGCGAGCGTGATCGTATTGGCGCCCGTGCGATACCACCCCAGCCCCGGCTCCGCGGTGTACGCATAGCCGGGGGCGGCGACTGTCCCATCCGCTGCGAGGAACTGCCCCGTCGCCGCGACGCTGCCGCCCGGTCCCGTCACGACGCCACTGCCGCGCGCCAGGGTGACGAGCGCGCTGCCCGTGATCGCGGCCGTCGCGCGCACGCGCAGTTTCAGGAAGCCGCTGTTGGTCAGCCCGAAGGTGCCGTTCGCCGTCGTCGTCGTCGCACTGGCCGCGGTCGCGAGGTTCGCCACCAGGACCGACGTCCAGGTCGCGTCGTTATTCGTCCCCTCGAAGGTCAACGTCCCGGTCCAGGTGCCGCTGATGCTGAAGGTGACGGCCGGCGTCACGCTGTCGAGCATGTAGATGGCGCACGCCGCCGGCGCCGTCACGCAGGCCGTGCCGCTATCGACGACGGTGATATTTTGATTCGGTGTGATCGCCTGCGCGTGCACGGGCGTCGCGCCGTCGTGCAGGACGAGCGACGCGGCGCCGGCGAGGGTGAACGCGAGCGCGAGACACAGTCGGCGCATGGGGTCAGTCCTTCTCCGCGGGGTCAATACCACTGCCCGGTGCGGTAGTCCCACCGGCGGGGCGTGTTGTCGGACGGCATCCCGGCCTGGCGCGTGACCAGGGACGGTACGACGAGGTTGTTGCTGAAGATGCGCGCGCGCGCCTCGCCGGCGCGCGTCGCGAGTGTCGCCGGCACCGTCTTGCCGTAGGCGTCCGCGACGGCTTCCATCACGGTCAGCGTCAGCGCGCTGCGATAGCCCTGCGGCAGCGTGACCGAGTCGGTGATCAGAACGTGCGCGATGAGCGTGCGGGTCTGCAGCCGGATCGTGGTCGCGCTACTCGGCTGTCCGACGAAGTAGACCTTCCCGTTCGGCACGTCGGCCGCGTAGTAGAGCCCGCTCGGCGCCGTCGAGAAGTAGGTCGAGCGCGCCGCGAACCAGGCCGGGTCCATCGACACCTCGAGCGGCTGATAGATCCCGGTCCCGACGACCCAGTCGGCGCCGTCAATCGCGACCGGCCGCTCGGCGACAATCCAGCCCGCGGTGCCGGTCGGGCCGAGCAGGTGCGGCTGCAGCGCCGGCACCGTGACGTAGTTGGCGAAGGCGCTGCTCCACACCGCCTGCCGCTCGGCGTTCCAGTCGTCCAGGACCGCGTTGACCTGGCCCAGCACATACTCGGCATCGGCGTCCTTGATGGTTTCGCCGGCCATGTAGATGTTGAACCCGAACAACACGTCCTTGACGACCTGGAGCACCTCGACGGTCATGCGTTACTTCTTGCTCTTCGCCGCCGCGGCCTTCTTGTCGTCGCCGGCCGCCGCCGTCTTGCTGTCGCCGGCGCTCTCGTCGGGGTGGTCGTCGTCGTGCCGCTCTTTGCGCCAGCCGTCTTTGAGCGCCTGGTCGTAGCCGGCGCGGTCGTCGACGCGCTGGGTCTCGCCGACGGTGCCGCTGCCGAGCGAGTCGGGGGCACCGCGATACATCAGCCGAGGGAATGCGAGGTCTTCGTGCGCCATGAATGTCTCTCCTCGAGAAAAAAGGCGGCGACCCGTCGCGGGCCGCCGCCGAGTCAATGCACTAGATCGCGACGCTGACGCCCATCGAGTAGGCGACGTAGGCTTCGCTGCCAGGCGTCACGTTGGTGATGACGATCATCAGTTCCTTCTGCTGCTGGAACACGATGGCCGCAGTGCCGCTGATCGTCGCGCCCGTGTTCACGGTGAGCGTGATCGAGCCGGCGCCGGCGCCGGTGTTGCGGATCAGGGTGCGGAAGCTGGTGCCGACCTGGCACCCGTTGATCGCGGCCACGAGGCTCGCGGCCGTCGGCAGCAAGTCCGCGCGCGCGCTCGACAGCGCATCGCGGAGGACGAGCCCGCTCAGGAGCTCGGCCGCGGTGAAGGTGACGGCCGCCGCCACCGCGTTGACGGTCGCGGTGCGCGTCTCATAGACGAGCGTCGAGAGCCGCGCGTAGTTGGTCGTGGGTCCGAAAGCAGTGATAGGCATGGTGTGTCCTTAGTTGACGGAGGCCGAGGCCTACGCCGCTCCCAGTAGCCGCACGGCGGCTTGCCCGGCCCAGAACTCCCCGAACCCGAACGGGCAGTCGAAGCGGGTCACGTATTTCATTTCTTTCGCGTCGAACTGCTGCACGTAGGAGATCGCGAGGCCCGTGGTCGGGTCGCGGCGCTGCGCGGTCTTGCAATCGCCGCCCGAGGGCGGGATCTTGAGCTTCACGCCGACGAGCGCGAAGGCATCCTTGCCGAGCATCAGGTTCTGCTTGCCGCTCTTGCCGTTCGGCGACGCGGTGCCGGGGAAGAGCGTCAGCACGGCCGCCGCAATCGGCAGCGCGTCGACGTTCTGATACGGCGAGCCGGGTCCGAACAGCGGCGGCGTGAAGGTCAGCGTGGCGAGTGAGGCGACCCCGACCGTCGCGGCCTGGATACTGAGCTCGCGCAGCCGCGCGTTGCTGCGCCGCGTCATGATGTTGACTTCGTTGACGGCCGCGATGTTGATGACGTCGCCCTTCTTGAACGTGTCGCCGGTCGTGCACGCCACGACAATCGACGTGATGCCGGTGCCGGCGTCCGCGTTGACCGTCGGCGTGACGGAGACCGTGACGGCGCCGGCCCAGGTGCCGGCCGTGTGCGAATAGAGCGACGGGCTGACGAAGGTGTCGAAGGTCTGCGCGCGCCCGAGCGAGCCTTCCTTGAAGGCCTGCGTGATCGCATCCGCCGGCTGGAAGAGCGCGAGCTCCGCGGCCGTCATGGTGCGCTGCACGCCGGTCGAGATCACCGCGCGCCGCGGCCCGGCCTGCGCGCCGTGGTCGATGAAGCGCTGCAGCGAGGCGCCGAACGCGGCATCGAAGGTCGTCGGATTGGTCCCGAGAATGCCGACGATGTTGCCCGTGTGCTGATACGCGTAGACGGCGCAGCGGTCTTCGATGTCCTGCGCCATCGTGTTGACCGAGGGCGTGATGATGTCTTCGCGCAGCGCGCCCTCGTAGTCGTTCATGCGAAGCGCCTGCTCGATCACGTCGTACTCGAAATGCACTTTCGCGATCTGGTCGATGGTCACCGCGGTCGCGCGGTCGACAATCGGCTGGGGCTCATAGCCCAGATTGTTCTGGGTGCCGGGGAGGAACTGCCGCGGGTACGGCACGCGCACCGTGTCGCCCATCGCCATCGGGCCGGTGAACACTTTGTTGTAGGCGGTGTTGAACGATTCGGAGATCACCAACTTGTTGGTGAGGACGCGCAACTGCTCGCGGGCGAGGAAGTCGCCGACGTCGAAACTATTGGGAGCGGCCATGATTTACCTTTTCAGTCGCGCCAGCTCGCGCTTGTTCGCAGCGTCGATGTAGGCGCGGGTGCCTTCGTCGCCGGACTGCGCGAGCGCGCGCTCCACGGCATCGCCGGGAGTCGCACGCGTCGCCAGCGTCGGCGGCGGCGGCGGGGCAGTGGTAGAGCGCGCGGCGGGCGCGGCGGCGAGCGTGTCGCCTAACCGGACCAGCGCTTTCAACTGGTCCAGGGGTTTCATCGCGAGGATCTGTCGCCGTTCCGCCGTGTGCTCCGGTTGCTGGAGGTGATAGAGGATCTCCGCGCCGTGTTCGTCCTCGAGGATCAGCAGGTCGACCGGGCTCCCCTGCGGGATCTCGGTCGGCGCGAGCATCGCGGTGGCATCGAAGTCGGGATGCTTCGCGCGCGCTTTGTCGGCCCGGGCGTTGAACGCGTCAATCGCCTGCCGCTGCTGGTCCTGCGCGCGCGCCTCACGGTCCGCGTGGGCGACGCGCGTGCGTTCCGTCTCCAGGGTCGCGGCGACCTTGTAGTCGGTGAGCGCTTCGAGATACCCCTCGTCGACGGTGCCGTAGGCGAAGTCGTCGGGGTTGGGGCGGACGAGGCCAGAGGCCGGGGCGGCGGACGGGGCCGCGGGGCGCGTCTCAGGGGGCGGCGTCTGGGCCGGCGCGCGCGCTTCGAGCGCCTGGGCACGCCGTTCGGCACGGTCGGCGCGCTCGAGGAGCTCGCTGATCCGTTTCGCGGTCTTTTCCTTGTAGGCCGGGTCCGACCCCGGCTCCGATGACGCACCCGTTGGTGCGGGTGAATCGGCATCCACCGTGGCGGCAGACGAGGCCGCGTCGACGTCAGGTGTGGGCGGGTCGGCCGGCGCGGCCGGCGGCGCGTTCGGGTCGGGCAACTTCCCCGTCATGCGCCAGTCGTGCAACTGCGGCGCGGTCAGCGTCTCGAGCGCATCGGGCGCCGAGGCGGACAGCGAGGCGAGCGGGGCCGCGGACGAGGCGGCAGGCGCGTCGGTCGGGTCGGGCACGCGAACACTCCGCGCACGCGTCGTCCGTCGCGCGTTCGTCGGGATCGGACGACTCAGACGACAAACGGCGTGTACTCAGCGAGGGGGAGCTCGCGAGCACACGCCGTCTGCGTGTGAGTCCTGTAACGCGTCGCAGTCGTGGACGAGACGACCCTTCGGGCTCGAGACCCTAGCGACACGTTGCAAACGAGAGCGGCTATTTCATACGACGCTTCATCCTACTGACTTATGCGCGCCGGCGTCGGGCCGTCACGCCGCCTCGAGCAAGAGCACCGCGAGCTCCGCGTCGGTCAGATGCCGCGTGCCGCGTGCGACGACCTGGCCGACGGCGCACGTCAGCTCGACCCCGGCGGGCGCGGCGACCGCACTCCCTTGCGCGACGACGCGACCGACCGCGAAGGTCGCGTGGACGCCTCGCGGTCGCGCGACCGCATCGACGCGCTCGAGCGGCCAGATCCGCCCGTCCCACCAGGTCCGGCCCGCGGTCGACGGCGCCGGCACCTCCACGTCCGCGCTGGTGCCGGTCGCGACGGCGGTGCCGACGCTCCAGAGCGCCTCCACGCCGGACGGAAACGCCGTGGCATCGACGCCGCCACTGTCGCCGGTCGCGACCGCCGTGCCGACGGCCCAGTCGGCCTCGACGCCCGCCGGATTCGCGACCGCATCCCCCGTCGTCGTTGCGGTGCCGACGCTCCAGAGCGCCTGCACGCCCGCCGGCGCGGCCACGCCGGCGCCGGTCGTCGTGGGCGTGCCGACCGCCCAGGTGGCTTGGACGCCCCCGGGACTCGCCAGCGCGCCGCCCGTCGCAACCGCGGTGCCGACCGCGAAGGTCGCCTGCACGCCGGCGGGCGTGGCCACCCCGTTGGCGGTCGGGTCACTCAGCCGGGTGTCGCGGAACGCGCGGACCGGGTTCGCGTCCTTCGCTGTCCGCGGCACGCCGGGGATGACGTTGAACGCCTGCACGCGCTAGTTCCGGCTGAACACGTACGCGTAGATCGTGCCGAGCACCGGCGCGCCCGTCGTGCCGCCCAAGGTCGTATTGATCTCGAGGTTCGCCAGCGCGTCCGAGGTCACGGTCGTCAGGACGCCGCCGAACGGGATCACCGTGCCCGCGCCCGGCGTCGCAATCGTGCCCGGGCAGCAGAACTTGCCGACCAGATAACACTTCGACGCCGCGCCGACGCCGATGAAGGTGAAGACGAGGTCCGCTTCGAGCGTCCAGACGCCCGCCGCCATCACCGGCAGCGTCTGCGCCGTCGACGCGCCGAGCGCGGTGCCGCCGGTGCCGTATTTCGGCGTAATCGTCAGCGTGGCCGTGTTGACGCTCATGACGATCGTCCCGCCCGCGCGCAGGCAATAGATCTTGCCGACCTTGGGGTCGTTCGCGAAAATCGGCGTGAACGCGGCCGCCGGCCAGAGCGGCGCGATCGTGACCGTCGTGTAGGTCGCGGGCAGCGTGATCGGAATGTCGACAAACGGCCCGTCGTTGAAGAGCTGCCGCCCCATTTACGTGTACCTCACCAGGCCCGTCGCGGCCACCGGCGCCGGGAAGGCGACCGTGAACGTGCCGGCGGTCGACACGATGTCGCCGCCGAAGTCCAAGACGGCGACCGCCTTGTTCGACCGACTCGAGTTGTAGATCAGGCCGCCGCGGGCCGTGATCGTCGCGGTCGTCGCGGACGGGTCGGTCGTCCAGTCGAGAATCGCGGTGTCGGTGTCGAGTGTGACGGTGAACCCGGCGAGCGTGATCCCGCCAGCGGCGTAACTGCCCGAGTTGCCGACTTCGTTGGTGGCGGAATACGCCGTCGTCGCTTTCGAGAGCGTCGCGGTCGAGGTATAGAACGCGATCTTGTAGACGTCGGCCGCGGTGTGCGGCGTCATCGCGAGCAGCTCTTGCTTGAACGAATTACAGATCGCCGCGGTGATCGCCATCTACTCCGCTCCCTCGGCGTCCCCGCCGGAAATCGTCGCGCCGGCGGTGTCGCCCTGCGCATCCTTATGGAACGCGATCGTCTTCTGCGTCTTGCTCGCCCGCTCGGCCTGCGCGGCCTTCGCGGCGTTATTGGTGTGGGTGAGCGTCTCGGCGTGCGCGTGCTCGCGGTCCTGCAGGATCATCGCGTGCTCAAACTTCTGGTGCAGCGCCAGCGCCTCCTCTTGCGCTTCCTGCGCGGCGATGCCCATGTCCTTCTCGGCGGCAATGCGCGCGACGGTGAGGGCGGTCGCGTCCTTCATCGTCTGGAGCTCGACCTCGCGCCGGTGCTGCGCCTCGAGGGTGTTCGCCGTGGTGCGCTCCTTCGAGGCGCGCTCGGCCTCCGCGATCCGCTCTTTCGACTCGAGCTCGGCCTGCTTCCCCTGCAGCTCCTGCCCCGCCTGCTGCATGATTTGCTCGGCGTGGTCGAGTTGCTGCTTCAGCTTCGCGAGCTGTTGCTGCAACTGCTTCGGGTCGGGGGGCTGGCCGTCCTTCTGCTGCTGCGCCTGGCGCGCCTGCTGCATCGCGGGCGGCTGCAGGAACTCGAGGTCTTCCGCCATCTGGTCGCCAATCGGCCCGAGGTCCATCAGCTTGACGGCATCGGACGCGATGATCGGGAAGGCCTGCGGGTTGCCGAGGAGCGTCATCGCCGCCTCTTTGCTGGCCTCGCGCTGACTGTCGAAGGACGGCCCGGTCGAGAGCGTGATCGTGTGGCGCCCCAGGTCCATGCGCGCGTCGGTCGGCTTGTAGGCCGGCGCGCCGCCCTCGCCCGTGCCGGTCGGATGGTTGATGCGGGTCAGGTCCGGCGTCCCGTCGGGGAGGCGGATCGCGACCTCTTTGTCGGTGTCGTCGTAGTACGGCAGCAGGTCGTCTAACTGCTCGCCGAGGAACATGATCATGTCGTCGTAGTGGTCGATGAAGTGATAGCTCCCGAGGTCGCCTGACTTGTCGAGCTCCTTGAGCGCGACACCCGAGGTCACCTTCGTCGAGCCGAGCCGGTGGTCGCCGGTCGAGTAACGCCCGAGCGCGTTCTGCACGTCGCGGCGGAACGACTCGCGTGCGATCTCGTAGCCGGAAATATCCGGCGCGCGCATCCCGTATTGCGGGAGCGGCAGGATGGCGTCGCCGGTCGCTTCGGTCTTCGCCTTGAACTCGATCCAGGCGATCGGCTCGTGCGCGGCGCGTTCGATCAGGGTGAGCGCTTCAGGGTCGGCCTGCCCCTTGTAGCCCATGAGCGCGGCCTTGATCGGCATGGCGAGCGCTTCGAGCTCGGTCGAGGAGGTCCAGTTGTAGCCCTTGGCCGCATCGCGCGCGAGGCGGATGTAGGAGAGCATCAGCTTCTTCGACTCGCCGGTGAGCCCCGTCTGGTAGATGACCTTGCCGTAGCAGGACGCAAACGGAATGTAGCGCCCCTTCCAGACGGTCTTCTTCGGCGTGCCCGGCGCCGGCTTCGCGCTCCCGGGCGGGTCGAGGAGCTCGAGCCCGTTGGTCAGGTATTGGCAGACCTCGCGCTTCGGGCGCCCGGTGCCGGTGCGCGTCTCGTGCACTTCCCAGAACTCGGCGATCTGCACGCGCGTCGGCGTGAGCCACTTCGACCCGACCAGCGCGATCTGCTCGGGGAGGAAGTTGTGCACCTGGGCGTGCGGCCAGTCGCGCTTGAACTCCGAATGACTGACGGTGCGCACAAAAAAGCAGCGCATCCAGTCGCGGCCCGACGTCGACTCGGCGTCGCTATCGGGCAAGACCTGGTCGGGGTTCGGGACGGCCTTGACGCGCAGCACCTGGTTGTCGCTGTCGTCGTCTTCGTATTCGGCGATGATGCGCGCGAAGCCGTAGCTGCGCATGGCGCAGTTGGCGAAGGCCTGAATGTAGGCTTCCTGCGCGTGCGACTGGTATTCGATCTCGCGAATGCGGTTGCTGCGCAGGAGCGCGGTCTCGGCGGTCGCGCCTTGCCCGGCCGGCGACGCTTTGATCGCGCGCTTGTTCTGGCGCACGGTGTTCTCGAGCTGGTTGAGGTATTGACTGAGTTGGTCGAGGTTGACCATCGGGCGCCCCGCGCGCAGCGCCGCGTCGTCGGGTTCCCAGGTGTTGCCGGCCGCGTATTCCACGTCCTTCGCGGCTTCGCGGCGAATGTCTTCCCAGTTCAGCGAGTCGTACTCAAAATATTCACGAATGCGGTCGAGCACCGCCTCGTCTTCGGGGCTCTGTTCGACCACGGGCGAGACGGTGTCGTCGCTGCCGCCGCCGGCGAGCGCGCGCAGCCGCGCGATCGTGTCGGTCACGTAGTTGCTCATTCGGCGCCCGCCAGGGCGTGCTGCAGCCACGTCTGGGGCAGCAGGTGCCGCGTGTAGGTCAGCGCATCGGCGTCCGGCGTGCGGCCCGGGTAGCTATGCCGGCGCACCAGCAGGACCGCGACGTCGAGCTCGTCGCCATCGAAGAGGGCGTGCGGCCGGCGCCGCGGGATCACGAGATCACGTTGCGGGTCGAAGGCGTCCGACGGGTCGACCGCCTCGCTCATACGCGCCCCGTCAGGAGCCACCGCAGGCGCTGCCAGAGCGTCATGGTGACGTGACGCCGGAGGACGTCCATCTGGGCGTCACAGCGGAGGTCGGTGTAGGCGTGCTGCTCATACGCCCGCTTCGCATTGGCCGCCCGCTCGTCGTCAATCGCGGCCAGCGTCAGGCGGCCGATCTCGGCGATCCGTGTGTCGAAGGCCTCGAGGACGACGGCCTGGTCGTCGAGTTGGGTCTGGACGGCCGCCACCGCGGTGTGGCGCTGCTTCTGTTCGGTGCCATTCATCGGGCGTGCTCCGGTCGCAGGACGAGGCCGCGCGCCGTGCGCAGCACCTGGAGGTCGTGCGGGTCGAGCCCGCCGGTGTCGTCCCCATTGGCGCGCCGCACCGTGCCGTCAGGCGCGAGGACGAGCGTGGCGCCGCAGAGCGCGCAGACCACGACCGCGCCCACGACGACCGCCGGCTCGACCGGCGCACGCGAACAGACGGGACAGGCGACGGGGCTCATGATTCGGTGCAACTGAAGGACTGCGCGACGGCCCGCAGTTGCGCCTGCGCGACGAGCAACGGGGTCGGCCAGACCGGCGCCGGCCGCACCTGTAGCGCGTCGCTGGCCGTCAGCCACTGGCCGGCGACGAAGTAGCGATCGGTCGCGGGGTCGTAGAGCTCGAGACGCATCGCTTCCGCATGGTGCGCTATCCCCAGGAACTGCGCGGTTTCGGCGGCGGCGGCGCCTGGACGCGTTGCACGGCGACGGCCTGGGCAAAGGTGAGCAGAAACGCGTCGCTGTCATCGGGCGAGGCCTCGCCGCGCGCCTGAATGTCGGCCTTCGATTCGATCACCAGCTTGCCGCTCGTGTTCAGGTGGTAGCCGGCGAGACAGAGCTGCTCACAGAGGAGGTCGTCGTCGGGCAGGCCGCCGAGTAGGAGCCACTCCTTCCCTTTCGCGTACATGAAGGCGCGCATGTTGAGCTGGTGGTGGTCGGGCGAGTCGCCGCCGAAGTTGATCTCGTGGACGTTGGTGTAGTCGAGCGCGTGCAGCCGCGTCACAATCGCCGCGCCGAAGGCCGCATCGACAAAGAGCGCCGCGAGCTGGTGCCCGGGCCGGCGGTCGTTCAGGAGCTCGGCGCAGAGCGCGATGCGGGCGCTGCGGTCGCGGTCCTTCTCCCCCGCCATGCGGATCGGGCCGAGCGGCTTGCCGTCGGCGCCCCGCGGGTTGCCGTCGAGGCCGCGCCGAAACCGGATCACGTTCCACGCGCGCCCGCCGCCTGCGACGTCGAAGCCGGCAACCAGCGGGTCATCGGGGAGCGGCGTCATGACGCGCTTGCGCGCCAGGTCGACGCGCGCGCGGTCGATGTATTGGAGCTCGCTCGCACTGGGCGGCAGGCCGAGGATGCGGACCTTGATGTAGTCGCTGTCGATCCCGTAGTCGCTGATCCACTGCGCGATCAGCTCTTTGTTCGTGAAGCGCGAGGTGCGCGAGTCGACGCGACGCCCGTTCCAGCGCGCGCGCAGGTTGCCGAAGCAGACCTTGTAGAACTCGCCCGTATTGCGCACCGGCTGCCCCCAGACGAACATCATCGGTTCGCCATCGGTCAGCCCGCCATACGCGGTCTCCCAGATTTTGTCCGGCACCTCCGAGGCCTCGTCGAAAATGTAAAACGACGTCGAGCGTTTGGCGTGCTGGCCGGCGAAGGACTGCGCGTTCTGCTCCTTGCAGGTTTGCGCGACGACCTTCCAGGTTTCGGGGTAGTCCTTCGAGTAGATGCCGCGCGACTGGAGGTCGAACCACGGCGCGGTGAGACAGAGCTTCGTCCAGTAGAGGATCGCGGCCCAGGTGCGCTCTTCGAGCTGCGTCGCGGTGCCGGCCGTCACGGTCCCGATGGCGTGGGCGCGCGTGGAGATCAGCCAGTCCACGATCCAGCCGCCCATCGCGGACTTCCCCGTCCCGTGGCCCGACGTCTCATTCATGAGGACCGGCATCACCGGTGTCTCGCCGTCGAAGGCGCGCGCCTTCACTTCTTTGCCGAGACTGACCAGGAACTCGCGCTGGTTGTCGTCGGGGCCGGGCTCGTGCTCGAGTGGGCCGCCCACTTCGCCCCAGGGATACGCGCCGAGGACGAAGCGCAGCGGGTCGTCGTAACAGGTCGCGACCCACTCTTCAATCGCGGCTTCGACGTCCTCGCGCGAGTCGGTGGTCTTCGCGGCCTGGGCGGCCGCGGTGAAGCCGGCGTGCGTCCAGGCCTCGCTCATTCGGCCCAGCGCTGGCCGCGGATCCAGACCCGCACGGCGCCGATCGAGACGCAGCGCAGGGGCAGGACGTCGGCCGGGTCGACGCCGGCCTCGAGCGTCGACGCGACGCAGAGGCGCGCGTCGTCGTCCATGCCGAGCGGGATCGTCCACTGCACGACGACGTCGAGCGGCACCGGCACGACCAGCAGCGTGTGCACGCACGCGCTGACCAGGAACAGGCCGCACACGGCGCCGGCGGCGGCCAGCAGGGCGCCGGCCGGCGAATAGTAGAAACGCTGGAGATTCCGCAGGGCGGTCGTCTGCCCCAGAGGCAGATGGTTGGCCAGCGATTTATTGGGTAATTCGGCCGCTTTGGCGGCCCGTGTGCAACGGTTGTGCAACCGCGTCATGACGTGCGCTTTCGCGCCGCGTTCAACCGCGCGACGCGCGCGGTGGCGGTCGACACGTTGACCTCGACCTTTTCGACGAGCATCTGGTAGTAGCGCATGTAGAGCTCAATGGCGCGCACCTTGTCCCAGAGCTTGAACTTATGAATGGTGTCGGTGATGCCGTCGCCGGCCTTTGCGTTCTTGATCAGGACCTCGAAGCCGGCGAGCGCGGCGCCCTGCGCCTCGGTGAGCGCGCTCGGGTGCCGCGCGTCATGTGTGACAGGGTCGAAGTAGTCGCGCACGTTGGCGAGCGCGACGCGGCCGAGCTCCTCGAGGAGACGCGCCTGGCTGACGCCGGCGGTCTCGAGCGCGCGCTGAGTGGCGGCGGCGACCAGCGTCGCGATGAGCGGATGCTCGAGGTTCTGATGGCCCTGTGACTCGGCCGACTTCGCGCTATAGCCGGCGCGGCGCGCGGCGCCCGTCGCGTTCAGGTCGATCAGGTATTCGGCGACGAAGCGCGCCTGCTTCGGGGTCAAGCCATCGGGCGCCGTCGGCGGCGGCTTTTTCGCAGCCGGCGTCGTCGGGGCGGGCGAGGATGCGCGCGAAGTAGTGGTGGAGGCACCAGCGGCGCGGCCGTGTGCGGCAGCAGCACGCGACGCGCGGTTGCGTTTCTTCATTCATGTCGTCCAGACCCGGTGCAGGCGGCGCAGGCGGTAGAGCGTGCGCTGCGTGACGACGGCGCCGACGCGCAGCCGCGGCCACTGGCAGCCGAGCGCGGTCGCAATCGCCCCGCGCGTGTAGCCGTCCTCGACCAGCGCGGCGACCACCCGGTGCCCGTCCTGGCCGGCGACATGCGCGCCGAGGGGCGGACGACCCGCGTGGATCGCCTCACGGTAGTGTGCGCTGTAGGCCGCATTCGCGGCGCGGCACAAGGCGCAGCGGCAGCCCTGGTCCTGATAGGTGCGGCGCGTGCCGTGCGCCGCATGGCCGTTGCCTGCGCAGGCCTCACAGACGGCGCGGTCGAGGTCGTCGAGCAACTGGGCGCAGACGCGACACGCGCTCAATAGATCCAGCTCCACGGGTCGGGCTTGATCCACTGCTCCTTGAGCTCGTAGCCGTCGACGACGAGACGACGTCGCGGGCGCCGGCGCACGACTGTCCGCATGGCGGGGTCCAGGGGATGGAGGGCGGGGCGCCGGCGGACGTGCCCGAGCGCCAGTCTGTAGCCTGCGCTTCCCTCGAGGCCGAGGGTTCTAGATGTAGAACCCGGCGTGTGCCAGCCAGTGTAGATTCGTGCACGCCGGGACGAGGCGGCCTGCTGACGACGACCGACAAGTTTGCGTGCCCGCGCTGCAAGTCGTTCAAGTCGACCGTGGTCGACTCGCGTCCCGACACGCAGGGGCTCGCCTATCTGCGCTGGCGGCACTGCACGAGCTGCCATCAGCTCTTCGAGACCTCGGAAACCGTGACCGGGCGGATCGTGCCGCTGCACGAGACGCCGCCGGCGCACGCGGAAGGGAACTGACGATGCCCCCGTTGAACCTGGACGAGATCTTCACCTACCACCCCCCGTTCGGCGACCAGGCCCAGCGCTACGTCGCGCTCCGCGACAAGGCCAAGGAGCTCGCGACGCTGATGGTGGCCTCGACGCCGGCCTCGGCCGAACAGACACTCGCGATCCGCCATGTGCAGCAAGCCGTGATGTTCGCGAACGCCGCCATCGCGATCAACGAGCTGGCGCCGCCGGTCCCTGAGAAGCAAGCCTTCTGATGGCGGTCCCGACCGGCACGTATCTCGCCTTCCCTGCCCTGCGCACCGCGCTGTCGCCGCTGATGCGCAAAGAGCGCGGCTATGCGCGCCGCATCGCGGCCGTGCAGAGCACGGTCGAGAAACTGAAGAAGAACCACGCGGAGCTCGACGCGTTGCTCCTCCTCGCGGGCCTGAAGAAAAGCGAGCTCGTGACCTGGGGACCGTGGGACGTGCGCCACAACGAGCGCGCGGGCCAGGTCTCGCACGACATGGTCGGGCTCGCGGTCGACCTGGTGGCGGAAGGCGTGCCGCTCGAGCGGGTCAAGGCGATCTTCAAGGCGCGCGAAGAGACCGGGAAGCCCGCGCTGTTTGTGACCGTGACGCGGACGAAAGGGTTATGACGGTCTGGCAGCGGCACTGGCGCGCGCTGCGGTGGCCGGCCGCGTGCTGGGCGTTCTATCGCGCCGGGCTGCCGCTGCGCGACGCCTGGCGGGCGACGCATCTCTGGGTCTGGGGGTATCTCGACCGATGAGCCTCGAGGCGGACGGCCTGCCGTTCCGAGTGCGGTGGCGCACCTTCTGGCACCGGGTGCCCTGCTCCTGGCGCGACGTCGTCGACGACGTGCGGTATCTGCTGGGGTGCTGATGGAGCCCGGGCCGCCGCCGGCGCCGCCGCTCACCATTGACCAGGCGGCCGCGCTCGCGCGCGTCAGCCGGCGCACGGTCTACACCTGGCTGCGCAGCGGCAAGCTGCCCTACGTGCGCACGCCGGGCGGGGCGGTGCGGATCACGCCGGCGGACCTGTTCCGGCGCGACGGGCCGCGGACCCCGTGACGGTCCCGCCCCAGGTCTCGCGCCGGCGCCGGCGCTGGGTGCATACTCCCCCGCAGGCGACGATGCGGTGCTTCACCGACGACGAGCTCCGACGCGGGATCGCCGAGGTCATCGACGCGAACCCGCTCGCGTTCAACGACAGCGTCGACTGGCTGCCGCTCTTCCTGCGGGCCGCACACCCGGGCACGCAGTCGCGGCGCTGCGAGACCTGTGGGCGCCAGCTCACCGATGCCGGCGGCACCGCGCTGGTCGCGCTCTCGGTGTGCGAGGGGCACTGGCACTGCGCCGCCGACACGCCGCCGGGCTGATCAGGCGTCGACGTCGGTCTCGGCGTCGGCCACCTGGCGCGCGCGCTCCTCGAGATACGCCGCAATCGCCTTCGCCTTCAGGTCGTCGAGCATCGGCATGAACCCGTCCGCACACCCGCGGCAGAAGTCGAACCGCCAGGCATTCGGGCGCGGGATGGGCAGGAAGGCAAAGACGCGCGGCTGCGCCGGCAGCGTCGCCTCGAGGCGCGCCACGTCCGCCTCGTCGAGCGGATAGGCCATCTGCACATGCCGGCCCGTGATCTCGACGCCGCAGAGGTCGCAACAGAGCTTGGCGGGAATCTTCACGGGGTCTCAGGCACTGGGTGCTCGCGCCGCTGGGTGAGCATCGCGTCCGCATACTCGTAGGCGCGTTGCACGGCAATCGGGACGCCCGCCGCGCCACCGACGACCAGGCGGCCCGAGAGCAACCCGCACAGCGCTTGCCCGGCAAAGTAGTCGCGCAGGTCGAAGAGGCGGTCGGTGACGAGGTGGGCGGTCGGGTCAGTCATCGGTCGGGATCCTTCTGTTCGGCGCCCACGTCTTCCGGTGCGAGCGGTGGGGGATCGACGGACAGGGCGAGCGCGGCTTCATTGCGAAACGTCTCACGCAGGAACTCCCAGCACTGTGAGCAGAACGGCCCGACCGCGCCTTCGTTGATGTGCCCTTCCCAGCCCGACACATAACCGCCGTCGTGCGCCTCGCCGCAGTTGATGCAGCCATACTCCTGCCGTGGGGGATCGACGGACAGGGCGAGGGCGGCTTCCAGTTGATCGGCCGCTGTTAGCCACGCCACGCCAGCATCGGTGTATTTCCGATGAATGACTCGATTGTCCTCGCGCCACTGCTCTACGAGGCGGAGGACGGCGGGATCAGTCATGGGGCTCACGTTCAGCGCTGCGCACGTCGCGCGCCAGCACCTTGACGATGCGCTTGTCGCCAACGCGGTCGACGACGTGCAGCAGGGTGCCGCGCCGGACCATCTTGCGCAGAAACGGGATGGACAGCCCGAGGTAGGCGGACGCGGCCTCGAGCGTGACCCAGGTGGTCAGGAGCTCGGGCCGCGCCGGTGTCTGAGACGTCTGCGACGTCTGAGACAGCGCGTGCGCCATCGCGGTCCCGACCGCGGTCGCGAAGGCCTCGAGGTCGACGCCGGCCGCCGGCGCCGGCCGCGCGAGCGCGGTGGTGTCCATTCCAGGAGGAATAGTTTCCATTCCGGCGCCCGGCACCACAAAGGCCGGCGGCGGGCCTCCCGGGCGCTCTGTGACGAGCCGGGCGCAGTCGTCAGGGTGATAGACCACGCGCCACGGGTCGCGCGGTGAGGCTCGCCAGTGGGCGCGCTGGACCGTCCCGGCGCGGGCCAGCCGTTCGACCGTCTTCGGGTTGACGTCGAGTGCCTGGGCGAGGCGGTCCTTCGTCCACCAGGTCGAGAGGTCGACGCCGGTGACGCGCGCGCTGCGCGCCGGCGCGCTGCGGATGTTGGTGACGCTCATGACCGCCCCCGGGCGGCCTTCAGCGCCGCGATCACGTTCGACAGCGCGCTGTATTTCAGCGCGTAGAGGTTCGGGAGGATCTGGTACTCGAGGATCCACAAGTCTTGCGCCGAGATGTGCGCCCGCGCCCGACGAACCTCGCGCGCTCTCATGCCGGCACCGCCTTCGTCGTGCGCACGTAGCCCTTGGCGGTCTTGCGCAGGTAGCCGTGCCGCTCGAGCGCGCCGAGCCCGAGCTGCCGCATCTGCGGCGCCGGCACGACCTTCCGTAAATCCTCGAGCGAGACGGCGCTGCGCGGGTGGAAGAGCGCGAGCTTGCCGGCCAGGTCGAGCGGCGGCGCCGCGGCCGCCATCGACCGGACGGTGTCGACGTGATGCGTGACGAGCGTGCCGCCCCCGTTGCCGGTCGGGCGCGCCAGGACCATGATGGTGGCGCGCAGTTGCGCGGCGGTGCGCTCGTGCAGTAGGGCGAGCTCTTCGAGTTGTTCGATCAGGGTCATCAGGTCAGCCCTCCCCGGCTGGCAGATGGTGAATGAGCGCGGGACGCGCCCACTGTCGTTGAAAGCGCCGCCACTCGGGCGCCGGCCGGCGCCGCTCTTGTGACGGCACGTCGTCGGGGCGCCACAACATCGCCATCGGTGTGAACCCGATCCGTAGCATGTCGGTGAGGCGCCGCTCGGCGGCCGCGAAGGTGTCCTGCGGATAGCCGATCAGCACGTAGCAGCGCAGGCGGTGCGAGCAGGCCGTGAAGCCGGCCGCGAGCAGACGCCGGGCGGCCGACTCGAGGGTCTCGAAGGCGTCGCCGGGGTCGTAGGCCCAGAACATCGCCGGCCGCGGCGACAAGCCGGCCAAGAGCTCGACCTGGTAGTCCTGTAGCGCGAGCGCTTCGAGCCCGCCGGTAAACTCCACACGCCGGCGCTGCCGCTGGAGCATCGCGAAGACGGCGCGGACGTGCGCCTCGGGACACGCGAGCAGGTTGTCGTCGAGGATGTTCCACCCGTCGAGGATCGGCAGCAGGCGCGGCACCGGGTCGCGCTTCCAGACGGAACAGAACCAGCAGCGGCGCGGGCAGCCGCGCGACGTGAACACGTAGCCCGGCTTGATGTATTTGCCGGGCACGAACTCGTCGCCACGGTCACCGTAGGCCACGCCGCCGACGGTTGTGGGCGCGACATGGCGCCACTCTTCGGCGAGTTGCTCGGCGCGTCGTTTGTCATCGGTGAAGGTGACCGAGACGTGCACCTGGTCGGCCTCGTCGAGGAGGTCAGGCGGGCCGAAACGGGCGAGCGCATCGGTCGGGGTGGCCTTCGTGCGCCGCGGGAACACGCGGATCAGGCGCGGCGTCGCCATCGGGAGGATCATCGTTGCGTCGTCGCATGCCGCTCGGCGGCGTGCATCGCGTCCTCGATCGCGCGGACCGGCGGCCCGAGCGGGTTCCAGGCCGCGTCGAGTAGCTGCCAGCCCTCGCCCTGGTGCACGACGTGGTAGGTCTCGCACGCCGTGCGCCGGCCGAACTCGGTGTGCTGCCAGGTCAACGTGCCGGTCTGCATCGGCGGGGCGTGGCGCCGCAGGCGCGGCCCCCCGTGTAGAAGCTCGGCGGCGGGCTTGCGCGGCATCAGGCCTGCCTCCGCACCGGCTCGGTGCGCACCGCGAACGCGAACTCGACGCGCGCGCCGGGGCGGCCGGCGGCCGCGAGCGCGGCGTGCAGAAGCGCGGCATCCCGCCGGGTGATCCACGCCGCGGCCTGCTCGTGGTCGGTGCGCCCGTTCTTCATCCGCACGACGAGCGTGTCGCCGCGGTCCTCGACGAGCACGCTGTCGGCCCACCACTGATGAAACAGCCAGCGCGAGAGTTGCGATTCGACTTGGCGTTTGACCGCGGCCCAAACGTCGGGCGCCGCGTCCATCGGGCCGAAGGCCAGTTGTTCGGGCGCGCCGCGCGCGCGCGCGCCGGTAGTACGTTGGGGATCAGAAGTACAGGGGTTCTGTCCGCCACTGGTGGCGGCTATTCCGGGGTCTTGACCGCCACCGGTGGCGGCTATCGCTGACGAATGACCGCCACCAGTGGCGGCTATTCCTGACGAGACAAGACGCGCGTTAACCCAGTTGGTCGCGAGCCGGTCGAGGGTGATGTTCCAAACTGTGGCGTGCCGGCGGCGCCGCGTCACGGCAACGATCCATCCGTCGGCCTCGAGCCGATGGAGGCCGCGCTCGACGGTGCGCAGCGGGAGTTGCGCCCGACTCACCAGGGCGGGGAGGGACATGCGGGCACCACGCCCGGTCTTGAAGTCCGCGAAGGTCGAGAGCGCGCCGAGCACGAGTTTATCCGTCGCACACCGGAAGCCGGTGGTGAATGTGATCCGCTCGGGCACCGAGAGGTAACGGAGGTCGGTCACGCGTCGAGCGCAGCAAAAGCCGACACTGAAAAATAAGTGGCGCATGCGGCGCCGCGGGGCTTGTTCTCATCGGGACACTCACGATAAATTAAAAGCGCCAACGGACCCTCCTGCACGTCGGGAGTGGTTCTTCTCGAGTGGTCTGGTTCCGCGTTCGTTCCGACGACGTTGCCGGCCAAAGCAAGAGGTCGGGCGAGCGCGGGATCAGGGATGCCTACCTACACTCCGTCACCTTGATCCTCATCCGGTCCGGTGCCGGCCGGCGTGTCGTCGCCGGTGTCGGCGAGCTCGCGCTGCACCGCGGCCTCGACCGCGCCGGCCGGGTCGTCGAGCTCGTCGTCGGGGTCTTCTTCATCGACCGTGATCGTCTCGAGCGGCGGCGCGACTGTCTCGCCGCTGCGCGGGTCGGTCCACGGGATGCCGTAGCGGTGACAGACGGCGCGCGCGACGTCGTAGAGCCGCGGGTCGTCGTAGAGCCCAAACATGGTCACCTCCGCGTCCCGGGCGGCACGTCGCCGTCGCGATGATAGGTCTCGTTGTCGCGCCAGCGCGCGCTGATCGTGCGCTTCTCGCGTTGCGCGCGCCACACAAACCAGCAGACGGCGCCGAGCAGCGCGAGCCACGCCACACTGAACGCGACCAGGAACGTCATCGGCGCCTCGGACGCACGGCGGTCGGCGTGCGCAGGGCGCGCACGTCGCGCGGCTCGAGCTCGCGGACGTTGCGCATCACGCGAATGTCGGCGCGCGTGTAGATCGCGACCAGGTCGCCGTCGTTGGCGTCGAGCTCGCGCACATCGCTCTCGCCATGAAAGAACACCGAGCCGCTCGCGTCTTGGGTGCCGTCGCGCACGACGTAGAGTTGTTGCGGGAAGGCCTCGTTGTCGAAGGTCGCCTCGTCGTCGTGGCCCAGCGCGCGCTTCGCCATCGTCAGATCACCATGCGCGCCGTGTAGACCCCGTCGAGCACCGGGCTCGGCGGTCGGTGGGTCTGGAGCTCGCGCTCAAACTGCGACGCGTCGTCGTGCTTGTGCACCGCGATGCGCGTGACGAAGCAGTGCACCGCGATGCCGCTCTCGGTCGTGCCTTCCCAGATGCGCGCCTGCACGCCGTTGTTCAAGTCGACAATCTGCGTCGTGCTCTCAATCGTGATCTTCATCGCCTCACCTCACAAACGGGCGCGCCGTCTTGACCCAGGCCTCAATGTCGTGGCGCGTGCGCGACTCGGGCGCCTCGAAGTAGTCGTAGGCCTCGCGGACCAACTGCAGCAGCACCGCGTCGGCCGTGTGCTCGGCGAGCAGGGTCTCGAAGCGCTGGATGATCTGGAGCCGCAGCCCGACCCGCAGCGCGGCGAGCTCGTCGTCGAGCGCCCGCGCGAACTCACGCCGCGCCTCGAGCTCGCGCGCCCGCGCCTGCACCGGGTCCTCGAGCGCATGGTCAGCCATCGCGCTCCCCTGGTGGGTCTGAGACGTCTGGGACACGCCGGCTAGACGTCTCAGACATGGCGCGCTCCCGCCGCTCGAGCTCGGCCGCCACGAGCTCGGGCCAGGTGCGGCCGCACTCCACCGGCGCCGACGCCTCGAGCGCGAAGGCGCGCGCGAGTTGCAGGTGGCGCCGCCTCACCTGGACGTAGAGCGTCGTGCCGCAGCGCGGACAGGCGCCGTAGGCGCCGTCGGCCCGGTGCCCGCGCGAGGAGATCCAGTGGCACTGGCGACAGCGCACGCCGACGCGATGGGCGCCCATGCATCGTCAGCCTGCCACCTTGCGCAGGAAGCGCGCAATATACGCCGGCCGCCACGGCGTGCCCTTGCGCGTCGTGTAGCCCGACTCGTTGATCGCGTCGCAGATCGCGCGCCGCGAGTGCAGCGTCTTCGCGAGCTCGAGGATGGTCGTGCGCAGCCGCTGTTCGATCGGCGCCTCGACCAGGTGCTTGCCGTCCGCGTCGAGCGCGAAGCCGAAGGGCAGCGTGCCGGTGCGCAACCCGTGCGCCTTCAGCACGCCCAGCGCGTTCTTGGTGCGCAGGCCGGTGGCGAGCCGCTCGTATTCGCCGAAGGCATCGAAGAGGCGCCGCGTCACGATGTGGTTGAGGTCGGCCGGGTCGTCGTCGAGCCCGCAGCCCTGCCCGGCCACCGAGACGACGCGCGCCTTCTGCTTGTGCACCAGGCGGTCGACCATGCACAGTTCAAACGGGTCGCGGCCGAGGCGGTCGCGGCGCGCCACGAGCAACACCTCCCCTTTGCGAAGGGCCGCGATGGCCTCGAGCAGGATGGGGCGCCGCTCGAGCCGCAGCCCGCCCGAACTGTGGTCGACGAAGGTGTCGCGCTGGGTCATCGCGTGCTGCCGCACGAAGGCGTCGAGCGTGGCGGCCTGCGCGTCGATGCCGAGGTCTTGTTCGTCCTTCGAGACACGCAGGTAGCCTAGAGCCGTTAGGCGAAAGGGGTCGCGAACACAACCGGTCGGTTGAGATCCGGCGCTTTTCATGGTTCCCTCTCGCGTACCCCACCCCTATGGTTGAGCCCGCTCGGCCGTCGCTTTCGCCCCCACATCACGGGCTCTCCGCACCTTGGGTTTCCTTGGGTTGCTCGGACTGCGGGCGAATGACCGTGCGCACGATGGGCGCGAGGACGTGCTCCACCTCGCGCAGGTGCTGGTGCAGCGCGGCCTCGGTGTCGCCATACATGATGTAGAGCCGGGCGCTGCCGGCCGGCGTGCGGTGCGCCACCGTCAGCCGGTAGCGCGCCGCGGGGTCGCCGGCCTGGTTCGTGATCACGCGGGCACCAGGGCGTCGGCGGGCATCAGCAGGGGCGGGCGCAGCGCGCCCGGCACGTCGACGTCGTCGGCCGGCGTCTCGTGGGTCGCGAGCCAGTCCGCGATCTGCTCGCGCGTCCAGCCGTGGTGGTCGTTCAGGTGCATGACCGTGGCGTCGATGCGCCCGGTGGGCATAATCGCCGACCCGGGCGCGTCGTAACAGGTGCACGGCTGCAGCACCCGACGCGTCAGCAGCGCGTCGAAGTGCTTCAAGGGGGTGTAGGACAGGCTCTGCGTGCCCCCGCCGAGCGCCTCGTGCGCCGCGCCCAGCGCGCAGGACGCGACGACGCGGCTCCACTCGCCGTCTTTGCTGACATGGATGGAGGACTGGAACGGGCCGCCGCGCGCTTGCGGGCGCAGCATCGCGCCGAGTCGCATCGCTTCACTCAGTTGCATGGGGTGACCTCTCCTGTCATTTGCGCGCCCACTCGGGATGGGTCTGGCCGTGCAGCTCGGAGACCAGGAGGCGCACGGCGGCGCGCACGCTGGCCTTGGTCGAGGTCGGGGCGAACAGCTTGAGATGCAGCATGCGGCGCTGCGCTTCGTCGAGCGCGGCGCTGCCGTCGGGTGTGACGTCCTGGTTGTGTCGGGGGAGGCGGGCGAGGAGCGCGGCCTGCTGGGGGTCGTGCAGCCACTCGAGGCGGCGTTGATGCCGCATCCGGCGCTGGGTCGTGGACAGCGCGTTGCCTTTCATGGGCTATGCAATCGCTCGTCGTTGGGCCCGCGCGTAGTCGATCGCGGACGTGTGCCCGTGCACCCAGGCGTCGAGCTCGCGCGTGTCGAACAGGTAGAGCCGGCCGCGGCGACAGCACGGCAGCCGGTGTTCGCGCACCAGGCGATAGAGCGCGGACTGCGAGCCGAGCCGCAAGTACGCGATCGCTTCGTGCGCGGTGAGATAGGGTGACTCACCTTTCACGCCGGGATCTCCACGTGGCTGAAGAGGTCCTCGATCGACACGCCGAAGACGCTGGCGATCGCCCGGGCCTTCTTCAGCGAGGGCTCGCGGGTGCCGCTTTCGATCTGGCTGATCGTGGTGGTGTCGAGGCCGACGCGGTCGCCGAGGTCTTTCTGTGTCATCTCCCGCGCCCGGCGCAGTTGGCGGAGCCGGAGCACCTTGCGCTTTTTACGCATATACGCGACAGACTACACCTAACATTTGTTGTCGTAAAGCGAAATAGGATGCGTATAATCGTCGTACGATAAATGCTCGCCCTCCAGCCGTTTACGTCTGCCGTGGCGTCCAGCACACTGCTGGACGTGGACATCGACTGGCACATCGGGGATGTGATCACGAAGCTGCGCAAGCGCGCCCGAATGAATCAGACCACGCTCGCCGCGAAGGTCGGCGTGAACAAAGCGACCATTGTGCGGGCCGAAGACGGCGACGGCAAAGTCTCGCGCGCGACGTATCTGAAGATCGCGCAGATGTTGAAGACCGACCTGGCCGCGCTCGAGCACGAAGCGGCGCGCTTGCAGGCGGAGCCGGTCGTGCACGAACCCGCGTCCACGCAGGCAGCCCACGATGCCCACACCACTCCTGCCCTTCCCGGCGCGTCAAGTACGGGAGACCGCCATCCGGTTGCTCGCCGCGTCGCGCGGGACCTCCTTATCGAAGCCGCGGCCGTGGATCAATCGGCCCGAACCCTCCGAAGCGATCGGCAACCTACTGCAGCGCCTCGTCGTCCTGCAGCCGGCAGCCGTGCTCCTGATCGAAAACGTCGTCGCTGACATGGTCGAGATGCTCGAGTCGTAGGTGGGGGTCTACACCCGGCCGGACTCGCCGTGGTACTGGCTCTATCTCGAGACCGCGGCGCCCGGCCAGCGCAAAGTCAAGACCGCCGTCCGCGTTGGCACGACGACGGCGCAACGCCACGACAGCCGGGCTCAGGCGCTCGAGGTCTATCACCAGCGGATGGCCGCGATCGCAGCGCGCGTGCATCGGCTGCGCCTCGAGACCCCGGCGATCCGCTTCAGTAAGTACGCCGAGATCTACCGGCGCGACGTCCTCCCCCATCACAAAGGCCACGAGCGCGAGGGCGAGCTCCTGACGGTGCTGGTCGCCGGCTTCGGCGACGAGCTCCTCCAGTCGACCGACCGTGACCGCGTGCGGCAATGGATGACCGTGCGCCGCGGCGACGTGTCGGCGCGGACCGTGAACCGCGAAGTCGATCTGCTGAAGGCGATGTTGCGCGACGCGGTGCCGAAGTATCTCGAGGCGTCCCCCCTGGTCGGAATGAAGCGCCTCGCTGTCGTGCCGCCGAAGCGCCGCCTGATGACGCCGGCGGAAGAGCGCAAGCTCCTGCGCGAGCTCCGGCCCGACGACAAAGCGATCGTCCTGATGGGGCTCGACACGCTGTGCCGACTCGGCGACATCCTCGACCTGCGTCGCGACGACGATGACGGGCGGTGGCTCTACATCCGTGACCCGAAAGATCCCTCGCAGGGTGCGCCGTACCGGGTGCCGGTGTCGAAGCGGCTGCGGAAAGCGCTCTGCCAGGTCGAGGAAAACGGCGAGTACTACTTCCCACGCCGGCGGATCGCCCAGACCGAGCGCGACCGCCGCAACACCATCCGGCAGATGCTCGAATACGCGTGCGCCCGCGCCGGCGTCGACTACGGCCGGGCCAAGGGCGGCATCACCTTCCACTGGGCGACGCGGCGAACCGGCGCGACGCGGATGATCCGGCGCAAGGTGGACCTGAAGACGGTCCAGGCGATCGGCCACTGGAAAACGGCCGACGTGGTGCTCGACATCTACGCCGAGGCGCACCCGAAGGCGGCGCAGGCCGCCGTCGAGCTGGTCGGGGCATTCCCGTCCCGTTCCCGACCGAAGCGAAAGCGCGCGTAATTATTAGGATTATTCGTAATCGTGGGCGGCGTTCGCAACGCGGAGGTCACGAGTTCGAGCCTCGTGTCGTCCACCACCGTTCCCCCTCTACAGCGGCGGGGGCCCACCGAGCGATCACGCCGTCACCCATCGCCGCGAATCGTCACCTTTCGCCACGCGTCATTCCCGCCTGGTTCCCGGTGTGGTCGACACCCGACAGGAGTAGACTCCCCGGCGACGCGCCCGCAGGACCGCGGGCCGACTGGAGGTTCTATGTATCGACCAGGCAAGAGCGTGCCGACGAGCGCGACGACGGCGAACGTCAATCCCTTCTTACGCGAGGGCACCGCGCTGCCCTTCCCGACCGAAATGATCGTCGACGCGACGGGCGAACCTTTCACGGGCCTGATTGTCGGCGACTGGCCGGAACATTCACCGAGCGTGCTCGGCTGCAGCCCCAACGGCAAGCTCGGGATCGGCAGCTTCGAGGAGCTCACCGTGACCGACGCGCGCGTGCTGCCGAACGACACCGGCTACGCCATCCGCGCGCGCCGGCAGAAGACCTCGGCGCCGGCCACGCCGCGCAGCCGCAGCCGCAGCCGCAGCCGCACGCCCACGTCGACGCCGGCGAAGTAGGCGGCCGTCTCGGACGCGGCCTGCGCGGACTCGTCACGACCGGCCCTGGGACTGCCGCTCTCCCCGGCGGCAGCGACCGGTGCGTGACGATCCGTGCAGGCGCGTCACCGCAGCCCCTGCAGGACCTGCGCCGCGGCCCAGTCACGCCGACGACGGTCAAAACGAACCCGAGCACCGCGAGCACGTCCCCCTTCATACGCCCTCGCCCGCCGTCGGCAACCCTTCGACCAGAGCGTCCTCGAGCGCCTCCAGCCGGGCCGCCACGACAAGGAGCGCGGCCACGTAGTCGATGGTCGACGCGTCGGCCTCCGACGACGCCAAGCGCTTGCGCGCGACCTCGTAGTCCTTCGCCACGCGGTCGATCATCTCGTGTCGATTCATCGGTCCCCCTTCGCGCGCTGCACGGCGGCCTGCAGCGCCTTCAGTTGTGCGATCTGCGCCGCGATGTCCGCGGCCGCCTGTTCCAGGCGCGCGATCTGCGCGCTGAGGGTCATGCGATCACCTGCAAGAGGCGCACGGCCTCGACCTCGGCGTCGACCTCGGCGAGGAAGCGCGCCACACACTCGGCGTAGCACGCGATGGCCGCCTCGTCGCGCGCGACGCGCACCAGCTTGGTCTGTAGCGCCTCGGGAAACTCAGGGTGGAACGACAACCAGTCGCACCAGGCGGCGCCCGTCAGCCACAAGAGATGCACGATCTGCTTCTGGTAGTCCATCGGCACGACGCCGGTCTTCAGATACTCGAGGTGCGTCGCGGCGAGCGGGCATTTCAGTTCGACGATGCCCTCGAGGTCGCCGACGTGGCCGTCGAGCGACGCGCCGGCGCGCAGGGTCGGGTGCTGCACGAACCCGGTCTGCGTCACGAGGTGCCCCGTCAGGAGCTCGTAGGCCTCGCGCGCCTGGGGCTCGCGCGTGATGCCGTCCCGCATCGCGGCCGAGACGTAGCCGCCCTCCTGCGGGCGGCCGGTGATGCGCTCGAGCGCGAGCTGCACGCGCAGGTTGCGACGCCCCGCCGTCTCGTCCTGCCCACTGCGCGGCGTCGAGAGCATGTCGACGGCGCGGGAGCTCGTCAACTGGCCGCAGCGCGCCTGCAGCCACGCCGGCGTGCGCTGTAGCGCGTCGACGATCGTCACCCGGCGCGCGGCCGGCGCCCCGACGAGGGTCAGGGGGCTCACTGCGCCCCCCGAGTCGTCGCGGCCAGCTTGAGGGTCTGGAGCACGTCGGGGCCGACCGCCTTCAGGTGCAGGCGCAGCTCCTTGGTGGAGGCGAGGTAGGCCTGCTCGAGCGCCGGCAGGTCGACGCGCGCTGCCGCGTCGAGGCTCGCACGCCAGCGCAGGAACCCTGACGGGTGCTGCACGGGACCGCGGGGCGTCGTCGGCGCCGGCGGCACGGCGGTGCGCGCGTCGTCGTCGGCGCCCTTGGTCGTGATGTTCAGCAGGTCGTTGGTCGTGTAGCGGCGCCCGTAGCTGATGGTCGAGCCGAGCGCCTGCACCGCGTTCTTGCTGCCGCTCGTGTCGGCCGGCGAGACAAACGCGCTCTCGCGCTCGTGCCCGTCACGGTGCGTCAGGATACCGACGACGCGGATCGTTTTCGGGTCGGGCCACTCGGTGCGGAAGGACAGCCCGAACCCGTGCCGCACGAGGATGGGACGCACGGCAGTCTGGATCTGCTCGAGCGGCGCGTAGGTCCACTTGCCGCCGTCGCCCGGCGTCGCGGCGACCAGCGTCGGGATCTCGGCCGCCATCAGCGCGAAGGCCTGATTGAAGGCCGTGCGCGCCTGCAGCGCGAGGACGTGTTCGTGCATCGCGATCAGCCGTTCCAGCTTCGCGACGTCGACGCTGGGGTTGGCGGCCAGCCGCTCGAAGTTGAGCACGGGGGCGAGCGCGACGGACGTCTCAGACGTCTCCGACACGACGTCGAGGATGGCGGGCGCGGGGGCCATTAGGAGCACCTCCCGCAGTGGCCGCACGCCGTGCCGCAGGCGCCGCCGGCGAGCTCGTCGTCGTCGGCGTGCTCTTCGCGCGCCGCGAGGATGGCCGCGTCGGTGGCGCGGTTGTCGGCGAGCAGCGCGTCCAGGTGCGCGCCCGTCGCGGGGTTGGTGATGAAGGCGTGGAAGGACTGCCGCGCGAACCACTGCGCGGCGTTGATGCCGGGGCGACGGGCGGAACGACGAGCCATCGGGAGCCTCTTTTCCTGGTCGCGAGGCTCCCGGTTTAGAATCCGCGGAGCCCGTTCGACCGTGCTAGCGGTTGACGGGTTAGGCGTCGGTTGGTGCTGGTAACACCGGCCGGCGCCGATTAGTGCACGACTACTGCGTGTCGGCGAGATCTTCGAGGTCGTTGTCGGCTTGCATCAGCGCGACCATTTCATCGTGCGCCCGCCCGAGCGCCGTCAAGGCTTCGCGCATCGCGTTAATCTGGTCGCCTTGGAGGTCGAACAACTTCTGGTGCCCCTCACGGAGGCGGCGGCGCACCGTGCGTAATTGGTCATTGGTCATGTCTCGAAGTCTACAGCTTACCCCCCCATAGTGCAAGATAAATCGACCGCCTGAATAAAAGGGGGGTAAGATGGCTGGCATGCGAAAGCGCCTCCCTGACGACGTGCTCGCCTACTTTCGATCAGAGGGGGTGCGCGGCGGCAAACTAGGCGGGCAGCGGGCAGCGGCGAATATGACGCCGGCTCAGCGGAAGGCACGCGCGCGGAAAGCCGGCCGGGCCTCCGCGATCGCCAGGACCGCCAAACGCAAAGCGGACCTCGACGCGGTCGACGCGCAACTCAGTGATCTAGAGCACAAGCGGCGGGCGCACGCAGTGGCGCACACGAAAAAGAAACACGCCAAGAAAGAGAGCCTCTGATGGTCCGCCGATCGCTGCTGATAGTCCTGCTCGTCGGCCTCTCGATCTCGGCATCGGCGCAAGCACCGCGGAAACAGATCTTCGATTCGTACGGGCCGTCGCGTATTTCGTGTGCCACCTGGGTCTCTCAGATCGGGATCGAGCGCACCGCCCTCCGATGGTGGGTGTTAGGGTTCGTCACCGGAACCAGCCGCGAGATGTCTCTCCACTATGACGCGATGCTCACTAGCAGCGACGCGGAGGGCCTCGAAGGTTGGGTCACGAAATATTGTGTCGACCACCCCCTCGACGACATCGTCACCGCCGCGATGCGCCTCGTCGACGAACTCAAGCCGAAGTGATGTCGCCGCATGTCTCAGACGTCTGAGACGCCTACCTAGCGCCGCCGCAGATACCGGCGCCGGGCGCGCGCGTTCTTCCGGAGGCGCGCACACCGCGCGCTGCACGTCTTCGCCGGCGGCCGCACCGTCAGCGCCGCGCACTCGCTGCAGGCGCGCAGGGGCGCCGTCATTGCAGGAACGCCTCGACCCGATGCGTCACGTCGACCAGGGACTCAAACGGGAGGCAGATCGACCGCACCCGCGGCCAGCCGAGGCGGGCCTGGCCTTCCCAGTGCGTGGGGTTCGTCGTCAGCACGCGGACCTCGTCCCCGATCCATGTGTTGACCACGTTGTAGTGCTCGAGCTCCATCCCGCCTGCCTCATACTGCGCGGCCACGGCGCCGTGGAACTCGATCAGCGTCGTCATCAGGTCGGGCGGCTGCGACCGGGCGCGCGGCGTCGCCGTCGCGCAGCTCGCGAGGATCCAGCCGGCGAGGAGCAGCAGCGCGCACGCGCCGAGGACGTCGAGCCAATGCGGGACGCGGACCGTCATACCCTCTCCCCTGCCGCGGCGCGCAGGCGCCACGTTTCGGCCCCGCCGCTCGAGGGCGCCGCGCACGCACCGTTCTGGATGCGCCGGAAGCGGGTCAGCACCTCGAGCTCGGCGAGCAGTTGTTGCACCTTCTTCTCGTGCCGCGCCGCGATCATCGGAATGTTCGCCTCGGCGCGCGCCCGCACCGCGGCGAAGATCTGATCTTGCAACAGGCACACGCGCTGCCGCTCGGTCGGGGGCTCCTGGGTCAGCGCGAGCCTCATGCGCGCGGCGCGTCCTTCTGGACGAGCACGTAGTCGCCCGGCGCGCGCGCCTTCAGCGCGACCTCCCAGTCGGTGTAGACGGCCTTCCGGCCGCCGCAGGGACTGTAGAGCACGTAGGTCTCGTGGTTCACAGGCGCCCCAGCAGCAGGAGCACGACCAGCACCAGCAGCACGAGGCCGACGCCGCTGCCGCCGTAATACGGGCCACGCTCGCCGCCCGCGAGCCAGGGCACGCCGCCGAAGAGGAGCAGGAGCACGACGACGATCAGGAGCGTCTGGTGCGACATCGGGAACCTCCGTCAGCGTGTCGTGTTGTCGCCCGCCGGCACGCCGCCGGTTTTGGTGTGATTGGTGCGCTGGAAGTAGGTGCCGACCACGAGGAAAAACACGTTCGACAGCAGCGTGAATGCAAGCAGCGAGAGCTCGGTCGGGCCTTTGCCGATCAGGAAGGCGCAGACCGCCAGCGTCACGACGGAGACCGTGATCGCGATGATCTGTTGCGTGCGTTCCCACATCACGTTGATGTGGCGCTGCCCGGCAAACGTCAGGTCTTGCTGAAAGGTCGTTGTCGCCGGCAGCGACGGGTCGGTGCCCTGCGCCTGCACGGCCTGCGTCGGCTTGACGGGCGGCGGCGGCGCGAAGCTGACCGGCACCGGGTCTGGGCCCATGAGCACGACGGGCACGGGTTCGTGCGGCGTGCGCCGCTCGGGGTCGTGCCCGGGGTCGAACGGCGCGTCGGTCACGGCAGCGCCTTCCAGAGCGCAATCGCGCGCGCCTGCATCTGCACCTTGGTCAGGAGCGGCGCCGGGATGCACTCCCAGAGCGCTTGCGCGATCGCCTTCACGACCTTGACGTTGACCTCCACGACCGCCTGGTCGACCTCGGGCGTCGTGTCGAGCGCGCTCTGCGCCGCGGCGACGTGCGCCGGGCTCCACGGGCCGGAGTCTTTCTTCCCGCGCCAGGCGCCCGTGCTCGCGGGCAGGAGGACCGCGGTCGGGTCGCCGGTCGCGGCTTTCACCGCGGCCAGCAGTGCGTCGAGGTCGGGACGCGTCGTGCGCGTCGTCGTCAGCGTCACATAGCCAGCCATCAGGCGAGCTCCAGTTCAATCTGGCCGTAGAGCGTCGCCGTGTTCACGGCCACCGTCCAGGCGGTCAAATCCTGTTTGAGGAGGCGCAGTCCGGCCGCGTTCGACTGGATGAAGGCCGGCACCACGCCCGCCCCGCCGGGGATGTTCGCATAGCAGAACGCGTTGAACTGCACCCCGGTCAGGGTGTAGCCGCCGAACGCGGCCGACAGAATATTGAGGTCGGTGCCAAACGGCGCGGTGATGCTCGTCAGGTCGAGCGAAAAGGCGACCGACAGGCGCCGCCCGCGCAACCAGTAGCGGAGCGTCGTCATGTCGCCGGCGCCGACGCCCCAGGTCATCCCGCCGCTGCCGGTGAAGTTGGCGAGCGCGTAGGGGCTCGCCAGCCAGTCGCCCTGCTCATGCGCGTCCAGCACCCACCGCGCGTTGGCGGCGACGTAGATGTAGTCGAAGCGCCCGACCAGGGACGCACCGCTGGTCCCGGGGGTGGCCGAGGTCGTGAAGTTGAAGAGCCGGTTGGCGGCCACCGAGCCGAGCGATTCGTGGTAGGTGTTCACCACCGCCGCGCCCTGCACGAGCACCGCCAGACGCTGCCCGTCGGTGCCGGCCGTGAAGCCGGTGATGTCGAGTTGGGCGGCATTCGCGCAGCGCAGGACCGCACAATTCGGGGTCAGGGCGAAGTCGTTCTGCACCCCGGTCAAGGTCGTCGTCTGGACGATGGCCGCGTTGGCGGCGAGGTTCGCCGGATTGGCGTCGAGGACCAGACTCGTCGTCGTATCCGCCACGCCGACCGTCCGCGCATTCCCCGGCGGCGCGACCGAGAGCGCGCCCGGCGTGCCGGCGTTGACGTAGTAGGTCGTGCCCGCGACGAGGCCCGCGAGGCCGGTGATCGTGCCGCTCAGGCGAATGACGCCGGTGCCCCCGTTGGCGATGGCGACCTGCGTCATGCCGATCATCGGCAGCGTCGAGCTGTAGCCGAAGAACGCATCGGCGAGATACCAGCGCCCGGCGACCTTCGCGCCCGAGCCGTCCGAGAGATACACGACCTTCCCGGCCGCGAGCGCTTCCCCGGCCGTCCCGACGATATCGGTGCCGTTGAAGAACGGCCCGGCCGTGACGTGGTCCTGCGTCCACACCGGCACGCCGGCCGCGGTCGTGAGCACGAACTTGTAGGCGGTGCCGGGCGAGAGGTAGATCACGGCCCGCCCGGCGGCGTCGAGGATGATCGGATTCGTGTTCTCGTGCCCGACCGCGAGGTCTTCGTTGAGCCAGGTCGTGACCGGCGTCGACGGTGTGCCGGCCGCGTAGGTGTAGAGTTTGCCGCCCGCGAGCGGGGCGCCCTGGTCGTCCCACCCGTGGAAGAGCGGGCCGGGGAAAATCGTGCCGGTCATTGGCGCCTCATGACTTGTAACCGCGCGCTTTGATCGCGGCCTTCGCCTGGGCGCCGGTCGGCAGCCCCGACATCTGCTCGAGGAACGCGCGCTGCTGCAGGATCGCGGCGAGCGCGTCGGGGGCCGACATGCCGCGCTTCACGAGGTCGAGCGCGGCCTTCGTCTCTTCACCCGTCAGGCGCACCTTCGCGCCTTTCACGGCCGTCGTGACGGCCTGCACGGCTTGCGTCGGGGTCACGACGGGGGGTGTGGCGGCGGCCGGCGCCGGGGCGCGCGGGAGCGGGTCGCTCACCTTGAAGGCGGGCCCACGTTCGACGGGCGTCAGGAACTGCTGCCAGGACGCGGGCAAATCGGCAGGGGTGATCGGGGGACGCGCGGCGGCCGGTGCGACGACCGGGGGCGGACGCGGCACGACGGGCGCGGCGGCCGGCACGCTCGCGGGCGCGGCGATGGGCGGCGGACGCGGCACGACCGGAGGCGGGACGGTCGGGGGCGGCACAACGGGCGCCGCCGCGGGCGCACTGACGCTCGGCGTGCGCTCGGACGCGAGCTCCTCCATGTACTTGACGAACTGCGCGGCGAGGAACTTCACGGTCTGCTGGCGGGGCGCAATGGCGAACTTCGCGACGCCGACCGCCGCGTCGCGCACCGCCGGACCAGACGGCAGTGACGACAGCGCGCTGCGCACGGCGCCCGCGGCACTGCGCACCGCCTGGCCAACCGGTGCGGTGACGGGCCGCGCCGCGGCCAGCGCGAGCGCCATCCCCGCCGCGCGTCGCACTTCATCGACCGGCAGCGAGAGCAGGCGCGCGAAGTCCATGACGGTTTGCGGGTGCGCGAGCGGGCCGAGCTGCGCCAGGAGCGGCGACGCCTCGTCGGTCGTGTCGCTCGTGACCTGGGGCAGGCCGCGCGCGTCGCGCGGATAGTCGGCGGTCGCCGGCGGCAGGTCGACCAGCGCGCGGTAGTCGGGCGCGAGCGCCACCACTTTCTGCGTCAGCTCGAGGTCGTCCATGGTGCGATACGCCGGCACCTGCGCTTTGACCTTGGCCGCAAACTCGGCGACGGTCATCTTCGGCGCCGGCGCGTCGGGCGGGTCGTCCATCGCAAGCTCTTGCATTAGGCCACTCCGTAGAGGATCATGGGGACGTGCCGAACAGTCCGCGGCGCTCCGACGACCTCGAGGCGGCCATCGCCGCCCACTACGCGCGTGAGCAGGCCGACCTCGCGCCGCCGCTGCCCCCGCATCAGGGCTTCGCCACGATTCAGGACGCGGTTATTGCGCATCGTCGTTCGTGGTGGGCGCAGTTCCCGACGTTTTGGCCTGCAGCTCGGCCAACCCCGTCGCCAGCAGCGCCACCGGAATCGCAAACTTCTTCGCCAGCCGCTCCAGCCCCGCGAACCCGTCGGCGGCAATCGCTGCGCGCACCTCGTCGAGGACCGGGCTCAACGTAAAGCGCCCGCCCGTCTCCTTCGCGAAGCGTCGGTCAATGTCCCGCAGATGCGCCGCCATCTTCGGCGCGAACGCGTCGAACTTCTCGGTCCCCATCAACCGGATCGCCTCGAAGTAGTTCTGCCCCACCCGGTGCGTCTGCCAGTTGTTCTCGATCAGGTTCGACTGGAAGGTGCCCGCGGTCGTGACCTTCCCGCCCAGCGCTTTCGTGAGACGCGTCGCGGTCTTGTCGTCCATGAACGCGAGCCGGATCCCGTCGGGCGTCGGGATCAACACCATGTCGCGCGCGGCGGGGCCGAGCTGCGTGAGCGCGGCCTGCATCTGTGTCGGGGTCACCGTGCCGCCCGGCAGCGTGACGTCCCAGGCATTGCGCGCCTGCCCGCTGCCGGCCGGGAGCACGCGCGAATACGCCGCCGCGTCCTGGCCGGTCAACAACCCGTAGGTCGACTCGGAGGCGTCGAGGATCCGGCGTGAGCCGGCGTCGAGGACGCGCGCGCCCTTTCCGCCCGGCAGGTCGACGGAGCCGGTCAAGACCTGCGTCTGCCGCCCCGGCGCCGGCTGGCCCTGGAAGACGCCCGGCCCGTCGAACGACTCGCCGACGAGGCCGCCGTAGCCGGCGGCGATCTGGTCGCGCAGCTTGGCGTCGTAGATCCCGCTGCCACCGTTCACGAGGTCGTGGAGGATCATCCGCTCGAGGTCGGTGCCCGGCTGGTGGAGCTCGGGTAGGTGGCCCGTGCTGACGCCCGGCACGGTTTCGCGCGAGCCCTGCGCCGCCAGTTGGGCCAGGTAGTCCGCGTAAGACTTCGCGGCGTCCGCCGGCTTGAGGCGGCCCGCCTCGATCTGCTGCGCGGTCCACGTCGCGGCCTGCGACTTCAGTTCATCCCAGTCGGTAAAGCCGGCCACGCCGCGCTCGTTCGCCAGCGCCAAGATCTTGTCCTGCTGCGCGTCCATCCAGCGGTGTTGGGCGGGGCCGAACCCGGCGCGCATCGGCGAGCCGTCGGCATTCATAAAGCCGTGCGCCTCGGCGTCCCAAATGTCGTGGACGGCGCGCGCCGGGTCGGTACTCAGGAGGTAGTCGCCGCCGCGCGCCAGGTTCTGCGCGAACGGCGTCCGCTTCTGGCCCGTGATGCCCTCGGGGCCGGCGGTATGGATCGCGGCGATGGTCTTACCCATCGGCCCGGGAAAGCGGCCCGCCGCAATCGGCACATCCGCCGTCGCCTGGTTGTAAGCTTTCACCCCGAACCCGGTATTCGCCGACACGGTGGTCACCGGCGAGGTGGCCGCGAGGTCTTCCGAGAGTTGGGTCGCGCGCATCGGGTCGTCATTGGCATAGAACCGGATCCGCTCGCCGGCCTCGTTGTACCAGTCGCGCCCCGCTGCGCCGCGCTCCATGCGCTGCAGGTAGCGGTCGCGCAGCCCGCGCTCCTGTCGGCTGTTCGTCACGCCGTAGGGCGCCCCCTTGCGCTGCTTCGCGCCCTCGACGGGCGCGGCGACGCGGCGGATGATCCGGTCCGGCGTATACGTCTGCCCCTGCGCGAGCGCGTGCACCTCCTGCGCGGAGACGCGGCGGTCGCCGACCTGTTGCAGGACGTCCGCGACGACGGCTTGCGCCTCGGCCGACACGCCAGGCGCCGTCTCGAGGCGCCGCGTGATCATCTTCGCGGTGAGGCGCCCTGACGGTTTCCCGTACTTGTCCATCTTCGGGAACAACTGCCGCACCTCGTCGAGCGCGGCCTTGCTGATGTTTTGGCCCTCGGGCGCGGCGGTGCCGGCCACTAGGCCAGGGAGGTCGCCGCCCTTTTCCCAGGCGAGGATCCCAAACGGGTCTTGTGCGGCGGCACTCGGCGCGC
>Ga0207687_10000186_pt1 | contig 41355 bp, 36 predicted proteins | sample KBSM54metaG_FD_184399 | JGI IMG/M metagenome (GOLD analysis project Ga0207687, IMG submission 184399) | Miscanthus rhizosphere microbial communities from Kellogg Biological Station, Michigan, USA - KBS M5-4 metaG (SPAdes) (version 2) | ecosystem: Host-associated > Plants > Roots > Rhizosphere >...
AGGTAGCCGCTGGCGGTCATCGCCAGCATCGCCCGCGGGGTGGAGAGGCCGAGGTGGAACTGGGTCGCGTACTCGAACAGCAGCAGCGCCGGGCCCAGGAACCCGACCAGGTAGACCAGCACCATGTAGCGGCGCCCGGCCCGGGCCGCCGTGGGCAGCAGCAGCCATGCGTGCGCGGCGGGCAGCACCAGGATCAGCGCGAACGGGTTGAACGCCACCAGCAGCGTCGACGCGAACGCCAGCCCCAGCAGGCCGGCCACCAGCCCGCTGGTGCGCTCGCCACCGGACACGGTCGTGACGATCGCCGTCCGCGGTCGGGTTGCGAATCTCCAGACCGCCACCCCTGCTAGCGCCGCCAGCAGGATGCCGCTCCAGGTGATGCCGAGCGCGTGTGGCCGCGGCGCCAGGTTGAGGCCGGACGCGAGGTCCCCCGGCAGCACCGGCAGCAGCCACAGGGTGACCAGGAACGCGGCCCACGGCAGCACCCGCCAGCACAGCGCCGTCACCGCCGGCGCCAGCGGCAGCCGCCGGCGCCGGCAGCGCGCGGCCATGTCCAGCGTGCACGCGAGAGCGGGGGCGAGCAGCGCCACCAGGGCCGTCTCGGCCAGCCACCCTCGCATCGTGCGGGTGCCGAGGAAGATGTCGGGGCGTCCGCCCGGCTCGATCACGGACGCGCCGTCCAGCTGCTGCACCAGGCTGGCCGTCGCGTTGCCGACGTCGGTCAGCTGAGCGGGGCTGTAGCTGGTGAACGTGGCATTCGGGTCGGGCGGCGGGCCGGCGGTCAGGGACAGCGCGGGCACGTTGCGGGCCAGCAACGGCCCCTGCTCACCCAGGGCATAGGGCACGGCCAGGCCCGAGAGCTGGTCGAGCAGGCCGGGCACGACGGGCGATCGTCCGGTGGTGCGCTGGATCGCGCTGCGCGCGGTGCGAAATAGCGTCGGCGACGTGCCACGGGTCGTGTCCGGCCTGATCACGATCCGGATCGGTGTGCCCTCCGGCGCAGCAACCGAGTCCAGCACGATGGCGGACACCACACGGCGGGCCAGCAATGAGTGTTCGGCGAAGTAGGCGGCGCCCTGCCCTCCGGTGGTGCCGCCGTCCGTGGACACAAACAACAACCCGTGCTCGAGGGCTGCCGGCCGCAGCTCCCTGGCCAGCTCCAGCATCACGCCCACCGACGACGCGTTGTCATCGGCGCCGGTGCCCACGCCGTCGTGGTGCGCGACGACCGCGATCAGGTCGGGCAGCCGTCCAGGCAGGTAGCCGATCACGTTCCTCATGGGCACGTTCGGCTGGCCCGGCAGGTCGGCGGCGAACGTCTGGTTGGTGACCTTGTAGCCGAACCGTTCGAGCTGGGAGCTGATCCAGCCGGCCGCAGCCAGATCGCCCTTGCCGCCGGGTCCGCGCATCTTTGGCAGCGACAGCATGTAGGCGGCGCGGGTAGCCGCAGCGCCTCCGTTGAACGGCGTCGGCGGCGTCGGTGGCGTCGGCGGCAAGGCCGGTTCGCGCGTGGCCAGCGCCGCGACCAGCACCGGAACCAGCGCGATCACCAGCAGCAGCCGATACAGCGGCCATGAGACCAGTCCCCTGCGGGTGTTGGCGGCACGGCGCGGCACGCGGCCTTATAGCACGCAATCGCCCTTTGCACGGGGGGTGGGGCACTACGATGTGGGGGTGACCGGTGACGCAACCATCCTGCTCGTGGACGACGAGGAGTCGATCCAGAAGCTGCTCACCTTCCCGCTCGAGCGGGAGGGATACCGGGTCGTTCAGGCCCGGGACGGGGAGGAGGCGTTGCTCCGCTTCCAGGAGGGACCGGTCGATCTGGTGGTGCTGGACGTGATGCTGCCCAAGCTGGACGGCCTCGAGGTCTGCCGCAGGCTGCGCACCACCTCCGCCGTGCCCATCATCATGTTGACGGCGCGCGACGACGAGGTCGACAAGGTGCTGGGCCTGGAGCTGGGCGCCGACGACTACATCACCAAGCCGTTCTCGATCCGCGAGTTCCGAAGCCGCATCCGGGCGATGCTGCGGCGGGCGACGCTGCTCTCGGAGCTGCGGCCGTTCGGCACCGAGGCGATCGTTGTCGACGGGCTCGTGATCGATCCCGCCAAGCGCACCGTCCAGGTCGACGGCGAGCCCGTGCAGCTCACCTACGTGGAGTTCGAGGTGCTGCGGACGCTGGCGACGCACCCGGGTCGCGTGTACAGCCGCCAGTCGCTGCTTGAGGCCGTGTGGGGCGGCTCCGCCTACCGTGAGCCGCGCACCATCGACGTGCACATCCGCCACCTGCGCGAGAAGCTCGAAGCCGACCCCGCCGACCCGTCGTTCATCCTGACCGTGCGCGGAGCCGGCTACCACTTCCGCGACATCGCGCCGGCAGCCTCCGTGCCGTGAGATCGCTGCGCCTGCGCCTGATCCTGGTGCTGGCGGCCGTTGTCGCCACCGCCATGGGCGTCGTGTTCCTGTACGTGGTGCCGACGCTTCGCGACAACCTGATCGCCGGACGCCTGAAGCGCCTGGAGCAGGTGTCGCACGCCGAGCAGGAGCGGGACTCGACCCTGCGGGGCGAGATCGCGCACCTCAGCGACACCGGCTTGCTTCCGCCCGGCACGCACAAGACGGTGCGTCGCATCGGGCGGCTCGCCAACGCCCGCGTGGCCGTCTTCCAGCGGACCGGCGGAGTCGTCCAGGACACACCCGTGAACCGGAACGGACTGGCCGGAGTCACCAAGGCCGACCCGATCGTGCTGCGCGCCGCTCGCACCGGTTTCGCCAGCGGCCACCGCGGCGGAACGCTGGTGGTGGCCTTCACGGTCGGCGACGTGGGCCTGGTGGCGCTCAGCCAGCAGGTCAGCGACGTCAACCAGACCGCCGACCTGGTGGAACGGCGGATCCTGATCGCGGCTGCGCTGGCCCTGGCGGTGGCGATGCTTGTCGGCTGGGCTTCGGCGCACGCCGTCACCCGCCGCCTGTCCCACCTCGAGCAGGGCGCGCGGCGGATCGCGCTGGGCGAGTTCGACCGTCCCATCGGCGACCAGTCGCCGGACGAGCTCGGCCAGCTGGGACGCGCGTTCGACCTGATGCAGACCCGCCTTGACCGCGCCGACCGGGTGCGCAAGGAGTTCGTCGCCAACGCCTCGCACGAGCTGCGCACGCCGCTGTTCTCGCTGAGCGGGTTCATGGAGCTGTTGGACGACGAGGATCTCGACGACGAGACGAGGGCAGCGTTCATGCAGCAGATGCGGGAGCAGGTGCACCGCCTCACCAAGCTCGCCACCGACCTGCTCGACCTGTCCCGGCTGGACGCCGACGCGGTGGCGGTCGAGCACGAGCCGATCGACATGGCCGCGGCGGCGCGTGGGCTGGTGCGCGAGTTCCGCGGCCTGGCCGTCGGCCATGGCAGCCGCATTTCGCTGGTGAAGCCGGACGCCGACCTGCCGCACGCGATCGGGGACGAGCTGCGGGTGCAGCAGGTGGGCAGGGCGCTGCTCGACAATGCCATCCGGCACAACCCGTCGGGCACGCAGGTGCGGGTCGCTGTCACGGCCGACAACGGCAGCGTGCGGCTGGACGTGGCCGACGACGGCCCCGCCATCGACGATCAGACCGCTCGCCACCTGTTCGAGCGCTTCTACCGCGGCGAGGCCACCAGCGCGGCCGGCAGCGGCCTCGGCCTGGCGATCGCCCGCGAGCTGGCGGAACGGATGGACGGCCGGCTGGAACTGGTGAGCGACGATGGCGAGACGCGGTTCGCGTTCAGCCTCCCGGCCGAGCAAAGCTAACCTGCGTCAATGCGACCGACCGCAATCATCGCCGCGATCGCCGGATTGGTAGCCGGCGTGGTGGCTGCAATCGTGACCGTCGCGATCGCGTCCTCGAACGGCGCCTTCGACGGATCGACCACCGTGATCACGGCCGGCGCGGCGACCGTCGCCCCGGTCAACGTGACCGCGTCGCAGAGCGATTTCGATCCCGCCGCCGTCTACCGGGCGCGCATCCGCGGCGTGGTCACGATCACCTCGGTGTTCCCCGACGGTGAGGCCGGCGGCAGCGGCTTCGTGGTCTCGAACGACGGGCTGATCCTGACCAACGCCCACGTGGTCACGAACTCGGCCGACCAGAGCGTGCAGCCCAGCGACGTCAAGCCGGCCGACCACGTGTTCGTGCGGTTCCAGAACGGCGACCAGATCTCGGCCAGCATCGTCGGCTACGACCTGTTCGCCGACGTGGCCGTGCTGCGGGTCAGCGCCGACGCCGAGAAGCTGCAGCCCGTGCCTCTGGGCAACTCCTCGCGTGTGCGCGTGGGGGAGCCGGTGGCGGCCATCGGCAGCCCGTTCCTCGAGGCCGGTTCGCTGTCTGTCGGCGTCGTCTCGGCCATCAACCGCTCGCTGTCCAGCGGTACCGGGTTCGCCATCCCGGGAGCGATCCAGACCGATGCCGCGATCAACCACGGCAACTCCGGCGGTCCGCTGTTCAACTCGGCCGGGGAGGTGATCGGCATCAACGCGCAGATCCAGACCACCAGCGGCGGCGGCGAGGGCGTCGGTTTCGCCGTGCCGATCGACCTCGCCCGGCACTCGATGCAGCAGCTGGTCGAGCACGGCAAGGTCTCCTACGGCTGGCTGGGCGTGCGGCTGAGCACGGTCACGCCGGCCATCGCGGACCGGTTCGGGCTATCCGTGAAGCACGGCGCGCTGTTGGTGGAGGTGACCCCGGGCGGGCCGGCGGACGACGCCGGACTGAAGGTGGGTGGCGATCTGGAGCAGTTCCAGGAGACCTCGATCCGGCCGGACGGCGACATCATCACCGCCGTCAACGGCCATCCCGTGGTCGGCTCCGACCAGTTCGTGCGGCTGGTGGCGGAAGCTGCCCCGGGCCAGGTGCTGCACCTGCAGGTGCAGCGGGGCGACCAGTCGCGCTCGGTCAACGTGACGCTGGGCGTGAGACCGCTTTAGAGAGCGGTTCTGAAGGGTGCGTCCGACGTCGAGGGCGGTTGGTAGTGTGCGCGGCCATGCAACGCGTCAACGTGGGCCACAAGACCCTTGCCGACTACGCGTCGATCGTGGGCCGGTCGCTGGCCGAGGAGATCCGCACGCTGGCCGAGCCGTTGCGCGGCAAGCGCATGCTGCACCTGTCGGCCACCGCCTTCGGCGGCGGCGTCGCCGAGATCCAGTACACCCTGATCCCGCTGCTGAACGACGTCGGCATCGAGGCCGAGTGGCGCGTGATCCACGGCCGCGACGAGTTCTTCGACGTCACCAAGGCGATCCACAACGGCCTGCAGGGCAACCCGCAGTCGCTGACGGAGGACCAGAAGGACGTGTTCATGCGTTACAACCGGCTGAACGCCGACGAGCTGGAGGACGCCGACGAGTGGGACATGATCGTCGTGCACGATCCCCAGCCGGCCGCCATCCGCAGCATGCTGACGACCACCCGGCCGCGCTGGGTGTGGCGCTGCCACATCGACCTGTCCGCCCCGAACCCGGACGTGCTCGAGTTCCTGCTGCCGTCGATTTCGAGCTACGACGCCTCCATCTTCCACATGCACGACTACGTGCCGTCCGCGGCCGGGCTCACCGGCGCCGTGATCTGGCCGCCCGCGATCGACCCGCTGGCGCCCAAGAACATGGCGCTGGCTCCGGAGGACGCGGCCTACATCGTCGACCAGTTCGGCATCGACGCCAACCGCCCGATGCTGCTGCAGGTCTCGCGCTTCGACCCGTGGAAGGACCCGCTGGGCGTGATCCAGGCCTACCACGAGGTGAAGTCGCTGCACCCCGGGATGCAGCTGGCGCTGGTCGGCTCGATGGCGCACGACGACCCCGAGGGCTGGGAGTTCTACAACCAGACCGTCGAGTTCGCCGGCGACGACCCCGACATCCACATCCTCAGCAACCTCAACAACGTCGGCGCGGTCGAGGTGAACGCGTTCCAGGTGCACGCGGCGGCCTGCATCCAGAAGTCGATCAAGGAGGGCTTCGGCCTGACCGTCTCCGAGGCGCTGTGGAAGACGCGCCCGGTGATCGGCGGCAAGGTCGGCGGCATCACCTCCCAGATCGAGGACCGCGTCACCGGGCATTTGGTCAGCTCCTCTCAGGAGTGCGCCCAGCGCGCGCTCGAGATCCTGGCCGACCCGGCCGAGGCGCGCCAGATGGCGCGGCGCGGCAAGGAGCAGGTGCGGCTGCGGTTCCTGACACCGCGGTTGATGCGCAACTGGCTGGCGCTGATGCACCACTTCGAGGGCGAGCAGGTCGAGCTCGACTTCCACGACGCCCGCGCGTAGCCCCGCTCGCCCGCGGGCATGGACTACCCTGTCATGCGGATGGAAGAGCCTCCTCTCCTGATCGTGTCCAACCGCGGCCCGATGCGGTTCGAAACGCTCCCCGACGGGTCGCACACCGCCAAGCGCGGCGGCGGCGGGCTTGTCACCGCGCTGTCGGCGCTGACGACGCAGCGGCCGCTGACGTGGGTGGCGAGCGCGCTCTCCGATGACGATGCCGAGGTGGCGGGTGAGGGCGTCTACGAGGACGGCAACCTGCGGCTCAGCCTGGTTGCGCACGACCGCGAGGAGTATGACCGCTACTACAACGTCTTCGCCAACCCGACGCTGTGGTTCATCCATCACTACCTGTGGGGGTTGGCCATGGAGCCGGACGTCGACCGCAACATCCGGCTGGCCTGGGATGCCGGCTACCTGCCGGTGAACGAGCGCTTTGCCGAGGCCGTGGCCGCCGAGATCGAGGAGTCGGCGGACGATTCGCCGGTGGTGATGGTGCACGACTACCAGCTGTTCATGGTGCCGCGGGGCGTGCGCGAGCGGGCTCCGCGGGCCCGCATCCAGCACTTCACCCACATCCCCTGGCCGATGCCCGACTACTGGCGAATCCTGCCCGATGACATCCGCAGGGCGATCCACGAGTCGCTGCTGAACTGCGACATCGTGGGGTTGCACACCGATCGCTACGTGCGCGCCTTCCTGCACTGCTGCAACGAGCTGACCGAAGGCGAGGTGGACTTCGCCACCCGCAGCGTCCGCTTCCAGGGGCGCGACGTGCAGGTGCGCGCCTACCCGATCTCGGTCGACCCGGCCGAGTTCGAGCGGCTGGCGGCCTCCGACGAGGTGCGTGAGGAGGAGGCGTCGGTGGTGCTGGCCCGGCCCGAGAAGATGATCCTGCGGGTGGATCGCACCGACCCCTCCAAGAACGTGGTGCGCGGCCTGCGCGCCTACGACCTGTTCCTGTCCCAGCACCCCGAGTGGCGCGGCCGTGTGACCATGCTGGCGCTGCTCGACCCGTCCCGGCCGGAGATCCCCGAGTACGCCGAGTACGTCGGCGCCATCCAGCGGGCCGTGCGCGAGGTGAACGACCGCTGGTACATGACCGGCATGTGGACGCCGGTCGACATGCGCATCTCCGACAACTTCCCGCAGGCGGTGGCCGCCTACAAGCACTACGACGTGCTGCTGGTGAACGCGATCTTCGACGGCATGAACCTGGTGGCCAAGGAGGCGCCGCTGGTGAATCAGCGCGACGGGGTGCTGATCCTGTCCGAGAACGCGGGGGCGCACCAGGAACTGTCCCCCTGGGCGCTGTGCGTGAACCCGTTCGACATCCAGGCTCAGGCCGACGCCATCTACCAGGCGCTGACCATGCACGCCACGGAGCGGCACGACCGGATCGAGGGGCTGCGCGCGCAGGTGCGCGAGCACGACATCTCGCGCTGGATCGGCACGCAGCTGGAGGACCTGGCTGCGCTGCGCCCCGTCGAGGCGTGATCACGGGCATCGACCACGTGCAGGTGGCGGCGCCCCCTGGCTGCGAGCCGGCCGCCCGCAGCTTTTACGGCGGATTGCTGGAGCTGGCGGAGGTGGACAAGCCGGAGGTGCTGGCGGCGCGCGGCGGCTGCTGGTTCGCGGCCGGCGGCCAGCAGCTTCACGTGGGCGTGGCCCAGCCGTTCACCCCGTCCGCCAGGGCCCATCCCGCCCTGCACGTGGGCGACATGGCCGCGCTGGAGACGCTGGCGGCGCGGCTGCAGGCTGGCGGGTACACGGTGGAGTGGGACGCCGTGATCCCCGGCACCGCACGGTTCTACGTGCACGACCCGTTCGGCAACCGGCTGGAGCTCGTGGCTGCGGGTAGCCCCTGACGACTACTGAACGCCGGGCATGGCCAGTATCATCGAATCCATGGCCTACCTTGTCGCAGTTGCCGTCGGTCTGATGTTCGGTGGCGGGGATCAGTACCTGGGGAGCCTGACACCGTATCTAACTCTCGGCTCGTGGACGCTGGCCGTGAGCGGCATGTCCGCTCCGTGGCTGGTCCTGCCGTTCGCCTTCGGTTGGAGCCAGGTGCGTCCTGGCCGGGCGATGCTGCTGGGCCTGGTCGCCACGCAATCAGCACTGGTCGGGTACTTCGCGTTGACGCTCAGCCCGCTGGAGGGAGTGCCGCTCAGCGGCTTCCCGGCAGGACTCCACGCCCTGCTTCTCAACGGCGGGCCGCACGGGGCAAACGCGGCCTGGGTCGTTGCGGGGCTCGTTACCGGGCCGCTGTACGGCCTGCTGGGTCAGCGTTGGAGGGTTCACCGGTCCTGGATCAGCGCGACGCTCGTCACAGGTGCGCTCTGCCTGGAACCGTTCGCGCGGCACGCGGTCGGGCAGCTTCCGCCGCCAAGCGTGGTCTGGGATGTCGAGGTCGTGATGGGTGGTGCCGTGGCCGCGTGCTTCGTGATCGCTACCCTGGCGCACCGTCGCGCGTCTCAACCGCCGAGTGCGCCGCTGGCCTAGCTGCTGGCAATCTCGGCGTGATCAGCCCGTAGACTTCGCGCGATGTCGGAGATCCGCATGATCGACGTGGGCGACAAGCCCGTCAGCAAGCGGCGCGCGGTCGCGGTCGCGCACGTGACGCTCGGCGACGAGGTGCGTGACCGGATTGTGGCCGGCAGCCTGCCCAAGGGCGACGTGCTGGCGGTGGCGCGCGTGGCCGGGATCATGGCCGCAAAGCGCACACCCGACATCGTGCCGCTGTGCCACCCGCTGCCGCTGACGCGCGTGGACGTGACCCCGGTGGTCGTCGAGGACGGCGTCACCATCACGGCCGCAGCCGAGACCACCGCCCAGACCGGCGTCGAGATGGAGGCGCTGACCGCCGTGCTGGCGGCGGCGCTGACCGTCTACGACATGACCAAGGGCCTCGACCCGGCCATCACCATCGATCACGCCTGCCTGCTCGAAAAGGACGGCGGCAAGTCGGGTCACTGGCGGAGACCGGAGTGAGGGCGGCGGTGCTGACGGTGTCAGACGGCGTCGCGTCCGGGTCGCGCGAGGACACAAGCGGCGCGGTGCTCGCGGAGCGGGCCGTGTCGGCCGGGTTCGAGGTGGTCGAGCGGCGCACCGTCGCCGACGAGAGGGACCAGATCGCGGGCGCGCTCGAGCAGCTGGCCGGCCTGGCTGAGCTGGTGCTGACCACCGGCGGAACCGGGTTCGCACCGCGCGACGTCACGCCCGAGGCGACCGCCGCGGTCGTCGAGCGGCCCACCCCCGGTCTCGACGAGGCGATGCGCGAGGTGTCCCGGCGAGCGTCGCCGCACGGCCTGCTGTCGCGCGGCTCGAGCGGCATTCGCGGCGCCGCGCTGATCGTCAACTTCCCGGGCAGCCCGCGGGCCTGCGCCGAGTGCTTCGACGCGATCGCGCCCGCGCTCGGTCACGGCATCGCGCTGCTCACCTCGCGACCCACGGAGCACCCGTGATCACGGCCGTGACCGCCCGCCGGTTCGTGTCGCTGGTCAAGTTCGAGCACACCATCTTCGCGCTGCCCTTTGCCTTCGTGGGCGCCATCCTGTCGATCGGGGAGGTGCCGCCGGCGGCGACGCTGGGCTGGGTGACGCTGGCGATGGTGGGCGCGCGCAGCCTGGCCATGGCTTTGAACCGCCTGATCGACGCCGAGATCGACGCCCGCAACCCGCGCACCGCCGCCCGCGAGATCCCCAGCGGGCTTCTGTCCAACATCCAGGTGCTGGCCTTCTGCGGGTTGGCGCTGGCCGTGTTCCTGTTCGCCACCTGGCAGCTCGACCCGGTGGTGCGTTGGCTGTGGCCGATCCCGGTGCTGGCGTTCGTGCTCTACCCCTACACCAAGCGCTTCACCTGGCTCTGCCACCTCGCGCTGGGCCTGTCCACCGGGCTCGCCCCGATCGGGGCCTGGCTGGCCGTCAGCGGAGACGCCGACCTGGCGCCGTTCCTGCTGTGGTTCGCGGTGGCGCTCTGGATCGGCGGGTTCGACATCATCTACGCCACCGGTGACGTCGACTTCGACCGCCGCGAGGGGCTGTACTCGCTGCCGGCACGGTTCGGGATCGGTCCCGCCCTGACGGTCACCCGGATCTGTCACCTGCTCGCCGTCTGCCTGCTGGTCGCCGTCGGCGTGTCGCTGAGCCTGGGCCCGTTCTACTACCTGGGACTGGCCGCGGTGGCGGCGCTGCTCGGCTACGAGAACTCGATCGTCCACCCCGACGACCTGTCTCGCGTCAACGTCGCCTTCTTCACCCTGAACGGCGTCATCTCGGTCGTCTTTCTGGCCGGGGTGCTGGCCGATGTCCTCGCCTGAGCGTGCGCCGGCCGTCCGCTGCGACGGCCTCACCCGCCGCTACGGCGAGCGGGTGGCGCTGGACGCGGTCAGCCTGACGGTTGCGCCGGGTGAGCGGCTGCTTCTGACCGGAGGCAACGGCGCCGGCAAGACGACGCTGTTGCGCGTACTGGCAACGGTGCTGCGGCCACACGCCGGCGAGGTGGCGATCGACGGCCACGTGCTGCCGCGGGACGCCCGCAAGGTGCGTCCCGCCATCGGCTACGTCGGGCACGAGCCGCTGGTCTATCCCGCGCTGACCGCGCGCGAGAACCTGGAGCTGTACGCGGCGCTGTACGGGGTGGGCCGCGAGCGGATCGAGCAGGTGCTCGAGCTGGCCGGGCTGAACGGCCGCGGCGCGGACCCGGCGGGCGAGCTGTCGCGCGGCCTCCGCCAGCGGCTGGGCCTTGCCCGGGCGATGCTGCACTCACCCTCGCTGCTGCTGCTGGACGAGCCCACCACCGGGCTCGACGAGGACGGTCGCGAGCGCCTGCGCGGCGTTCTGGCCGCCCACAGGGGGGCGGCCGTGATCGCCACGCACGAGCCGGACTGGTTCGCCGGGCTGGAGCACGGCCGGCTGCGGCTGGCGGCGGGCAAGGCGGCATGAGGGCCTACCGGGCACTGCTTCGCAAGGACCTGTTGCTGGAGCTGCGTGGCCGCGAACTGGTGCCGGCCATGGTGGTGTTCGTGGTGGGCGCGCTGGTGCTGGTGCGGCTGGGCCTCGGCGGCGAGCGGCTGGCCGGCGGCACCCGCGCCGCCACCGGCCTTTTGTGGGTGGTGGTGGTGTTCACATCGATGCTGGCGCTGGTGCGAAGCTTCGCCCAGGAACGCGAGCACGGCATCTGGGACGGCCTGCTGTCGGCCCCCGCCGACCGCTCCGCGATCTGGGCGGCGCGGGCCAGCGCCACCTTCCTGTTCCTGGGCGTGACGCAGGCGGTGGCGCTGCCGCTGTTCTGGCTGTTCTTCCTCCAGGACGGCCGGTCGCCGTCGCTGGCCGTGCTGGCGGCGGCGCTGGCGCTGGCCGACCTGGGCGTTGCCATGCTGGGCGCGCTGCTGGCCGGGCTGGTCTCCAACGTGCGCGCCCGCGAGGTGCTGCTGCCGGTGCTGTTCCTGCCCTTCGCGCTGCCGCTTGTGAGCGTCGCGGTGCGCATGACAGTGGACTCAATTCCCCCGCAAAATGGCGGTTTGGGCGCACTTCACGGGCTCGGGTTTCTGGCTCTCTATGATACGATCTTTGCGCTCTTGGGCTGGGCGCTTTTCGAGTACGTCGTGGAGGACTGAACGCTGGTGAACGGCTCGCACAGGGCCCGCCCGGACCGGGCCACTGCCGCCGCCACGGCGGCCGCGCTGCTGATGGCGCTGGCCCTGGCGATGATCTTTTTCTACGTCCCCACCGACGTCAGCGAGGGCTACTCGCAGCGCATCTTCTACTTCCACGTGCCGATCGCCCTGACCACGTACTTCCTGTTCACGTGGGGGGCCGTGAACGGCGCCCGTTTCCTCCTCAAGCGCGACATGTCGCTCGACCTGAAGAGCTACGTGCCGATGCACCTGGGCGTGATCTTCGGTTCGCTGACGCTCGTCACCGGCTCGATCTGGGCCAATATCGCCTGGGGCACATGGTGGTTCTGGGGCGACACCCAGCTGACCACGTTTCTGATCATCTTCCTGTTCAACTGCGCCTACTTCATGCTGCGCTTCTCGATCGAGCCGGGCGAGCGCCGGGCCACCTTCTCGGCCGTCTACGCGGTGCTGGGCGTGGGCCTGATCCCGCTGTCGGTGATCGGCGTGCACGTCGCCCAGACCAACGACCTGATCCATCCAATCACCTTCAACGAGAACGGTGCCAACATGGACGGCAGCATGTTCCTGACGTTTCTCGTGGCGCTCGCGGCGATGATCACGCTGTCGGTGACCATGTACCTGATCGAGCTGCGCGGCAAGCGGATCGACGATCGCCTGCGCGCAATCCGCCGGCTGGCCGGGGGCGAGGCGTGATCGACGAGTTCGCGGTCAAGTCGGTGGCCGCCGTGTACGGGCTGGCCTGGGTCGTGACGCTGGCCTACATCGGCATCCTGAACGCCAAGATGGGGCGGATGGAGCGGCAGCTGGACGAGATCGCGGCGCTGATGGAGCACAGGGCGGCCAGCGATGCCTGACCAGGTGCACCTGCTGCTGGTCGGCACCAGCCACCGGCATGCCCCGATCGCCGTGCGCGAGCAGCTGGCGGCGCAGGCTCACGGACAGCGGCTGATCGAGGCGGTGATCGCCGAGGACGCGGTGATCGAGGCGGTGGGGCTTTCCACCTGCAACCGCTGCGAGCTGTACATGGTGGGGTCGGATCCCGAGGCGATGCGCGAGGCCGCGCTGCGGCGGCTGGCCGACTACGCGCACCGCAGCGAGAGCGCGCTCGAGCCGCTGCTGTACGTGCGCGAGGGCGGTGATGCGGCCGAGCACCTGTTCGAGGTGGCCGGCGGTCTCGACTCGCTGGTGCCGGGAGAGGCCCAGATCCTGGCTCAGATCCGCGAGTCCTACCAGCACGCCCTGGAGATGGGGTCGACCGGCACGGTCTCCAACCGGCTGTTCCACGAGGCGCTCGAGGCCGGCAAGCGCGTCCGCAACGAGACCGCGATCGGCCGCTCGAACGCGTCGGTTGCCTCCGTCGCGGCCGAGCTGGTGCGCGAGCGGCTGGGCGCCCTGCGCGGCGCTCGCGTGCTGATCGTGGGGGCGGGTAAGGTGGCCGAGCTGGTCGCCCAGAACCTGGCCTCGCGGGGCGGTGTCGAGATCGTGGTCGCCAACCGCAGCCGCGAGCGCGGCGCCGCGCTGGCCGAGCGGTTCAACGGCACCAGCGTCCCCCTCGACCGGCTGGCCGAGGCGGTGGCGGAGGCCGACGTCGTGGTCAGCTCGACCGTGTCGGATGGACACCTGATCGGCCCCGGCGACGTCCCTCCCGGCCGCCGTGTGCTGGTCGACCTGGCGCTGCCCCGGGACATCGATCCGGCCGTCGCAGAAGTCGACGGTGTCACGCTTGTCAACATCGACGACCTCGAGGAGACGGTGCTGCACAACATCGGCCTGCGTCAGGTCGAGGCCGCGCAGGCCTACGCGATCGTGGCCGTCCAGGCCAACGAGTTTCGCAGCTGGCTGGCCGCGCTCGAGGTGGTGCCCGCGATCACGCAGCTGCGGGCGCTGGCCGAGCAGATCCGCCGCGACGAGCTGGAGCGCATGGACGGCCGCTGGGAGTCGCTCTCCGAGGCTGACCGCGAGCGCGTCGACCAGCTCACCCGCAGCATGCTGAACAAGCTGCTGCACCGGCCCACCGTGCGGCTCAAGGAGCTTGCCGCCGAGCACGGCGACGCCGCGCACGTGGCCGCCATGAACGAGCTGTTCGGCCTCAGCTCACGGCCGTGATCCGGCTGGGCACGCGCGGCAGCGCGCTGGCTCGGGCCCAGGCCGGGTGGGTGGCCGACCGTCTGGACGATGCCGCGCTGGTCGTGATCGAGACGGCCGGCGACCGCGATCGCGAACGCCGCTACGACCAGATCGGCGACGGCCGGGCGGTGTTCACCCGCGAGATCGAGCAGGCGCTGCTGGACGGCCGCATCGACGTGGCGGTGCACAGCGCCAAGGATCTCACCGGCGACATGCCGGCCGGCCTCGAGATCGCAGCCGTGCCCGAGCGCGAGGACCCGCGAGACGCGTGCTGCGGGCCGTACGGCTCGCTGGCCGAGATCCCCGCGGGCGCCCGCATCGGCACCTCGTCGGCGCGGCGGGCCGGGCTGCTGAGCGAGCTGCGGCCCGACCTCGAGGTGGTGCCGCTGCGCGGAAACGTGGACACGCGCCTGCGAAAGCTGGATGAGGGCGAGGCCGACGCGATCGTGCTGGCCGCGGCCGGGCTGGTGCGGCTGGGTCTGCTCAGCCGCATCGGCTTCCTGTTCGATCCGTCCGTGTTCGTACCCGAGGCCGGGCAGGGCGCGCTGGCGCTGCAGGTGCGAAGCGGCGAGGCAGCGCTGGTGTCGTCGCTCGACCACTCGCCGTCGCACCGCCGCGTGGACGCCGAGCGGGCCCGGGTCGCGGAGCTGGGCGGTGGCTGCACGGTGCCGGTGGCGGCGCACGCCTGGTTCGAGCGGGGCGAGCTGCACGTGCAGTCGTGGGTGGCGCCGTGACCGTGTACCTGGTGGGTGCCGGACCGGGCGACCCGGGGCTGCTGACGGTGCGAGGGCGGGAGCTGCTGGGCCGTTGCGATGCGCTGGTCTACGACCGGCTGGCCGACCCGCGGATCGTGGCGCTCGCGCCGGCGTCTGCCAGGCGGGTCTACGCCGGCAAGGCGCCCGACCGCCACGCGCTCTCGCAGGATCAGATCAACGCGCTGCTGGTGGAGCTGGCCGGCCGGCATTCCTGCGTCGTGCGGCTGAAGGGCGGAGATCCGTTCGTCTTCGGCCGCGGCGGCGAGGAGGCGCAGGTGCTGGCGCAGGCGGGCGTCGACTGGGAGGTGGTGCCTGGCATCTCGTCGGCCTACGCGGTGCCGGCTTACGCGGGCATCCCGGTTACCCAGCGCGGCGTTGCCGCGCAGTTCACGGTCGTCACCGGCCACGAGGATCCCACCAAGCCGGAGAGCGACCTGGACTGGGCCTCGCTCGCGTCCACGCCGGGCACGCTGGTGTTCCTGATGGGCGTGCGCGCGCTGCGGGCGAACGCGGCCCGTCTGATCGAGCAGGGCATGCCCGGGGATACGCCGGCCGCGGTGGTCTCCCATGGCACCCGCCCCGGCCAGCGCACGGTGGTGGCGCCGCTGTCGGAGATCGCCGAGGCGGCGGGCGACCTCCCGGCGCCCGCGATCACGCTGGTCGGCGCCGTGGCGTCGCTCCGCGAGCAGCTGGCCTGGTACGAGCGGCGGCCGCTGTTCGGGCGGCGGGTGGTGGTGACGCGGGCGCGGGCACAGGCCAGCGGGCTGGCCGCGCGCCTGTCCGAGCTGGGGGCGCAGGTGGTGGAGGCACCCGGGATATCGATCGAGCCGCTCGAGTTCCAGCCGCCTGACCTGGCGTCGTACGACATCCTCTGCCTGACCAGCGCCAACGGGGTGGGGCGGCTGCTGGCCGGCGACGTGCGGTCGCTGCACGGCGTGACGGTGGCGGCCGTCGGCCGCGCCACGGCCGATGCGCTGGCGGCGCGCGGCATCGTCGCCGACGTGGTGCCGCAGCAGGCCGTCTCGGACGCGCTGCCGGAGGCCCTGGGCGAGGTCGCAGGCAAGCGGGTGCTGGTGGCGACCGCGGAGGGGGCGCGCTCGGCCCTGCCCGACGAGCTGCGCGCGCGCGGCGCGACGGTGGAGGTGCTGCACCTCTACCGGACGCTGCGCGAGCCGGTCGACGGGGAGGCGGTGGCCGCGTCCGACCTGGTCACGTTCACGTCGTCATCGACCGTCGAAAACGTGCTGGGAGCGCTGGCGCCGGCCGACCTGGCGGCGATCCGGGCGGTCTCGATCGGGCCGGTCACGAGCGGGTCGCTGCGAGCGCATGGCGTCGAGCCGCTGGTCGAGGCCGATCCGCACGACGTCGAGGGTCTGGTCGCGGCGGTGCTGCGGGCCGCGGCGATAGAGTCAGACCCCAGATGAGCCGGCCGATCGTCACGTTTCTGTCCGACTTCGGATCGTCGGATCCGTTCGTCGGCGTCTGCCAGGGGGTGATCGTCCGCACCTGCCCGGAGGCCGAGGTGATCCACCTGGCGCACGGGATCGAGCCGCAGTCGGTCGGGCAGGGGTCGCGGGTGCTGGCGGCGTCGGTGCCCTACCTGCCCGTTGGTGTGCACATGGCGGTGGTCGACCCGGGCGTGGGATCCGAGCGGCGGGCGATCTGCCTGCGTAGCGCCGACGGACGGCTGTTCGTCGGGCCCGACAACGGGCTGCTGATCGCGGCCGCAGAGGCCAGTGGCGGCATCGAGCTGGCGGTCGAGATCACCAGCTCCGACTACATGCTGGATTCGGTGTCGCGTACCTTCCACGGCCGCGACGTGTTCGCCCCCGTGAGCGGCCACCTGGCGGCCGGCCTCGACCCCGAGCGACTCGGCCACGCGGTCGATCCGGACACGCTGGTGCGTGCGCGAGAGCTGGCCACGAGCGTGGAAGGGTCGCTGCTGACGACCACGGTTCAGCAGCTCGACCGGTTCGGGAACATCCAGCTGTCGGCGGCGCTGGCCGACCTCGGCGAGCGGTTCGAGAGCGGCCGCAGGGTCGAGGTGACGCTCGGCGACGACAGCTACTTCGCGACCTGCGCGCGCACGTTCGCCGACGTCTCACGGGGCGATCTCGTCCTCTACGAGGACTCGGAGCGGCGGCTGTCGATCGCCATCAACCGCGGCAACGCCGGCGAGCTGATGGACGCCGCCACGCTGGACACGGTGCTGGTCGAGTTCGAGCCCGTGCTCAGCTGAACGAATCCGGCGACCCCCCTTGACGCGGGCGGCCGTGAGTGGTGGGATGGGAAGCACAGAGCGGTCTTCGCGGAGCGGTATCACCGTCCCGGAGGCCGCTCATCTGTGTTGCCGTCGGCCGCGGCGCCCGCGGTAGACTGACGCCCGCGGCGAGGTAGCTCAGTTGGTAGAGCACGCGACTGAAAATCGCGGTGTCGGCAGTTCGACTCTGCCCCTCGCCATCATCTCTAGAGGGTCTGTTAGAGCCAGTGGCCGGCAGATCAGCAGGGAAACCAGCCGTCCCCTACGTGTTTGCGACGGCGCTATCGGATGCCCGTGTCGTAGCTGAGGGTGACGTGAGTTGCGTTGCGCCGGGTGATCACCACCTCGAGCGGCGCCGGGGTACCCATCAAACCGTTCACCGGTTGAGCCACGAGACGGTAGGCCCCCACCGGTATCATCGTCTCGCGTGCGGTTCCGTTCGCGTCCGTCCTGAGCGTCATCTCGCTCGCCCCATCCAAGCTCAGCCGAGCGCCCTTCACAGGACGTGGGGCACATGCTGGGTCACCGGCCCTCTGGACTGGACACGTCGGCCCAGCGGTGACCGTGACGATCAGCGACCCGGAGTGCTCAGCGCCGCCCGATTGCCCACAACCATGCGCGACCAGCAGCAGCAGCCAGATCACAAGCATGCATCTCACTCTTCTTTGACCGCCACCGCGAAGCGATGGTTCCCGCGCTGGCTTTGCGCGGGGGTCCTATCCCGCTCAGGAGGCGCCCGTAGGTGCTAGGGGCGGCTGCCGGCCGGGCAACCGCCCCGTGGGCGTTTCGTGTTACGGAGAAACCGCGCCGTAGATGTCCTGGTCGAGTCCGCCGGCGTGTGGGCAGGTGTCCGGGCCGTACGTTCCGGTGGACGGATCCAGGGTGCGGCACTGCTTCACGTCCGCCCCGTCAAGGTCGGCGTCTCCCGACTCGCGGGGGTCGCTCCCGGCGACCGTGTTGCGCCAGTCGGTCCATGTGCTGAAAGCGAACAATCCGACTGACGACACCCAAAGGTAGTCGCCGCCGAAAGGTACCTGGCGGTCGTCGAACTGTTCGAAGTTGCCGTTTGACTTGACATTCGTCACCTTGACGGCCGTCGTCCAGGTAGTACCGCTGTCGGTGGAGCGGGCGGCGTACACGTCGAGCGCTGGAACGGTCGAGCGGTCGGCACAGTTGCCGATCGGACGGGTGGGGGAGTAGCAGCGGTCGTTTCGGCTGTCCCACCACATTGTGTGTAGGTAACCGCCGTCGGCGCTGATCGCCGGGTAGGACTGGTCGCCAACCGGTGACGGTGAGATCAACCTCGGCGCGGTGTGTGTCCCGGTCGCGCCGTTGTAGCGGACGAAGTATGTCCCCGCCTGGCTGCCGGTGCCGCCGCCCTCGGTGCCATACGTGTTGCCGGTGGCTACCTGCGTCCCCGGGATGGAGGCGTTGTAGACCAGGTACACATACTGGTGCGCGTGGTCGCGCTGATCGGTGGTCGAGTCGGTGGACGAGTCATTGCGGAAGAACGTGTACCCCGCAACACAGGCGTCAATCCCGTCGCCGCAATCGCGGTTCGTGCCACCCGCCGTCGACTGATCGGTCTCCTCCCACGGCGCATAGGTCACTAGCTGGGTCGGCTTCGAGAACGTGAGTCCACCGTCCGTCGACTTCACGATCTGCACCCCGGCCGGCTGACCGTTCTTCAAGGCGCCGGTGTCGTAGGTGACGTAAACGTCGCCGTTTCCAGTGATATCGATCCGCGGATCCTGCAGGTTTCCCGATTTTGGCGTCAGCAGCATCGGCGCCGAGAAGGTAGCGCCATGGTCGGTTGATCGCACGAAGTAGATGTTCGAGACGTTGAAGCCCGTGAACCGCGACCAGGCGAAATAGACGTTGCCGTCAAACCGGCCGCCGGTGCGGTCGGCCTCGATGGCGGTCTTGTCGTTGAACTTGCCGGTCGCCGCAGCCGACGAGCCCTTCGCCACCGTGACCGTGCCGACGTAGCGCTTGCCGTCGTTGATGGAGCCTCCGCCCGAGTTCACGTAGGTCGCGACCCATTCGTCGCCGAATCCCTTGGGGCTACCGCTGGGATCGCCGGAGCTTTCGGAACCGAAAAACGCACGTCCATGCCCGTCCCACGCGATCACCGGGTCACCGGCGCCGGCCGTCCGAATATGTGCCAGCGCGGCGAACGGCGACGTGTCGCCGGGATAGCCCGGAACCAACGAGCTTTGGAAGCTCGCACCGGCGTTCTGGGAACGATAGTAGCCGAGCCAGACGGGACCGGCCGGAGTGCCCGTGGCCGGATCGCCAGGCGGACCGAACACGCCGCAATAATCGTTTGAGCTACCCAAGATCACGCTGGCATTGCGCGGATCGATAGCTACTGCCGGCTCGTTCTGGCGCCCTCTGGCGACAGAGCATTCCCTCAAGATGCCGTCCGTGTACGCCTGACCGGTGGCAAGCGTGTAGGCACTCACATATCCGCCACCACCGTTGTCATTCGACAAGCGCACGTTCGTGCTCGGCGCCGCAGTCGCACCGCCGACATTCACCATAAAGGCGCTCACCAGGACCGCCGCCCCAATCAGCTTCCGCATTCCGTCCCCCTCCCAGACACTGGCGCTTCTGGCGGACGGTAGTCCGTTGCTGCGAATCGGTCAAGCTATTCCCTTATTGTTCACTCTAACCAGCGAATGATGCAACCGGCAGATTCACATCAACGCTGTTATGACCGTTCCGAGCGTCAGGCGGTCTCCGCCACCAGCTGCTCGGCGATGTCCAAGTACCGCGTCGCGCGCACGCCGACCCAGAACTCCACCGCGCGCTGCAGTTCGACCTCGCCCGCAGCCCGGTTGCCGTCGCGGATCATTGCTCGCGCGGCCAGCAGCCTGGCCAGCGCCTGCTCGGGCTTGCTGCCAATCTCGCCCAGCTCATCGCCGGCGTCGGCGTACCGGCCCTCGATGATCAGCTGCGTGACCGTCGCCCATCGCGACGGACCCTTGATGTCGTGCACGGCAAGCCGTTCCGGCTGGTCGGTCAATGCCAGCGCCAGCGCGAACACCGTCGACCAGGAACTCCACACCACCTTGCCGGGGCCGGCATCGGCCAGCTCGTCGCACAGGTCGGCCACTCGCCGCCGGGCGTTGCGGTCACCGCTGGTAGCGGTGATCAGGGCCGCATCGGCCAACGTCGGGAGCAGCACCTGCGGCTCCCCCGAACGCCGGCAGAAATCGAGCGCCTGGGCGGAATGGGCTTGGGCGTTACCCTCGCCGCGGGCTGCCGCGATCCTGGCGCGGGTGGTGTCCGCAGCCGCCTCCATGTAGTGCGGCCCCACCTGTGCCACCCACCGGTCAAGACGCGTGAACGCCTCGTCCACGGCGTCCCAGTCGCCGTTCAGAAACGCGAGGATCCCCAGCTCGGTCTCGAACCACACCACCTGGAAGTCGATGCCGAAGCGCCGCGCCACCTCGGCTCCCCGCTGCTCGAGCTCGGCCGCTCGACGGAGGTCGCCGAGTTCGGCCAGCGTGCTGCCCAGGTTCTTGCAGCCGCGGATGATTCCCTCTACTGCGTTGATCCGGTCGGCGATTTCGAGACTCGCCTCGAGGTCGGCCAACCCACCCAGATCGCCTCGATTCGTGACGCGCACCACGCCGCGGGTGTTCAGCACGTGGCAGCGAATGTCCTCCAGGTCGAACTCCTCGGCGATGCCGAGGGCTCGCTCGCAGAGTGCGATCGTCTCCTCGAACTGGCCACGCAGCATCGTGTTCACGGCCAGCCGGCTGGCGACGTGCGCCACCGTCGGGGACGGTTCGGCTTGCTCGATCAGGCTCTGCGCCCTGGAGGATGCCGCCCGCGATTCCTCGCTGTGTCCGACGTTCCAGTAGTGGAACCCATTCAGCATCTCTGCCTTGGCGGCGTTGCCGAGATCGCCGGAGGCGTGGAGACTGTCGCGCGCCTCGATCAGCCACTGATTGATCTGGGCGCGGTTCATGCCCAGCCCCGCATCGGCGGCCGCGATCACCAGTTCCGGCCAGGCCGGATCATCCTTCGGCCACAGCACGAGCGCCGCGTAGTAGTGCTGCTGGGCGGCCGACAGCGAGTTGAGCGCGATGGCTCGGTCGCCCGCATCGCGCAGCGCCATACGCGCGCGCAGCTCGAGTTGCTCGGTCGGCTGCCCCGCATCACGCGCGTACTCGAGCGCCCGCGCATAGTGGTGAGCGAGCATGTCGGACACGTCACCGCGGTCGGCGGACAGCGATTCGATCCACGCCGCCGCCCGTTGGTGTTTGTCGGCGCGCTGGACGCGGGGGATCTGCCCGTACGCCACGTCACGCATCAACACGTGGCGAAACGCGTACTCGGTGTCCGCCGCAACCGTCGATCGTCGTTCCCGCCGCAGCATCTCTCGCCGTTCCAGCGCGTGCAGGTGAGCCTCGACCTGATAGGGATCGGTGCCGCTCATGGAGGCCAGTGCTCCCAGCCAGACCACCTTGCCCAGCACCGAAGCGTCCTGCAGCAGGCGCTTCTGATCGGCCGGCAGGTCATCGAGGCGGGCGGCGATCAGCCCTTGCACGGACTCGGGAACCGGCAGCTCCGTCGTCTCCGACAGCCGCCAGCGGCCCCGATCGTGCTGGAGGTGGCCGCGGTCGATCAGCATCCGCACGTACTCCTCGGCGTATAACGGGTTCCCCGCCGCCGTGCTGAGAAGCATGGCCTGGGTTTCGGCCGGCAGCAGCGCCTGCTCCAGCAAGGTGCTGATCAGTCGCGCGATGTCCGGGTCGTCGAGAGGAGACAGCGCCACCGTGAGGGCGTTTCGCTTGCCGCCACCCCAGCCGCCGCGACGGTCGAGCAACTCCGGACGCGCCGTGCAGACGATTAGCATCGACACGTCGCTCGACCAGTCGGCCAGGTGGTCGATGAAATCGAGCAGCGCATCATCGGCCCAATGCAGATCCTCGAATACCAGCACAAGCGGATGACGGTCGGCCAGCGCCTCCAGGAAGCGGCGCCAGGCGGCCGCCGCCTCGCTGGAGCGGTTTCCGCTGGTACTGGTCACCCCCTCCAGCCCCGCCAGCGCTCGCACGTGCTCCTCGACCCAGGCCGCCTCGAGCGGGTCGCTGATCATGTCCACCACCGTCGCGCGCAGCTTCCGCCCTGCCTCCTCGGCCGCATCGGTGTCGAGGATGCCCGCCTGCGCCTTCACCATCTCGCCAAGCGCCCAGAAGGTGACGCCTTCGCCATAGGGCAGCGAGCGTCCCTGACGCCATGTGATGAAGTCGGGATCGCGTTCAACGGCCTGCATCAGCTCCCACACCAGCCGGCTCTTGCCGATGCCAGGTACGCCGACCAACGTGACCAGCTGCACGGCCCGCTCCGAGCGGCAACGGCGAAGCGCATCGACCAACAGGTCGACCTCCTCGCCACGCCCCACCAGCGGCGTCGTGGGCCGCTGGACCACATCGATACCCAGCCGCGCGCGCGCCTCGACCGCCTGCCAGACCTGCAGCGGCTGTGACTTGCCCTTGGCCACGACCGGCTCGGCGCTGCGGTAGGTGATGGCACGGTCGGTGGCGTGGTACGTGGTCTCGCCGACCAGGATGCCGTCGACCGGTGCGGACGTCTGCAGGCGGGCGGCCGTGTTGACCACGTCACCGGATGCCATGCCCTCGCCACGGGCGGCATCAGCGCTCAGCACCACCAGCGCCTCGCCGGTGTTCACGCCCACGCGGACGTGCAGGTCAAGCTCAGGGTCCTCGTCATTCAGCCGGTCGATCGCGGCCCGGATCGAGAGGGCGGCTCGCACCGCCCGTTCCGGGTCATCCTCGTGGGCGACCGGTGCGCCGAACAGCGCCATCACGGCGTCGCCGATGAACTTCTCGACCGTGCCCCCGTAGTGCTCCAACTGCTCGCGCAACAGGGCGTGGTAGGGGGCGAGCGTTCCGCGCACATCCTCAACATCCATTCGCTCGCTTCGGCTTGTGAAGCCGACCAGGTCGGCGAACAGCACCGTCACGATCTTGCGCTCCTCACGCTGCGCCACTTCGCCGGTCGCCAAGGGCGCGCCACAGGCTCCGCAGAAGCGGAAGCCGTCTGGGTTCGCCTGGCCACACGCGGTGCAGATCGTCACCGGTCGAGTCTACGGCCTCGCCGTAAGGGATCGCTCAGACGTACCGATCAGGTGCTGGCCGAGACCGTCGCCTCGTCGCGCAGGTACTGGTGCACGAATGCGATGGCCATGCTCCCTTCGCCCACTGCGGCTGCCACGCGCTTGACCGGGCTGTAGCGGACGTCGCCGCAGGCGAAGATGCCGGGGACGCTGGTCTCGAGCAGGTACGGGTCGCGGCCACCGCCGGTCCGGGCCTCGACCGGCACGTCCGGCCCTGTCAGCACGTAGCCGTTGTGGTCGGTCGCGATCTCGGACGGCAGCCAGGCGGTCTCGGCATCGGCGCCGATGAACACGAACAGTCCGCCGGAAGGGAGCCATTCGCTCTGGCCGGTCTGCGAGTCGCGCACCTGGATCTCCTCCAGCCGGGCCTCGCCACGTACGGCCGCGACCTCGCTCGTGTGGCGGACGGCGACATTCGCCTGGGCGGAAACCTGATCGAACAGGTACTGCGACATGCTGCGCACGAGTCCGGCGCCTCGGCACAGGATCGTGACGCTGCGCGCGTGCGTGGCGAAGAACAACGCAGCCTGCCCGGCCGAGTTGCCGGCACCGACGATGTGCACATCGAGTCCGTGCACACTCGACGCCTCGCTGCGCGCAGCGCCGTAGGAGATGCCCTTGCCCACCAGCGGCTCGAAGCCTTCGATCTCCAGCCGACGCCATGACACGCCGCAGGCGAGGATGATGGTGCGCGCGCGAACCACGTCCCCGCCGTCCAGATACACCTGCCGGCTAGCAGCGTCGATACGGGTGATCGTTCGTGTCACCACGATCTCGGCGCCCAGCCGGTGAGCCTGCTGCAGCGCGCGGCTGGCCAGCTCGTCGCCGGACACGCCGGATGGGAATCCGAGGTAGTTCTCGATCCGCGAGGACGTACCCGCCTGGCCACCTGGCGCCTCGCGCTCGATCACGATCGTGCGCAACCCCTCGGACGCGCCGTACACCGCCGCGGCGAGGCCGGCCGGCCCGCCGCCCACGACCACGGTGTCGTACTCCGCCGCCTCGGCCTCGGTTGCCAGCTGAAGCAGCTGTGCGACTCGTCGAAGATCAGGCTGCACCACCGTCTTGCCGTTCACCAGCCGAATCACCGGGCAGTCCTCCGCCGCCGGGAGAGGGCCGCCCCAGACGGCTTCGCCGTCCGCGGCATCGGCGGTGATCCATCGGAATGTGACCTGGTTTCGGTCGAGAAAACGGCGCAGCTGGCTGGTGGCGGGATCCCAGCGCTGGCCGACGACGATCGCGCGTGGCGGCGGGGTTTCGGCGGTGATCCCCTGGAGCCTGCCGATTCGCTCGCGCGCGAGCGCTCCAAGCCGTTCGCCCACCTCGGGCGACTGGGCGACCGTGGCGTGATAGTCCTCGGCCTCGAGCCGCATCAGGCGGGTCGGCTCGACCGCGCGGAAGCCGAACGGAAACGTCGTTCCAAGCGCAATCGGCACCTCGCCCACCAGCTCGCCGGGGCCACGACCACCCACCACCCGCAGGATGCCATCGACCATGTTCACCGTCTCCAGCCGACCCTCGAGCACCGCGAACAGCACACGCCGCTCCTGCGCGTGCACCGCGTATTCCCCCGGTGCGAGCCGCACGTCGGCTGCCAGGCGGGCCAGCCGTTCGCAGGCGTCCCCGCTCAATCCTTCGAAGATGGTGATCGCGGCGACTTCGTCCGCCGTCAGCACTCCCGCTCAACCTCCATGCAGCGGAGCCTACATGCAGCGTTTCCAGCCGACTCCACGGCAGCTCATCGGTGGCGACTCTCGTCGTGGCGGGGCAGCCCGTCGTCGGGGATCGGCTCCCATGGTGCGGCGTAGGCAACAAACTGACGCACGCTGGGACGGATCCCGGGATCCTCGTCGAACGTGCCCATCCGGATGCCGATCGAGTCAGGGTGGCTGAGATTGCGCCCGAACAGCGATGAGCCGCAGCTGCCGCAGAACCACTTCTCGCCACCGCCGGGCGGTTGCCACATCCGCAGCATGTCCTCGCCCGCAACGATCCGAAATCCGCCCGGTGCGGGATGAGCGTTCGGCGACGCGGCCGCTCCGCTGCGCCGCTGGCAGCGCTTGCAGTGGCAGTAGCTGGCCGCGACCAGAGGTGCGGTCACCTCGTAGCGCACCGCCCCGCAGTTGCAGCCCCCGGTGAGTGGGAGGTCGCTCATCTCAACCCATCGCCTTTCCGGTCGTGCCGTGTGTCTCGAGATCGGGATCGACGATATCGTGTCGCCGTGAGGGTCGCCGCCCTGTATGACATCCATGGCAACGCGCCGGCGCTGGACGCGGTGCTTGCCGACGTGCCCGGCTCGGGTGCCGACCTGATCGTGGTGGGCGGTGACGTGGTGGAGGGGCCGCTGCCGGTGGAGACGCTGAAGCTTCTGGACGCCCTCGCGATGCCGCTGGTCTGGGTGCGCGGGAACTGTGACCGCGATCCCAGCGAATGGGTCCGAGAGCGCGTCGGCGAGGAACGGGTTGCGTGGCTTGCCGGGTTGCCCACGACCGTCACGATCGACGTCGATGGCCTCGGCGCGGTGTGCTTTTGCCACGGCTCGCCGCGCAGTGACGAGGACATCGTCACGGCCGTGTCGGCGGTCGCACGGGTCGAACCGATGCTGGAGGGCGTCGACGAAGCGCTGGTCGTGTCCGGGCATACCCACGTCCAGTTCGACCGCATGGTGGCGAACCGGCGACTGGTCAACGCCGGCAGTGTCGGGATGGCGTACCAGGGGGAGCCCGGCTGGGCCTACTGGACCACCTTGGGACCGACGGTGGAGCACCGTCGTAGCGGCTTTGACGCCGATGCTCTGGCAACGACGCTCCGCGATAGCGGGTATCCGAATCCCGGGTGGTTCGCACCCGAGAGCGCCGAACAGGCGGCGGCGGAATACGAGCAGATGGCCCAAGCACAGCACTGACCCCAAAACCGGGGAGCCCCCAATGGTGCGGTCAGCCTCCCGTGCAGGTGGTGAGATGCGAACGCAGGTCGGGGGTTTTCCCTGCTGCGATGCGGCTCCCGGAGGACAAGACTGGTCGCATGTCCATCGTCCACCATACGTGTAGCGATCAGGATCCGGCGGGGTGATCGAGATGCGACGCTTGCGCCGACTGCTCTGCTCCCACCACCAGACCGTCCACGCTGCCGCCGGCACGCGCTGTGTGGCCTGCGGTCGGCGGGTCTGACCTACCGGCTGCCTCGGATCGCAGCCGTTATCTCCGCGTCCCGTTCGCCGCCGCAGGCGCGTCCGCGTCCGACGTCTCCGCGATCGGCAGATCCGCGATGACGGTGGTTCCGCCGCCTGCCGGGCTGATGACCCGAAGCTGTCCGCCAAGTGCGCTGACCCGATCAGCGAGGCCGTTCAGGCCGCTTCCCAGCTCGCGATCGGCACCTCCGCGGCCGTCGTCGGCGACCTCGACATGGAGCTGTGCATCGTTGCGGCGCAGGCTCACGCGGACGGTCTGGGCGTCCGCGTACTTCGACGTGTTGGTGAGTGCTTCCGAGATGACGTAGTAGGACGCCGCCTCGACCTGCGACGGAACGCCCGGCGGCGGGTCGATCGAGAGCTCGACCGGCACCGGACTGCGACGAGCGAGCGCCTCGACGGCGGCGCGCAGCCCCTGGTCGGTCAGAATGGCGGGATGGATGCCTCGCGCCAGCTCTCGCAGCTCGGCAAGCGCCTGCATCAGCTGATCGCTTGCGGCGTCGAGCAAGGCCGAGGTCTGACTGGTCTCGTCGACGGTCGAGCGCGCCATGCGCAGCGCGAGTGAGAGCGACACGAGCTGTTGCTGGGCTCCGTCGTGGAGGTTTCGCTCCAGGCGGCGGCGCTCGGCGTCGCCGGCGGCGACGATGCGAGCTCGTGAGGCGGCAAGCTCCGCGCGTGCCGCGGCGCTTGCCAGCCCCAGCGCAATCAGCTCGGCGAACTCCTCGATGCGCGTCTCGGAGTCAGGGGTGAGGGGCGCGTCGCGGGTGGTCGAGACGACGATGGCGCCCCAGAGCTCCCCTCCCACGCGGATCGGGGCCGCCACCGACGCGTCAATGCCGAGGCTTCGGATCACTGCCGCGAACTCACCGGCGACATTCGAGTAGTCGTCAACGCGGGCGGCGCGGTTGTGTCGTCGCACCTGTCCTACCGCGGTGGGGCCGTCGAACGTGACCCGGGAGCCGACGGGGAGCGCGCGGAAGCCGCGAGTCCAGCCGCCCACCATCGTGCCGGCGTTGGCATCAGGTCCGAACCGGACGACGTTGGCTGAGCGTCCGCCGAGCAGGCAGGCGACCTCCTCGGCCACGATATCGAAGACGCTGGATGAGTCGAATTCCGACGCGACGCAGGTCGCCACCCGGCGCAGAGCCGCCTGTTGCTGGGCGAGCCGGCGCAGATCGGCGGCGGCCCGGTTCCGCTCGGTCACGTCCTGCCCGATCCCGGTGGCACCGGTGATCCTGCCGTCCGCGTCGCGGTCGGGGGTCGTGCTCCACGAGATCTCGCGAATCTCGCCCGACCGGGTGCGGAGCGGCGCCTCCTCGTGTTCTGCCACCTTCCCCGTCGCCAGCTGCTCGACGATCGTGCTTTGGTCGTTGAACGTCTCTGCCCAGACCCGGCCAAGCAACTCCTCCCGCGTCCACCCACTGAGCTCGCACAGGTACCGGTTGCAGAATCTGATTCGCCCGTCGAGGGCCGTGCTCACCGCGACCAGCTGGACACCCTCGAGAACGTCGAGCAGGCGCTGCTCCGAGGCTTTCGCCTCCTGGACGCGCGCCCGCAGCTCGACCTCAAGCCCCTCGTTCCGGGCGATCCGAGTGGGGGCGTGCTCCTCTGCCACCCGCGACGCCGGCTCTCGCAGCGGCGCCCCGCACCCGCCGCAGAACCTGTTCGTCTTCGGGTTCTCGTGACCACACGCCGCGCAGATCATGACCAGCCGAGTCTACGACCTGACCACAGGCGGCGTCTGACGGGTCTCGGCGCGTACTCGAAACGCTGTGAAATAGAGCAACGCCGCGGCTGCCAGCAGCATCGCCCAGCCCGAGGTCAGCCCTGGCGTGATCACGTCGGGCAACATGCGGGACGTGGTTCCGCGCTTGACCAGCTGTTCGTGCCAGAAATCGTTTGCAGCGACCATCACGCCATAGACGAGCAGCACGGGCAGGTAGCAGGCCAGCATCGTCCGCAGTCCGGTGGCGCGCATCGTCGGGAGCGCCCGGCGCAGGCCAAGCGCCGTTGCCGCCAACAGCCAGCCGTCCAGGCCCTCGTGGTTTCCCAGGTGCACCGCATGGAGGTGCGGATGCCCCGGCTCGGGCAGGATCTTCTTCGACATGAACACCTGCGACAGGACGGGGACGTCGCCGACGTAGACGCCGACGTTGGCGAAGATCCACGGCAGCGCAGCGACTCCCATCACCGCCAGGAGCGCGATTGCCACGCGGTCGCAGATACCGACCGCCATTCGCGGGCCCGGGCCTGTGCGGCGAAGCGCCACCGCTGTGAGCGCCGCGGCGATGCCGACGCCGCAGGCGGCGAGCAGGTTGGAGGGCTTTGCGTCGAGGTTCGACTGGGTAATCACGCCGGGCCAGGCGATGGTCATGCACAGCACAACCGACGCAGCCGAGCCGCCGATCACCGCCCGCCGCGCGGCCGGCGTGTGCGGCGAGCTCAGCAGCCGGTCGGCTGCAGGTGCCAGCAGCGCCGGCGCCGCCAGCGAGATCGGCCAGCCCAGGAGCACCAGCACGCGTGCCGCACCCGCGCCGAACCCGGTGCCGGTGACGTTGTAGAAGTCGCTCGCGGGGAGGCGTGCGTAGGTGATCCAGACCAGCGCCGCCACGATCGCCCACATCAGCCACAGCGCCCGCGCCTCTCGCAGGCTGGGACCCTCTCCGGCGGTCGGGATGCTCACGCCGTCCGCAGCTCGGGTCGCATCCAGAGACCGTCGCGCGGGCGCAGCGACACGCGCGCCTGCGGCACCACCGGCCGGGCCGGATCGAGCCGCAGCCGCCAGCGGCGGCCCAGCTCGGCCAGCACCAGCACCGCCTCGAGCATGGCGAAGCCGACGCCGATGCACTTGCGCGTGCCCGCGCCGAACAGTGGGTACGCCCAGTCGGGGCGGGCGGTGGCGACATCACCAAGGAATCGGTCGGGGTCGAACCGAAGCGGGTCGGGGTAGAGGCGCGGGTCGCGGTTGACGACGAAGGTCGGCATCAGCACGGCGGCCCCGGCCGGGATCATGTACCCGCCGATCTCCTGGTCGCGCAGCGCGCGCCGCTCGATGCCCCAGGCCGGCGGGTACAGCCGCATCGACTCGAGCAGCACCGCCTGGGTGTAGGGCAACGCAGCGGCGTCCTCGGCAACGAGCCCACGGTCGCCGACCGCCGCCGCCAGCTCGTGATGGAAGCGGGCCTCGGCCTCAGGGTGCTGGGCGAGCGTGTACCAGGTCCAGCTGAGCCCGTTCGCGGTCGTCTCGTGACCCGCGGTGATCAGCGTCAGCGCCTCGTCGCGGATCTGCGTGTCACTCATGCCGGTGCCGTCGCCCTCGACGTCGCGGGCGGCGAGCAGAATCGCCAGCAGGTCGCCGTCCCCGCCGTCGGCCTCAGCGCGGCGGTCCGCGATCACCCGCGCCGTCGAGCGCTCCAGCTGCTCGATGCCCGCGCGGAAACGACGGATGCGTGGAAGCGGTGTTCGCAGCAGCACCGGCAGCAGCGCAACGGTCAGATAGTCGAAGAACTCCCCAACCTCGGCCACTGCGCGGCCGATGTCGCGCGCGTCGTCGTCCAGCTCTGCACCGAACAACGCGCGCGAAACGACCCGCAGGGCCAGTTCCGACATGTCTGCGGCCACGTCGCGTACCTCGCCCTCGCGCCAGACCGCGTCGATGCGATCCGCCTCGTCGACCATCACGGCCGCGTAGGAGGCGACGCGGCGGCGGTGGAAGGCCGGCTGCAGCATGCGACGCTGGCGCAGGTGGAAGTCGCCCTCGCTTGTGAGCAGGCCATTTCCCAGCACGATGCGGGCCCGTTCGAAGCCGGGCCCCTTCTTGAACGACTTCTGATGGGTGACCAGCACCTGGCGGATAAGGTCTGCGCGCAGCACGACGTACACATGCTGCGGCCCGATGCGAAAGTGCACGAGGTCGCCGTGGCGCTCGTGCAGCCCGGTCATCACTGCCGTCGGGTCGTCGTGAAGGCCGGTAATGACGCGGAGCGAACCGAGGGCGCCAGGGCCGGGTGGGAAACGGTGGCGTCTGGTCAGGTGCGGTATTGTCGCGAGTCGTCAGCGATGCTGCAACCACCGCGACAGGGTGTCCCCTGGTGGCTCCGCGCATACCTGTTGGTGGGCGCGGTGCAGGGGCTTGCGATCGGGATGACGGGCCTGATCCGGCCGGCCCACGTGGTCGGCTTTCCGCTCCAAACCACGCCGCTGAACACCCGGTTCGTCGCCGCCTTCTACCTGGCCGGAGCGGCAGGGCTGATCGTCTCGGCGGCGGCGCGTCGGGCGGTGGACACCCGCATCTTCCTGGTCGGGTTCATCGCTGTGACGGCCCTCCTGCTGGCGGCGACGATCTGGTACTGGTCGACCTACACCGATGGCGGCATCCCGTATCCCTGGGTGACCTCCTATGTGGTCGAGCCGATCGTCGGGGTGGCGATCCTGGTGGGGCTGCGGCTGTGGCGCGCGGACAGCCCAGGCCGGCACCATATGAGCACGGTGTACGCAGCCGAGGCGGCCGTGTTCGCAGTGGTCGGGCTGGTGCTGGCGACCGCGCCGGACACCGCCGTGCGCATCTGGCCGTGGGCGCTGACGGCGGTGCTGGCGCGCACCTACGCGGCCATCTTCCTGGCGTTCGCGCTGGGAGCCGCGCTGGCCGCCGGCGAGCGGCGTCCACAGGCGGTGCGGGCGTTCGCCGTGAGCTCGCTGACCCTGGTGGCGGTGACCGCGGCGGTGTCGCTCGCACACCACGCGAAGTTCGACGGCGGGCTGTCCACCTGGGTGTGGGTGGCGGGGCTGGCAGCCGGGCTGGCCGGGTTCGCCGTCGCAGGGATCGCATCGCTTCGGCCCGCGCCGGAGACGGCGTGACGGCGCCCAGCCTGCGGCCGTACCTGTGGCTGCTCGGGGCGGCGCTGCTCGCGCAGGGGATGCTGTCGTGGGCGCTCGACTGGGACGGGCGTGCCAGCAACGCCCTGCCCTGGCGGTTCGCCAACGCCGACCCGCGGCATGCGTTCATCCACGTCGCCTGGGGCGCCGTCATGCTGATCCTCCTGGCGCGAGGTTTGGACGAGCGCGGCTGTGTGCGGCTGGCGCTGGTGTTCGGCGTGTTCTATACGGCGCTGGCGGTGCTCGGCCTGGTCGTTCACCACCCGCTGGGACTGCGCCTCGACCGCGGCGAGAACGTGTTCCATCTGCTGGTCGGTCCGATCACGCTGACGCTCGGCCTGGTCGCGCTGCGCGCACAACGGATACCGGCGTGATCGCGGCCGCGGCGGTGCTGAGCGTGCTGGCCGCGCTCGCCGTGGTGAAGACGCTCGAGCAGCGGATTCCGCCGGTCGCCGTCCGGATCGGGCTGCTGGTGTTCGTGCTGGGACCGCTGGCCGCGCTGGTGTATGCGATGTGGGCGCTCTGGCAGTGGGCGCTGCAGCCGATCGATCTGCTGCTGCTGGTGGTATTCGCGGTCGTGACCGGGCTCGGCACCTCGCTCGGCTACCACCGACTGCTGACCCACCGCAGCTTCCAGACGACTCCTTGGATCACCGGCATGGCGCTGGCGGCCGGTGCCATGGCGGTGCCCAGCCGGCCGATCGACTGGGCGGCGCGGCATCTCGAGCATCACGCCCACGCCGACCGCGAAGGCGATCCGCACAGCCCGCTCGACGGGCTGCTCCACGCTCACGTCGGCTGGATGTTCGGCGTCAGCGCCGCCAAGCGCGAGCGCTACTGCCGCCGGCTGACGCGGGATCCCGTCGTGATGTTCATCGAACGGACGGCACTGGTGTGGTTGGCGCTGGGACTGGCGGTACCGGCGTTGATCGACGGCTGGCGCGGGCTGCTATGGGGTGGGATCGTACGGATGGCGATTCACAACCACGCCATGTTCGGTGTCAACTCGATCTGCCACGCGTTCGGCTCGCAACCGTTCGCAACCGGGGACGAAAGCCGAAACAACCGGCTGATCGCAGTGCTGGCGTTCGGCGAGGGCTGGCACAACAACCATCACGCCTTCCCGGCCATGGCCTACCACGGCATGGGCAGCCGACCGGACGCGACCGGCCTCGTGATCCGGGGGCTGGAGCGTGCCGGGCTGGCCTGGGACGTCAACAGGCCGGACCCTGCGGCGGTGGCCAGGCGACGAACACTAGAGATCACGGGCTCTACGCGACCCCAACCGCGTCGATCGCACGCATCAGCGTCGCTCGCTCCTGCCGCCACGCCGGCGTCGGCGAGGCGGCCACGATCACCGTCCGCCCGGACCGAGACTGTGCCAGGCAGGCGATTTCGGTGTAGCGGGTGGTGCCGCTGGTGTAGGAATCCTGCACGCACCGTGCGGCGACGCCTCCGCCGAGCCGGAGCTCGCCCCGGCTAGCGAGCAGCTGCACGTTGCGATCTCCCTCCCCGCGGTTGTGGCTGAGGCGGAACCCGACCCATGAGCCGAGCTGCTCCTCCTCCGTCGCCGGCGTCGCGTTCAGATATGCGCGCGGATGATCGGGGTTGGCGCCCAGCACGAAGGTGGCCGAGCCAGGATCCCCGGATACCCGATGCCAGCCGGGAGGGGCCGCCAGCGCGGCCCCTCCCGTGGCGAGACGAACCGAACGCCAGTCATGCGGTGCCGCCTGCGTTCGCAACGAGGCGAGGACGCCGGCACTGGCGGCCCGCCCGCCTGTCGCGGCCGACCCGGCCGACCCGCAGGCCGACGCCAGCAAGGCCACGATCAGACCAACCGCGAGGATCGCGCCTCGAGCCGCCGTTCGCCGTGCGGGATCAGAGGTCGCCATCGCCATCGCTGGGCCCACCGAAGTTGTCGCCGTCACCGTCGCCGCCGCCGTTCTGGGGGATCCCCGACGACGGTGCCTTGGCGGTCGATGTGGACTTCCCGCCGCCGTTGCCCCCACCGTTCTGGGACGTCGTGGACGGTGCCTTGGCGGTCGATGCCGGGGGCTGCGTGCTCACCGAGTGGCCGGCGCTGTTTCCGCCGCCCTGCCCGGACGTGCCGCCGCAAGCCGCGGCCGCCATCGCAACTCCCAGCACCACTACCAGCAACTTGCTACGCATGATCGTCACCATTCCTCGTGTAGTCGTAATCACAGAATGGAACGAACTACGGCCAGGTGGTCGTGGCCGGATGTGCCGCTCACAGAATCCGCCAATCTGGGGTGAGGCGGAACGCACGCTGCGCTCAGGCAGGTCGTGCCAGCACGAACACCACGTCACCCAGCCAGCCCACCGGCACTCGCGGATCGACCACGTGTGTCACGTGCTGCGCGGCCCGCCCGGCCGCGCCGTGGCTGGATGCGAGCCGCCCGGCGATATAGGAGGCGTGAAACGTGCGAGGCACGACCCGCCATTCCACCATCGTGAAGCCGGCTTTGTGCAGCATCATGTCGAGCGTCTCGGGAGTGAAGTAGTGCAGATGAGGCCGAATGAACCAGGGCCAGCTGCCATGACGCACCCGGGCATGCAGGCCGGCCACGTTCACGGTGGACAGCGCCAGCATGCCCTCGTCGTGGAGCACGCCGCGCAGCCGGCGAAGCGTGTCCAGGGGGTCCACCAGGTGCTCGAGCACGTCCAGCATCACCACCGCGTCGCGGCTGCCCGGGTCGGCGTCCAGCGTCTCGACCGTCCCCTGTTCCAGGTCGACGTCGAACAATCGCCTGCCGGTCTCGACCGCCCAGCGACTGGGCTCGATGCCCTTCGCATCCCAACCGGCCTGCTCGGCAACCGACAGGAAGAGCCCCGCATTCGATCCCACCTCCAGCAACCGGCGGCCCGGCAGCAGGTAGCCGTCCAGCCGGTCGATTACCCATCGGAACAGCTCACGCCGGCCCTGCTCCTCGGACAGGTACTGCTCGTCCACCATCGCCGTGTAGTTCTCGACGATGCGTTCCGGCGTGTCGGCCGGCCGCGAGCTGGTCATGCCGCAGTCCAGGCAGCGGACGATGTCATCGTGGCGGGCGAGGCCGCCGCTGGTGCACGAGAACTCGCTGACCGAAGTCTCGCCGGTGACGTTGGCCGGATACAGCAGCGCAGCGTCGGCGGAGCCGCAGAGCGCGCACGTGTGCTCGACACGGCCGCGGAGCGACGGGCGCCGCTGCCGCGCGCCGGAGAAGGTGACGGCCGAGCGGCGGCCACGGCGTCCGCGCGTCGCCGTGCGCCGCCCGCAGTAGATCAGGCTGTGCGCGACGTAGCGCAGCGATCTGGCCACCGAGATCGACGATGACTCCTTTGTGTAGCGGGTCTCGATCGGCACCTCGACGACGCGCTGGCCGGTGGTGACGGCGTCCACGATCAGCTGTGAGTCGAACACGAAGTCGTCGCTGTAGCGCAGGATCGGCAACTCCAGCAGGCAGCGGCGTGTGTATGCGCGGAGCCCGCTGTGCAGCTCCGTGAAGCGCGAGCCCAGCATCAGGTTCTCGAGCGTGGTTGCGGTGCGATTGCCCAGGTACCGGTAGAGCGGCATCCCGCCACCGCGAGGGTCGGAGAGACCGGCGAAGCGCGAGCCGAACGTCATGTCGGCACGGCCGGCGAGCAGCGGGGCGATCAACAGCGGCACCGCGGTGGGGTCGTACTGGTAGTCGGGGTGCAGCATCACCACGATGTCGGCACCGTGCTCCAGCGCCCGCCGGTAGCAGGTCTTCTGGTTGCCGCCGTAGCCACGGTTCTCGTCGTGGACGTAGACCGTGATGTTGAGCTTGCGGGCGACGGCGACGGTTTCGTCGCCGCTGGCGTCGTCGACCAGGATCAACTCATCCGCGATTCCAACCGGGATGTCGGCGACGGTGCGTTCGAGCGTGTCCGCCGCGTGGTACGCGGGCATGGTGATGACGACTTTGGTCATAGGCGGCCGCGCTGCGGGCCGCCGGGATCATACCGGCGACGAAAGATCCGCCATCCCGTCAGACGACCACGCTGTGATGCCGCTGTGCATGAGCAGCACCGCGCCGGCCGCGGTCGTGGGGATGTACCAGATCGCCTGCATGATGATCGAGAAGGCGAGCGCCTCGGCCTGACCGACCCCGAACAGCGCCATGCCCGAGACGCACAGCCACTGAAAGGTGCCCACGAACCCCGGCGACGATGGGATGGCCGCGCCCAGGTTGATGACCGTGGTGAGGAACGCGATCTCGAGCGGCGACACGCCGATGCCGAGCGAGTCGGCCACGAGCCACGCCGCGAACGCCCAGCAACCCCAGCCGACGGCCGTGAACGCCATCACCACCACCGCGTCGCGCCGGTTGACGAGCGCGCCCGTGCCGTGCACCAGCCCGCTCAGCTGCCTGCCCGGCCGCGACCCGCGCAGCCGGTCGAGCACTCGCGCCGGTGCAAGCCGCTGTCCGCCGGTGTGCAGCCGCGCGACCGCCAGCACGAGGCACAGCAGACCGCCGACCACCAGGGCGGCCAGGAACACGTGGCGCAGCCATGACCGGTGCGGGACGAAGGGAAAGATCACGCTGAACGCCAGCACCAGAAAGAGCACGTCGGATGACCGGTCGACAAGCACCGTCGAGAAGGCGCGGTTCTGGGGGATACGGGCGGCGCGGCCCAGCCAGTAGCCGCGCATCACCTCGCCCGGCCGTCCCGGGATGACGTTGTTCACGGCCACGCTCGCGATCACCAGCCGCAGGAAGCTGCGCCAGCGCATCCGAGCCGAGCGGCGCGTGATCCAGCGCCAGCGCGCCGCCTGAACCGAGTAGATGACGCCGATCAGGGCGAACGCTCCGGCAACCGGCAGCGGGTCGGCCCGGCGCAGGGCGTCCGCGACCTCACCGGGGCGCAAACCGCGCACCGCCAGGAACATGAAGATCAGGCTGAGCGGCACGCCGACCAGCAATCCGATCGTGATGTTGCGGCGAAACAGCCGCGGGCCCGCGATCGCCGAGCCGTCTTGCGGAGCGGCCGGGCTGCTGTTCGGCGATTCGACGGGGGACACCGGCGAGCGACTATACCAGCGTCGGTGCCGTGATCCGGCTATCCGGCAGGACTCAGAGCGTCAGGCAGCGCAGGCTGTATACCGCCTCCGCTCCGTGGCTCCACGTCATGCATCGCCTCGGGAGCCGCAGCATCGCAGGGTCGTGGACGGTTCGCCTGAGATGTTTCATCAGTCCCTCGAACGGTTGCATCCGGCTGTACTGATACCCGCGGCCCGAGCCGAGCAGATTCCGGTTGACGACAACCACGTCTGCGCCGTACATGGTTCGCAGCCGCACGATGTCCCGCAGCGAGTCCCCGTAGTACGCACGGACTTCGGCGAACATCCTCGGCCGGGCGAAGCGAAGGACGTTTTGGTCGTACACCTGATACAGCTTCTGTGACATCAGCACCGGACGCTCCGCAGCGATCGGGACACAGTTGATGCCGATCGGATCGCCCGCAACGATGGTGTCCTTCGGAAGCGTCTGCAGATAGTGATAGAGCGGCTGGTCGCGACAGGCAATACCGGCCGCCTGACCGCCGCCGGCAACGGCGACGCCCGCGGCCAGCAGCGTCCCCGCGAGCACCGCGGCGAACGTCACCGCCGCCCCCTCGGCATGACGGCCGGTCAGCAACAGCACCGCGGCCGCAAGCACGCACGCCACCGCAAGCCCGGTCAGGTACAGCCACTTGTCATGTAGCACCTGGGCGCCCAGTCCGTGAGTGGTCAGCTCCGGGCCGAGCGGCACCACGCAGGAGGCGAACCAGACGATCGCCGCCGGCAGCGCCAGCGCGGCGATCAGCGACGGCCGCGAACCCACCCAGCGAGCGATGAACATCCAGGTGGGGCGCCAGCAGACAGCGATCACGATGCTGAAGAAGGCGACCATCGAATGCACGTAGCGGTTCGGGAGGTACAGCCGGAACAGCACCTGGTAGCTGGCGGCAAACATGCAGAGGCAGCTGGCGGCCAACACCCAGACCTCCGCTCGCACCCGGCGCACGTTGCCCGGGACCAGCAGCACTGTGAGGAATCCGGCCAGCAGCACGCATCCGGACGTGTCCAGGTTGAACCCGGAGTACGGCCCTTTCATCATCCCCAGGAACGACCCGCTGAAGAACTGCATCTGCCCGCGGCCGCTGAACTCGACGTAGTGACGCGCCGCCGACTCCGTGATCAGGTCGCTGTGCTGGATGTTCGCCAGCGCCGGAGCGATCGCCGCGAGTGCCGTGGCAGCCGTCGATCCGGCGGCCACCGCGATCCGCCGGGCGGGCGAGTGGCGGTCGCGCAGCAGGCTCCGTCCGGCCGCCACCAGCACCATGATCAGGCTGACCGTGGCCGCAGGCGGATACAGCATTACCGCCGCCGGTGGTATCAGCGCCGCCCATCCCAGCCGGCGGCGGAGCAGCAGATAGAGCGTCAACAGCACCACCGGCTCCCCGAACGCGCGCGCGTGCATGCCGTTGAACCGCTGCACGTTCCACGGAAACAGGAACAGCGCGGCGCCCAGCCAGCCAGCCGGTCGCCAGTCGGTGTGTTCGCGCACGATCCGGAAGACGAGCCACGCGGCGAGTGGTGCCACGACAACCGCTCCCACCGCTCCCAGGCGAACCGGATCCACCAGGTAGCTGAACACGTAGTACAACGCCTGAACGCCGAGCGGGATGTACCCCGACCGCACGAGCACGGTCGTCAGCGGGTCGTGGAACAGCCCGCCATCCTGAAACCGCCGCATCCAGAACTCGTGGATCAGCGCATCGGTCTGGTACACGCCGCGCTGGAAGATGATCGACCACTCGAGGTACAGGGTCGCAAGCGCGCACGACAGGACGACCGCCGCGTCCTCGAGACCGATCCGCGACGGCCGAGACATGGGGGTATTCCAGCAGATGGTGCGGCGGCTCGACTCCGCCCCGCGCCGGCGCGGGTATTTGCGTAGTCCACTTCCTTGACTTGCCCCCGTCCGCTGGTTACCGTCGCCACATTCGTCGTCTGGCGGGAAGTAGACCAGTGGCAGCGTCAGCAAGGAGGAACCGATGCACCGAATGAACTCGAGGAGCGAGGCGGAGGGGGCGAGCTGATGGCCACGGCTGATCAGTACGTCGATCACACGACCCAGGCAGCGCTCGAGGAGAAGGCCAAGCTCCAGAAGCACTTCAACCGGTTCGACATCTACTTCTTCCTTCTTTGCACCATCGTGGGCGTGGACACGCTTGGCCAGGTCGCCCAGGACGGCCCGCAGGGGTTCCTGTGGCTGCTCGTGCTCGGCCTCGTGTTCTTCGTCCCCTATGCACTGCTCACCGCGGAGCTCGGCGCCGCGTTCACGGAGGAGGGCGGCGTCTACGTGTGGACGCGGATGGCGATGGGCCGCCTGGTGGCGGCGATCAACGCCATCTTCTACTGGTTCTCGAACCCGATCTGGATCGGTGCCACGCTGGCGTTGTTGACGGTCTCGGCGATCCAGAACTACTTCTGGAACTTCTCAAACGGCAGCATCTGGGAGTACCTGATCGGGTTCGCCTACATCTGGTTCTCTGTGTGGTCAGCCATTCTGTCGTTCGGGGTCGGCAAGTGGATTCCGACGCTGGGCGCCTGGTGCCGGATCCTGCTGATCGGCCTGTTCACCATCACCACGATCATCTACGCCTTCGAGCACGGCCTGCATTTCCCGTCGGCGAGCAAGTTCACCCCGACGTGGACGGCGTTCATCGCCCTGACGCCGCTGCTCTTCTTCAACTACGTCGGTTTCGAGCTCCCCAACGCGGCCGGGGACGAGATGGAGGACGCGCAGAAGGACGTGCCGTACACCGTGCTGCGAGCATGCATCACGTCGATCCTGCTCTACGGCCTGCCGATCCTGGCGATCATGTCGGTCGTTCCGCCCGACCAGCTCCAGGGCAAGGGCGTATCCGCATTCCTGGACGCCATCCACCACGTGTTCAGCGTCTACGGCTCGGCGGCAAACGTGCTCACGAAGATCGCCGCGGCCGGGTTCATTCTCGCGGTCGTGTCGAGCGCGTGCACCTGGTTGATGGGCTCCGACCGCAGCCAGGCCGTGGCCTCCTACGACGGCGCCGGGCCGCGCATCCTGGGTCGGTTCTCAGCCCGCTACGGCACCCCGATCTACGTCAACTTCCTCTCGGGCGTGTTCTCGACGATCGTGTTCCTGATCGCGATCAACCTCAGCTCGGGCAGCACCGCCGACGCGTTCAACGTGATGATCGGCGTGGTGCTGACGTTCACGACGATCTCCTACATCGTGATCTTCCCGTGCCTTGCGATCCTGCGCCGGACGCACCCGGATGTGCACCGGCCCTACCGCGTGCCGGGAGGCATGCCGGGCGTCTGGGTGTGCACGATCCTGTGCACCTCCTGGGCCGTGTTCGCGTCCCTGGTCGCCATCTTCCCGGGCTTCCTGGACGGGCAGTTCCTGAACAACGCCGACCTGCCGGCGAACGTCTCGCGGCTCAAGTACGAGACGATCTCGCTGGTCGCGATCGGTGTGACCATGATCGCCGGATTCATCTTCTACTGGCTCGGCGCCCCCACCCGGGCGGCGGCGGTGGACGTCCCACTCGAAGGGAACGAGGGCATGGTTCCCCAGACCGCGGGCGAATAGCGCTACCGGTATCGCGACCCACCTCCCCGGCCGAGGCGGCCGGGGGAGGCGCTTGCTGTTACCTGAGATCCCTGGGAACGGTGTAGCCGACCAGGCGAGCCGTACCCTGGTGCAGGTCCAGCCAGGTGCGGTCGGGCAGCGCCAGCGTGGCCAGGGCGCCGGTCGGGAACTTGGCCACCACCGCGGAGCGGATCGGGCCGGGCGCCGCCAGCCGCAGCGCCAGATCCTGCATGCCCGGGTTGTGGCCGATCATGAGCGCCGCGCCGACCGAGTCAGGGACGCCGTGCAGCCGGGCCAGCAGGGCCTCGGCCGGGGCCCCGTAGAGCCCGTCCTCGATCTCGACAGGAGCATCGCCGAGCGCCGGCTGGATCAGCTCCAGCGTCTGCCGGGTGCGGACGGCCGACGAGCACAGCACGAGATCGACGTGCGCGTTCAGGCTGCGCAGATGCTCGGCCACGTGCCCGCCGTCGCGGACGCCGCGCGCCGAAAGCGGCCGGTCATGGTCGGCGAGCGACTCGTCGTCCCAGCTGGACTTCAGGTGCCGTAGCAGGAGCAGGGTGGGCATCGTCCGCGCCAACCTACCTGGTCTCGGCCCAGTTGCGGCGAAGCTCGTTGGCGTACCGCCGCCCCAGCCAGGGCGCCGCGCGGGCAAGCCACTCGCCGAAGCTGGTAGGGCACGTCGCGGGCCGGTGGGAGATGAGCAGCTCGGAGGTGAGCGCGGCCAGCTCCTCAGGCGTGATCAGTACGTCGCGGACGAGCGGGCCGATCGCGCGCCCCAGCGCCGCAACCACGGCGGGCGGCAGGTGCACCAGCCGCGACCGCGTGTGCAACGCCCGCGCGAGCGCGGCGAGGAACTCGTCGAAGGTGTAGATCTCAGGGCCTACGGCATCCTGCAGGATGGCGCCGGCTCCATCGGCCGCCGTGATGGCAAGCCCGGCCACGTCGCCGACGAACACGGGTTGGACGCGGTAGCTGCCGTCGCCGGGGACGGCATATGCCGGCAGCTTGCGCAGCAGCCAGGCGATGTTGTTGATCAGGATCTCCTCACGGCCGCCGAACACCAGCGAGGGCCGGATCACCGCGTGGTCCGAGGTGATCTGCGCCAGCGCGGCCTCGACCGCCGCCTTCCCGCGGAAGTAGGCGTACGGCGAGTCGGCGGCCGCGTTCGTGACCGACAGGTGCACGATCCTGCGGACGCCGGCCCGCGCCCCGGCCTCGAACAGCGCCCGGCTGTTCGCGACCGCCGACGCGAAATCGGCACCGTCGCGAGGGAAGCGGATCCAGTAGGTGTTGAAGAGCACGTCGGCGCCCTCCAGCGAGCGCACCAGCTGCTCCGGGTCGTCGAACTGGAGCGGCTCGCGCGCGACGGCGCCCGCCAGCGGGTGGCCAGGCGGCGCAGCGCGCCGGGACAGCGATACCACC